>ERZ1740058.777-NODE-777-length-20613-cov-5.654101_pt1 | contig 20613 bp, 15 predicted proteins | sample MGYA00581745_ERZ1740058 | MGnify/ENA primary metagenome ERZ1740058 (study PRJEB43018, sample SAMN04849742) | marine metagenome | isolation source: floating plastic debris | place: Pacific Ocean | collected 2008-08-30 | study: EMG produced TPA metagenomics assembly... | reverse complement strand
TTCTTGGTGGCCTTATAGTATTAGGGTTAGGGATTGGTTATGGGCTAAACCAAATTACGGAGAAGAAGAAGAAGATTGAGGTTATCGTAAAGCCCAACTTGGATAGCGAGAATTATTTGTATGACGTAGTGGCTGAAATTGAGAGTAATATCAAAGCCAAAGATGCAGCCTTTTTTAAAAACATCGGAATTAAAACAGAAAATATAAAGCAATTTGAAATTTCAGTTGAGCCTATTGAGGTAGAAAAGAAAAGAAAAGGTGATTTAGAGCTTTTCGAGAAATTTAAAGATAACCCTAATTTCTCGAGCATAATACGGAATGAGCTACAAAAAAATAGTACTTCAAACCATAGAATTATATTCACCTTTAAGAATGCGGATGAAGGACAAGTGTTTTCAGAGAAAATAATGGAGTACATCAATTCCGCCGAGTTTTTCCAGCAACTCATCAAAACAAGTAATGAAAATGCCGAGGCCCGAATCAAACAGAATGAATTACTAATTAAGCAAATAGATGCTCTTATCGCAAATTATACAGAAAGCATTAGTGAGAGAGAAGGACAGCTTTTAGATAATAGAATTTCATTTGATAATGAAAAGCCAATGGATATTACGGGCCTTTTTCAACTGAAAAACCGACTGATTCAAGATTCCGAACAAAAGCGAATCGAATTACAAGAGCAACAAGAACCTATTAACGTCCTTAATTTTGGAAAATCACAAAAGGTAATTAAACCTTTTTTCGGGAAGAAATTAGTTTTAATCCCTTTGATTTTTATTGGAGTATTTTTTCTTTTTGAATTGGTGTTTTTTATAAATAGGAAAGCATTAACCTTAAACAAGTAAGATGAAGATACTTATCACTGGAGGAGCGGGCTTCATTGGTTCACACGTTGTAAGGAGGTTAATTCTTAATTATCCCGACTATGATATATACAATTTGGATAAGCTTACTTATGCTGGTAATCTTGAAAACCTTAAAGATATTGAGAATGCTAAGAACTACAATTTCATTAAAGGGGATATTGTTGATGAGTCAGCTATAAATAAGATTTTTGAAGAAATACGTTTTGATGGGGTAATACATCTAGCAGCGGAATCACATGTTGATAGGTCCATTAAAGACCCACTTGCTTTCGTAAAAACCAATGTAATTGGCACTGTCAATCTTTTGAACGCTTCAAAAAAAATTTGGGAAAAGGATAATGGCGGAAAGTGCTTTTATCATATTAGTACGGATGAGGTATATGGCTCTCTGGGTTCTGAAGGTCTTTTTACCGAAACCACCTCTTACGACCCTAATTCTCCCTATTCTGCATCCAAAGCAAGCTCTGACCATTTTGTTAAGGCATATGGAGAAACTTATGGATTACCTTATATTATTTCCAATTGCTCAAACAATTATGGCCCTTATCATTTTCCTGAAAAATTAATACCTCTGTTCATAAATAATATCATTCTTAAAAGGCCTTTACCGGTCTATGGTGATGGAAAGTTTACAAGAGATTGGCTCTATGTAGAGGACCATGCGGCTGCGATTGACTTGATTTTCCATAAAGGGAAAAATCATGAAACATATAATGTTGGAGGGTTTAATGAATGGCGGAATATTGATTTGGTCAAATTACTTTGTGAAATTATGGACAGAAAGTTGGGCCAGTTGTCCGGTTCCTCTGAGAAGCTTATTACCTATGTTAAAGACAGACCAGGGCATGATTTGAGATATGCAATAGACGCCAGCAAGATAAATAAGGAATTGGGATGGAGACCATCTATTACCTTTGAGGAAGGCCTTGAAAAAACAATAGATTGGTACTTAGAAAATCAAGAATGGTTAGCAAGGATAATATCAAAGGAATATTTGGACTATTATAAAGAGCAATATCAATAGATTTTATGAAAGGCATTATTTTAGCAGGTGGTTCCGGCACAAGATTATTTCCTTTGACCCAAGCGGTTTCAAAGCAATTACTTCCGATTTACGATAAACCGCTGATTTATTATCCATTGTCAACACTAATGCTATCTGGGATACGGGAGATTTTGATTATTTCAACGCCTAAAGACCTTCCAAATTTTAAAAATCTTTTTGGGGATGGTAAGCAGCTTGGTTTGGCTATTTCATACGCAGTACAACCAAATCCAGATGGGTTGGCACAAGCCTTTATTATAGGCGAAGAGTTTATAGGCGAAGATGATGTTTGTTTGGTTCTAGGAGACAACATTTTTTATGGAGCAGAATTACCCAAGCTCCTTAGGTCTATGGTGGAACCTACTGGTGCTACTATCTTTGCATATCGCGTTGCAGACCCTACAAGTTACGGCGTTGTAGATTTTGATAGTGATTATAAAGCAATTTCCCTAGAAGAAAAGCCAGAAAATCCCAAATCGAAGTATGCAGTTCCAGGATTGTACTTTTACTCGAACGAGGTCGTAGAAATTGCCAAATCCATTACTCCCAGTGCAAGGGGAGAACTGGAGATTACAGATGTTAATAAGAGATATTTGGAACAAAACAAGTTAGATGTATGTGTTTTAAGCAGAGGTACAGCGTGGTTGGATACAGGTACTTTTGATTCGTTGCATGAAGCGATGGATTTTGTTAGGGCGATAGAGAAGCGACAGGGATTCAAAATTAGTTGTATTGAGGAAATTGCGTTCCGCTATGGATACATTAACGAAGTAGAACTTAAAAAACTTGCGCTCAAATATGGGAAAAGTGGCTATGGAAAATATTTGAAAGATTTACTTTAAGTCATATGAAGAAACTACTTTTGATTTTTTAAGACCACACATCTGTAATTGGTTGTATGTGATTAAAAACCATCTTAAAATACCACTAAATACATGATATCATGAAAATTAAACGAATCCTAAAAGGAATACTTATAAAATTAAAGGGAAACAAGAAACACCTGAAGAAGGGTATTAAGCTCAATTTTAAGTGGTATGGTCATAGGCATGGTAGTTTAGGCTTCAATGTTTGCCCAACAATGCTCAATAAGGATTCCATAGTTTATTCCTTTGGTATTGGTGAAGATGTTTCGTTTGACGAATCGATTATAGAAAGGCATGGATGCAAAGTTTTTGGATTTGACCCTACGCCAAGATCGGTAGAATGGGTAAACAAAAGGGACACGCCGGATGAATTCCACTTTCTTGATTATGGCATTGGTGAAAAAACCGAAATGGTAGACTTCTTTCTTCCCAAAAACCAGGACCATATTTCTGGAAGTATAGCAGCACATAATCACTTAAAATCTGAAGACTATATCAAAGTCCAAATGAAATCCCTCAAGGATATTTCATCAGAACTCAAACATCCAAAAATAAATTTGTTGAAGTTGGATATTGAAGGTGGGGAATATGCTGTTTTGCCTTCAATTTTGAACTCAGGCGTTATCATAGACCAATTTTTAATAGAATTTCATGAACACTTTTTCGACAATGGAAAGGACAAAACCGTTCTTGCTTTGGAAAGCCTTAGAGAAAAGGGTTACGAGATATTTGCCATATCGGATTCTTATAACGAAATTTCTTTTGTAAGAAAAAGTTTGGTCTAATTGGTTTCAAAAGTTTCTAGGACAATATTCAATTGAAACAAACCGGATGATTAGAGCACGTAATCCTATATTGAATTTCTAGACCCTTCCATTGAGCGGCAGTATAGAACGTAATATCAGATAATTTACTATGAAAAAAGTTGCTTTACTTGGGTGCAATGGTTATCTAGGAAGCCACTTATCATACTACCTAACGGTCAGGGGTTATAAGGTCAATGCATATGATATCCATGACCATAGTTTTTTAAGGGGGATTGGGTCGTATACCCAGATAGATATTTCAACTGGAGAAGGATTTAAAGGATTCGATTTTGAGGTAGATTATGTCTATTACTTTTCCGGAGTTACGGGAACTGGCACTTCCCTTGATGAATATTCGCGATTTATCGATATTAATGAGAAGGGCTTACTGCATATTTTGAATGGTATCAAACAACAAAAGGTACACCCAAGAATTGTCTTTCCCTCTACAAGACTGGTGTATAAAGGCGTTAAAAATACCCCTCTTAATGAAGAAGCAGAAAAGGAGTTCAAAACTATCTACGCACTGAACAAGTATCACAATGAGGCCTCCTTGGATTTATTTAACAATTATTACAATATTCCCTATACAATATTTAGAATTGGGGTACCCTATGGCAATACCTTAGATAGGGGATATTCTTATGGAACCATAGGGTTCTTTTTGGACAAAGCAAGAAATAATAGACCCATAACCCTCTATGGTGATGGTTTGCTTCGACGGACTTTTACACATGTTTCGGATATATGTAGGCAAATTGTTACAGTTTCAGAATTGGAAAAGAGTAAAGGGGAGATTTATAATATTGGGGGCGAAACATATTCGCTTTTGGAAATAGCGAAGAAGATAGCAAGGAAATATGACATAGCCATTAAACATGTTGATTGGCCCGATTTTGCCTTAGCTTTGGAAAGTGGAGATACCGTTTTTGATGCATCAAAAATCAATAAATTAGTGCAACCCGTGACAACAGAATCTTTCCCAGTCTGGATAGACAAACAATAAAATCAACCTATGGACCAGCACGCCAAAATACAGAGAAATACAGAGTTGTTATTTCTAAAATCTGCATTGACCCTTCAAAATCCTTTTAATACAACCGAAGAGGTGCTTCAATGGATAAGAAAGAGGAATAATGAAGTAGAAGTAAAGGTAGCGCAATTACCTTTTGATAAAATGCTGGGATGGGGTTTTGCAGATAAGAACTACAGGTTAGAACATGAAAGCGGTAAATTCTTTTTTATTTCTGGGATTGAAGTTAGAACCAATTGGGGTGAAAAACCCGTTTGGGACCAACCAATAATAAATCAGCCAGAGATAGGGTATTTGGGGTTTATTACCAGAGAAATAAAGGGAATTTTATATTTTCTTATTCAAGCTAAGATTGAACCAGGTAACGTTAACTATGTTCAACTGTCCCCTACATTACAGGCGACTAAAAGCAACTATACCCAGGTCCATAAAGGGAAAAGACCCAGTTACATAGAGTATTTTCTGGACAGAAAGAACAATCAGGTTTTATTGGACCAATTGCAATCTGAACAGGGCGCCAGATTTTTGAAAAAAAGGAATAGGAACATAATTATCAAGGTAGACCCCCAATTGGAGGTTCTAGAGGATTTTTGTTGGCTTACTTTAGGTCAAATCAAGGAACTTATGAAGATAGACAATGTTGTGAATATGGATACCAGGACAGTCATTTCTGGTATTCCATATGGGAGTATTGCATCGGAAGCTCTTGATTTCAGCGAGTTTGTAGGGAACGCCGGGAATCAAATAGGCAAAAAAATGTTGAGGTCGGAACTTGTTACGGATAAAGCCTTGTTTTCTTTTAATCAAATTATACATTGGTTCACTAATCTAAAGACTATCTATGAACTTAATTTCAACATAAAATCACTTGAAAAACTACAGGAATGGGATGTTCAAGAAAGCCGCATAACACATAAGGAACACAAGTATTTTGACGTAATTGCGGTTAATGTGAATATTTCAAATCGGGAAGTTACTTCATGGGATCAACCGCTTATTAAGCCACTTGAACACGGGCTTTGTGCCTTTTTAGTAAAGGAAATCAATGGGGTGATACACTTTTTGGTCCAAGCCAAAGTAGAGAGTGGTAATTTTGATATTTTGGAAATGGCCCCTACGGTGCAATGCATAACAGGAAGTTATAAAAATGAAAAAAGTTTTGCCAACCTACACTTCTTAAAAGATGTTTTGGATGCGGAGCCAGAACAGCTCCTATATGACACGCTCCAATCGGAGGAAGGAGGACGTTTTTATAGGGAGCAGAACAGAAATCTTATCATTAAAGTAAGTGAAACATTCCCGTTGGAGGTCCCAGAGAATTATATTTGGATGACACTCAATCAGCTCAAAAAATTTATTCTATTCAACAACTATCTGAACATCCAAGCCAGAAGTATAATTTCATCAATTTCCTTTAACTAAAATTAATGCAAATGAGATGGGGAGTATTAGGATGTGCCAACATAGCCAAGACCAGTGTTATCCCGGCAATACAGGAGGTGGAAGGAAATCAGTTGATAGCAGTAGCAAGCAGGGATCTCAAAAAGGCCACGGAGTTTTCCAAATTGTTTAACTGTAAAGCAATTCTTGGATATGACACTCTTTTGGCAAGTACAGATATAGACGTTGTTTATATCCCACTGCCTACAGGAATGCATCATGAATGGGTGATAAATGCTCTGAATTGTGGAAAACATGTCTTGGTTGAGAAGTCAGCTGTTTCCAGTTTAGCTGAGGCAAAGGAAATCATTGCACTGGCTAGGACTAAAAATTTAGCAATTGTTGAAAATTTTCAATTCCAATATCATTCACAACATAGATATGTTAAGGATATCATGGAGAACGAAGAACTTGGAGAAATACGGTGCTTTAGAAGCTCATTTGGTTTTCCTCCGTTTTCCATAGACACCAATATTAGGTATAACAGGAAATTAGGAGGAGGAGCACTGTTGGACGCTGGAGCCTATGTATTGAGGGCTACATCATTTATGTTAGGAGAAGGTTTTGAAGTTGCCTCTTCTTTTTTAAGAATGAACCCTAAATTTAATGTGGATTGGTTTGGAGGAGCTTTTTTGGTAAATAAGAGCAAGGGAATTTTCTCCGAAGTAGCTTTTGGGTTTGATAACTTCTACCAATGTAACTACGAGATATGGGGAAGTAAAGGAAAAATTACCTCAACAAGGGCATTTACTGCTAAGTCGGGTTTTAAACCCACAATCCTGTTAGAAAAACATGGTTTTAAGGAAGAGATTGTGCTTCCTGAGGACAATCATTTTAGGAATATGATTAAGCACTTCAACCAGGTGGTGAAATCGAACAAGTATGAAGTGGAATGGGAAAATATACTTAGTCAATCCCAATTAATAGACCAAGTGTTTTCAAAAAATGGGAACCTAAGCTAGATGGCTGATTATATTATACTCCAAACAGTTGCTCCTGATTATAGGAAGAAACTCTATGAAAACATTAAAGAGCAGCTTCCTTTACCATTCAAAGTTTACGCGGGTTTGGTTTACTTTGAACAAACAGTACAAACAGACATTACAATAAAAAATTGGAATAAAATCCATAATTGGTTTTTATTCCAAAGATCTTTTCTTATACAATTTGGTATGTGGAGTGATGTCTTAAATTGCAAGGTCCTTGTGGTTGAAATGAATCCTCGTATAATTTCCAATTGGGTGATATTGGTTCTTCGGAAACTATTTGGAAAAAAGACCATCCTCTGGGGACATGCATGGCCAAGGGCTGGGATGGATAGCAGAACCAACAGCATAAGAAGCGTTATGAGAAAGCTGGGCGATGCTGTAATTGTATACACTAAATCCCAAATGCAGGAATTAAAAGCCAAAGAATCCCATTTGATTGTTGAGTATGCTCCAAACGCATTATATTATGACCATGAGATGAGGGCTTCAGCTCAACAGGATGCTATAGGAATTAACAACCTTATTTACGTCGGTAGGCTAACAAAGGCAAAGAAACCCCTCACGCTGTTAAAAGGGTTTCATATGGCTCTAGCGTATCTTGTCAATGGGGAGATGTTGTATTTCGTTGGGGATGGAGAAGAACGGGAAGCGCTTGAGAGGTATATCCGTGAGCATGCTCTAGGGAATAGGGTGATACTAACAGGTCATATAGCAGATTATAGTAGGTTAGAAGAACTGTATGCAACGTCTTTATTCAGTGTATCCCCGGGATACATTGGCCTATCTGTTACCCAAAGCTTTGGTTTTGGGGTTCCTATGCTAGTGTCCAGGAACGAAAACCACTCCCCAGAGCTAGAAGCCGTTGAAGAAGGCTTTAATGCCGTATTCTTTGAAACCGATGACTTAGCCCACCTTAAGCAATCCATTCTTGATATTTTTGCAAAAAAGGGAGAATGGGTAACAAAAAGAACAGATATTTGCGAAAGGTGTAGAAAAAACTACTCAATAAATGCAATGGCTAAGGCATTTGTTAAGGTGTTCAATAAATACTAGTGAATAAAATCTTGAACAAAAAACCAATAAAGGTATTATTGATAGGTCCCATTTCTCCCCCACTAACAGGTTGCAGTATGGTGAACGATTTAGTGCTCGCCAACCTAGGAAAGGACGGTTTTTTTGAAGTTGATGTTATTAACAGATCATTTCCAATCTTCAATGAGTCCATTGGAGAATTCTCATTTAAAAAAATATGGTTTTATATAAGCCAGTATGTGAAAGCACATAAAATATTTAAAAGAGATATTGTATACATAGCCATAGGGCTTACGTTTTTGGGCGTCCTAAAGGATGCTCCCTTTATTTTACTGGCCAAACTCCTTAAGAAGCAAGTGGTTCTCCATGTGCATGGGAATTATCTCAGAACGCAATACGAACTATTGCATAGCTTAAAAAAAAGAGTCTTTCACTATGTACTTTCCAAAGGCGATTAGGGCATTGTTTCGTCAGAACTCTTAATTGATAATTTGACACCCTTTTTTAGTCGTGATAATATTTATTGGATGCCTTATTTTGTTGAAAATGTCTTGAACGACATAAGTGAGAAAGAAGTGGTTAACACCAAAAGTCTCCGTATTTTATATCTCAGTAATTTGATGAAGGGGAAGGGTGTTTTTGACGTCCTCAAAGCTTTGGAAATCTTAAATGATTTAGGCCTTAGTTATGAGGCCAAATTTGTTGGAGGAATTGATGTAGAGAATGAAGAAGAGGTAATGTCCTATTTGGAAAAAAACCCTAATATCAAATACTGTAAACCTATTAGAGGGAAAGAAAAAAAGGAAATATATCTATGGGCGAATGTTTTTGTTTTACCAACGTATTATATTTTGGAAGGCCAGCCCATTTCGCTATTGGAAGCAATGATGGCTGGAAACATAATAATTACTACCGATCATGCCGGAATAAAGGACATCTGCTCGGAAAATAATGGGTTTATTGTAGAAAAGAAGTCCCCCCAACATATTGCTGATGCGCTTAAAACCATACAACAGAATCTTTCAAGTTATCAAGAGACAATGGTAGGCAATCATAGATACGCTAAAACTAATTTTAGACCTGATAACTTCATAAATCAGCTTAGCAAAATTTTAACTGACTGATAAATACTTAAACTGAAACAAAAGTAGAGGAGCGTTGTTGAAGGTTGCCGTACCAGTATAATAGGAAATAAACATCAGAGTTGAATTTAATTATTAATATGGTTAATGTCAAGTATTTTGGAGTATTTAAAAGTATAAATGAGGTCACAGCTTTAGGAAAACGGATATAAAAAGAAAATTCAACTAGTTCCTTCAATAGCTAGCAAGAAAAAGAGTGCATGAAAGGAATCTTCAGGAAGGTCTTAAACGTTCTAAAGGCTGACGATAAAAAAGTGGTAATCAATAATTTTTTATCCCTTGTTCTCCTACAAGGGGCAAATTACATTTTGCCACTATTGATTCTTCCCCATTTGGTAAGGGTTCTTGGAGCAGAAAAATTTGGGTTAATTATGTTTGCCCAATCCCTTATTGTCTTTCTAACGGTTTTTATTGAATTTGGTTTTACCCTAAGTGGAACACGGGAAATTTCCTTGGCAAAGGATAACATATCACAGCGCTCGAAAATCTTTATGGCCATAATGAGCATTAAGATGCTGCTCCTAATAGGAATCTTTTTAGTTCTATATGCTATAGTTACTGTTTTTCCCCGTTTCAGTGTAGATAAGGAAGTGTACCTGTTTAGCTTTGGTATTGTTATAGGTCAAGCCCTTTTTCCAGCGTGGTTTTTTCAGGGAATTGAAAAAATGAAGTTTGTAACTATGCTCAATATTCTGGCGAAAACATGTTTTACCATTCTAGTCTTTGTTCTTGTAAGACATCGCGCTGATTATATCTTTGTGCCAGTTTATAATTCTCTTGGATTCATTTTGGCCGGAGTAAGTGGACTTCTTATATGTTTCAAATATGTCAAGATACAGAAACCTTCACTGGTTTTGATGAAACAATTTTTTCTTGAAAGCCTCAGCCTGTTTGTGTCAAATTTTGCAGTTAGTCTTTATACCGCTAGTAATACATTTATCCTAGGTCTTTTTGTGGGAAATACCATTGTAGGGGTATACTCTAGTATGGAAAAATTGGTCTTAGCTGCAAAGAATATCTATGTTCCAATTTATCAAGCTCTGTTCCCCTGGGTTGCGAGACAATTGGATGGGGAAAAACTAAGAACCACCAGAAAGCTAATGCCAATAATATTTGTAATTGGACTTCTTATGTTCCTTGCACTTTTCATATTTGCAAGAGACATCCTAACAATTATTTATGATAACCAACTGATTACCAGCTATGCAATAATATTTCGGATTCTGAGCTCAATTGCGCTTTTCTCTGGAATGAATATGTTGTATACCATGTTGTATTTCCCATCTATTAAAGAATATAAGATTCGAATGAATATTCTGGTGCTAGGAGGTTTATTCAATATTGCATTAGCCCTTATATTTGTAAGGTTCTTTGGGATTTATGCAACTGCTGTAGTTGTATCCTCAACAGAATTATTGTTATTTTTAGTGGGATACGCTTATTATCAAAAATTTCGAAAACAAGGGTAATAGGTTGTTTGAATTTGGTTGTTTTCCCCAATGAAGACCAACGTTTTTTAACTTATGCAACATCTGTTATCTTTTCTTTTTATTGTTGAGTTCTGCTTGGTGCTTTTCTTGTTCGCTTATCAATTATTTGAAAAGGGATTAACATTTAAAGGAGGGATTTCTTTTGGTCTTTTGTTCTTTATTTTCATTCCAATATGGGTGATGATATTGACCGGAAGGATAGAACTTTCAGTTGCTGATTTCGGAACAACCAGATTGGGCGACATTTTTTTGAAAGATAATTTGCCAGCTTCGTTTAAGCTATTCATATATATAGGAGCTATTATATGCTTCTTGTATTTTCCTTCAGGGAAAGAAAAAAGAGAAGGGTCAAATTCATTCAAAATCCGATTAGGGTTTTACTTTGTCCTGTATTTAAGCATAACATTAATTGTTCTGGAAGCTTCAGGAATCTTGGAGGGAGGGAATTGGTATGCTAATCGCCATGATTTTTATGAATCTTCCGGGTCCTTTGCTGTTCTGATAACCTTTATTTTAAATGCATGCAAGGTTTTAATCATCACCTCATTGGTTTTTAAATGGATTAACAAAGAAATGGGTTTTTATAGATTTCTTATTCTTGTTGGGGCATTTACATTTTGGGATATGATTTTTACGGGAAACAGAATTTTTGTTTTCTGTACAGCAATTATCATTGCGATGATTTTTTTAAGGAAGTATCCTAAGAAAACAATCGTTTTGATTCCTGTGCTTCTCCCAATTGTATTTTTTGCGGGGTATTTTGCATCGATATTTAGGCATATGAGAGGCCCGTTGTTCTTAAATGGAATCCCTACTCCAGAGGTGTTTTATACTACCTTAAAGAATGCAATAAAGCTAGATCCACCAGAACCAGTTTCTTTTTTCCTTGGCATATCGGAATCTGTGAATGTTAATGTTATTTATAGCATTTTCAATGAGTATGAACACTATCTTTTTGGAAGTACTTACTTAAAAACACTCCTTTTCTATATTCCTCGTTCTGTATGGCAGGAGAAACCCGAAAGCATTACCGTAATTGCCGGTGATTATTTTGGCGGGCCATCTTTGGTCACAACGATTATAGGTGAGATGCACATGAATTTTTCTTATTTAGGTATAGTATTGCTACCCCTTTTGTTGTGGTTTACGGAACGAGTGCTTAAGCGAATGTTGCCGGGATATCATTATTTTGGTAATATCTTACTTTTCTTTTTCGGGATATTGATGTTTAGGATGCCTTATTCAGATGAGTTTTTGGTTTTCGTGTTTGTGGTCCTTATTCTGTTTTTCTCAAAATTGAGGTTTAAATATACACGTGCATCATAGGGCATCATTTTTTAATAGTAGTGAGAGGAATATAAATTAGAGATAACGTAATGAAATCTATTAAAAAAAGATTTGATCGGGAAAAGCTTTTGCCAACCTCTTATTTACTATTCGCTTTTTTTCCGATAATTCCAAACGTCTTGAAAGGATTACCCGTAATTCTTTTATTGTTGGCAGCCATAATCTTCCCCGTCAAGGGAAAACCAATCTGGAAACGTTTTTTTATCAATTCATCGCTCTATCTAATTTTTGTTTTGAGTTTACTGTATACCAGTAATTTTGATTATGCGTTACAAAAGCTTGAAACGGGACTTTCCATACTTGTTCTTCCTATGGTATTCCATATACTGGCGCCACAATTGACCGTAAAAAAATCAGTTAGAACACTTTTTTTCAAGCTATTTATTATTTCAACAACTATTTTTTCGTGTATAATAATCACGGTTATTTTGTTTGATGATTCTGTGGCTTATTACAGAGATTGGTACTCAAATACATTCAGAACTATTATCACCCAAACGGCTATAATAGGGCAACACCCAATATATGCCTCAATCTTCCTCTCCCTTTCCCTTGTTTTCTACATTGAATTGATAAAAAACAAAGTACTAAAGACCGTATCCAAACATGTGTACTTTATCATTTTCGGACTAATAAACCTTACGCTATTGATTATGATATTAAGCAAAGGGGTTTTCCTAGCACTAAATTTTGTGATTCTATATTACATAGTAAGGGACCGTAGATTAAAGCGTTATAGGCTATGGGCTTTATTTTTGGTTTTAATTGTGTTTACAACACTTTTTGCCTTTAATCGCAGGATGAATGAACTATTGAAAATTGAAACCTATACCGAAGTGAATCAAAACTTTTCTACGGGCATACGAGTAGGCATATACCAATGCTGTATAGAAAAGATTAAAGAGAATTGGCTAATTGGTTATGGTTTGGGAGATTCCCAAGATGCGCTTAATGGCTGCTATTCCCATAAAGGTGGGTTACTGCTAAGGGATGAATATAACACGCATAACCAATACTTGGATATAACCCTTAAAACCGGAATTATAGGACTGTCGTTATTTGTGTTGTTTCTGGTTAGCAATTTTATTAGGGCTTACAGAAATAAAAATACGGTCGCAAACCTAATCCTTCTTTTTTATGCAATCGTTTTTTTAGCAGAGAATGTTTTGGCACGTCAATCCGGTGTTATCTTATTTTATTTTCTATTACTTTTTCTAAACAGCAACAAATCTGATATAATACATCTGCAAAGGGACTCAGGAAAATTAAATATTGACTCTGAAAATAGGTTTGCCAATTTTAAAAAATTATGAAATGTATATCGATTTAACCCCTGGGAAAGCACTGCTGATGTCCTTGCTTTATTGTTCTTTTTTCTATTCTCAAGAGGATATTTTCATGGATATAGGACTTGAGAAAAATGAGACTAAAAGAATTATTTATAAAGACTTTGACCCTATTCCCCATTCCGCTACTTTTTTAGAATCGGAAGTAAGCGATATGGATATTGAATTCCCTAGGATAACAAAAATCGCATCGAAGAAAGAAGTTGATAGTTTAATAGATAATCTGTACAAAAAATATCGGCCTTTTTTAGTTGATTTTACGGGAGTTATGGAGAAGACGAGAGACAGTTTAGAATTGAATGCCTTTAGATTCCAGATATTGGATTCGACGGAATATGCAGATTTTAAAACAACAATTGCTCAAAGAAACTTGGGAAAGATGGTGAACATTCCGCACTATACAGGACCTGCAGGGAGATGGTACGGGGTTTATAAAACGGAGTTTGAAGTTTCTGAAAAAGTATCTGGGCACAAGAGAATCTTCTTGAATTTCGGAGCGGTGGACTACTACTGCGAAGTCTACTTAAATGGTCGATTTATTAAACTTCACGAGGGTTTTTTTGCACCCTTTAAAATCGATGTAACCAATATTATAAACAGGAACTCGAAGAATAACCTGGTAGTTCTTATAAAAAATGATAGCCCAGCACTTGGAACGGCTGAAAAGGATGGCACCAGGATTCCAGATGGAAATAAAATTTATGGAGCAACCGGATTAGGTTGGGATGAACCGGGTTATGGATGGCATCACTGTCCACCAGGTGCAGGAATATGGCAAAAAGTATACCTAGAGGGGACGCCTGAAATAACTATATCTGATATCAACATAATACCGAATTTGAATAAAGATAATATTGAAGTGGAGATTCAGATACATAGTCCTTTTCAGGGATACGTTCCCGTTGAGCTCACTATTTCGGTTTTGCCCAAAAATTTTGAAGGCCCAGGAACCAGAGAAATTAAACTTCCAACTAAACGAGTCGGACTGGGATATAATACCATTAAACAAACAATTAGTTTGAAAGATTATAAAGTGTGGGATATAAAAACACCATATTTATATGCATTAAAAGCCAAGATTAATGGTTTTAACTTAAGTGTCCCTGATGTACAAAAGCAACAATTTGGGATGCGGAGTTTTACTATGGACACTGAGTCACCAATCAAAGGCTCATTTTATTTGAATGGCGAACAGTTGATACTCCGAGGGGCCAATACAATGGGCTTTATGCACAACGATGTGTTTAACGAGGATAAGGAACGACTTATAAAAGACATCTTATTAGCCAAATTGGCCAATATCAATTTTCTACGTTTAACACAAAGGCCTGTACAACCTGAGGTATATGAAATGTGTGACAATCTAGGAATGCTATTGCAAACCGACTTTCCCCTTTTTGGATATCTTCAACGCACGCAGTTTGAAGAAGCTTTAAAACAAGTGGGTGAGATGGAAAAGCTAATTAGGGCGCATCCTTCTAACATTTTGGTTTCGCTAATCAATGAGCCCACTCTACCTACACGAAGAGGGCTACAACGGTTTTTAGATAAGGATGAGCTGGATCATTTTTACAACGCAGCTAAATCAGTTATTCATTTTTACAACCCAAAACAGGTTATAAAATATGCTGATGGGGATAGGGTCCCGCCCTCAAGAGGCTATCCAGATAAACATCTTTATAATACATGGTACGCAAATCACGGCATTCCCATAGGAAAGTTTATCAAAGGATTTTGGATTGGAAACAAAGCGGGATGGAAAATGGGGTGCGGGGAGTACGGTAGCGAGGGAATTGAGAGCTTGAAAACTATGTTTAAACACTATCCGAAGGCATGGTTACCTAAAGATGAAAATGATACTACATGGACCCCAGGTGTCATTCCCAAAGCCCAAACCTGGAAAACACACCAAATGTGGTACACTACCCCCAAAACACCTTCAGAATGGGTCGAGGAAAGTCAAAGACATCAGGCCTGGAGTGTTGAAACTCAGACACGGGCATTTAGAAGACAAACCCAAAGAATTAATTCTACCGTTGTTCACCATCTAATTGATGCTTGGCCTGCAGGATGGATGAAAGCTATAATTGATTATGATAGAAGACCCAAAAAGGCATATTTTAAGATGAAAGAAGCCCTAGAACCTATAATTGTAGATATAAGAACTGATAAATTTCAATATTTTGCAGGGGATAGTTTGAAGCTTGAATTTTGGATAAACAGCGATATCAAGGCGCCTTTTGACCAAGGAAACATCCTATATGAAGTTCGGAAGGAAGAGGTTGTTTTTAGACAGAAAACTTCGGTGCGAGTTCCTTCATTTTCCTCTAAGTTCATTGGCTTTTTCAATTACAAAATTCCACCCTCCAACAAAAGAGTCGTGTATACCGTCAGGTTAGGCCTTGAAGACAATAGTGGCAGTTTGATTAACGAATATAAAGTACAACTGGAAGTATTTCCGTCAAAGATTAAAGGAGGTGAATCTTTGGGGGTAGGAATTGTCGGCAAGGAAAGTGGAAATGCGTGGCAACTAGCAAAAGGGCTCGGTTTAAACCCTTCTATCTTCAATTCTGAGTTTAAAAGCGAAATTATCCTAATCGATGATTTGACAATCTATGACAACATTAAAGATGATATATATAAAGCGGTCGATAATGGAGGAAAGCTCATTTTTTTGGAGCAGCCGAAAAACTCGAAAATAATCTTTAAAACTGATACGATTCAAGTAAAAAAGTCATTTCAAGGGTTGAACTTTTTGTCCATCAACAAAGAAAAAGAAAGTTTAAAGTGGTTTAAGAAAAACGACTTTAACCTTTGGTATAACAATACCTTTGATAGGATAGATTTTGTTGCAAAGAGTTATCTTTCTGGAAGTAATTTGAATCCAATTCTTACAACGGGCCAATGGGATTGGAGCTTTAAAGAAAAAGCAGACCTCCCTGTTTTTGCTGAGTTAGAGACTCCCTTTAACTACAATGTTTATTTTTGTCAATTAATCACAGATAATGGGGTAAAGGAACAACCTGCCTTGTACTTTTTTCTAAACAAAATTATTGAGGAAGACTAATCTTTGAGATTTATAAAGGGAAATTCCATTTATAAGGATTGAGGAATCTAAAGAAGTGAATTTTCATAAAAAAAGTTTTTCACACATTAAATTAGGATTGTAAGGATGCTAGTTTAACTTAATAAAATAGAATGATACTTATTTTACGCAATCCGGGGAAAACTATATGCCGAAGAAAATAACAATATTAAGTTTAAACTATGCGCCTGAAGATACTGCAATAGGACTATACAGTACTCAAATGGCTGAACACTTACATGATTTAGGCTGGAATGTTTCAGTAATTGCAGGCTTTCCGTATTACCCACAATGGAAAATATGGGATTCTTACAAAAAAAGAAGAAAGTACCATCAAGAAGTAATAAATGGAGTAAAAGTTTTAAGGTATAGACAATACGTTCCTTCTAAACTAACTTTTAGTAAAAGAGTTCTTCAACTTATAGATTTTACCCTTGGGAGTTTTTTTAATACCTACAAGATTAGAGAAGCAGATGTTGTATTAAGTATTATTCCTTTTACCAGTTCTGCATGGTTGGGCAGGTTGTTGGCAAACAGACTACAGGCAAAGCACTGGGTACATATTCAGGATTTTGAATTTGATGCTGCTAAGGAATCAGGGATGACTAATGAAAAACGCCTTTCAAAATGTCTTTTTACAATGCTTTTTAAATTGGAAAGTAACATTTTGAATTCTGCACATGTTGTAAGTACAATAAGCCATAGGATGATGAATAAACTTGGTAAAAAGTCAACCTCTGTTCGATTTTATTTTCCAAATTGGGTGGATGAGGAATTCATAAATCCTTCCTTAGCGAAACAACATGAATTTTTGAAAACGGATGGATATAAAGTGCTTTATTCAGGTAATATTGGGGAAAAGCAAGATTGGGATTTTTTTTTGAAGGTCGTTGAAAAATTTAAAGAAAATGAGAAAGTTAAATTTATTGTTGTGGGACACGGCGCTTCTAAAAATAAGCTTAAATCAGCAACCGGGCATTTAAGGAATGTATTGCATTTTGAACCGGTCCCTTATTCAGAACTGAATGATTTATTATGTTCGGCAGATCTTCATATTTTGTTTCAAAAAGAGACAATTCTGGATACGGTAATGCCTTCTAAAATTTTAGGGATGATGGCCAGTGGTATACCTTCTTTAGTCACAGGTCACTTGGATTCTGAAACCGCAAAGGTTTTCAATAATTCCAGGGGTGGACTTTATTTTGATACCTCTAGTTTACAAGAGGTAATTAATAGTATCGTTGATAGGGAAATCAAATTACAAGAATTGATGGGAGAAAATGCAAAAAAATATGTAACTGCACATTTTTCGAAAATAAATGTATTAAATAAGTTCGAGTTAAGATTAACTTCGCTGATAAATGAAGAGTAGAATGGTTTAGGCAAAACCTTTCGAAAGTCTCGAGAAATCAGAAAATAATTTGATGGCCCTGGAGTATGGACCATTAAAACGAAAACCCTATCATACTTTAATATAAATCAGATAGCATGAATAAGTTTATTTTAAAAAACAAACATATATTCTTACGCCTAAAAAGAAAATTAAACTTTTTTTTTAAAATTGATATTATAAAGTACCCATCCAGAGAACTTGATAGAAGAGAAAAGCTTTTAAGTCATTACAATATAAACGTTGTTTTAGATGTTGGCGCCAACATTGGGCAATATGGATCTGAACTAAGAAGCCTAGGTTACAAAGGCGAAATAATCTCCTTTGAACCGACATCCGACGCCTTCGAAAAATTGGTAAAGGTCTCTAAGCACGACAAAAAATGGAGGGCAATGAACATTTCACTCGGAGACTATTCTGGAAATATCACTATCAATATTTCCGGAAATTCTGTTAGTAGTTCCATTTTGGAGGACTTACCTCAATTAACAGAAAGTGCACCGGCAGCAAAGTTTATAAAAAAAGAAGAAGTTCAAATAAAGAAATTAGATGAAATATTGGATGCTTTAGACATTAAGGATAAAAACATCTTTCTTAAAATCGATACACAAGGTTATGAAAAAATGGTTTTAGACGGTGCTAAGGAATCATTGAACATTATCAGAGGAGTGCAGTTAGAGATGTCATTGGTTCCAATGTATAAGGGAGCCGCATCTTTTAGTGAATTAAGAAGTAAAATGGAATCCTTTGGATTTGCGATGAACACTATTGAACCAGGTTATCATGATAATAGAACAGGGAGATTGCTGGAAGTTGATGGGCTTTTTTTCAGAAATAATGAGGATGAATAAGACCGGTACAAGTAAAATGTTTAGCAATAATTGTAGGACTATGAATTTTTTTTGCTTTTTAAGTCCTTACTTGAGAGCAACAACAGAGTCATGGAATCTGACAAAAATGCATTACAACTAAGTATATTTGAAAAACCTTTGTTGTGTATTATTTAACAATTTCTCACCGCTAACTCTTGAAAGTGAATAATGTTCTTTAAACAAGGCAGATATTCCGGATTCATTAGTCCAATATCTTATATGATAGATTTATTGGTTATTAATCTATTCACTTATTTATTACCAATCAATATTTATGAACCTATTTTGTTTCACATTTACTTATCCGCTGGTTGGATAGTATTATCATTGAAAAATGAGTTTTATGAGATCAATCGCTATTCAAAAGTTCCTATTGTTTTTAGGAAGCTTTCAACACAGTTTATTTTTTTGTTTCTCATCCTTTATGCATTTATTGGTTTTTTCAAGCAGCCGGAAATGAGCAGATTGGCTTTAGCCCAATACTTTGGTCTAGTAACCTTAACAATTTCTTCAATAAAATTCATTAATTATTTTTTACTGATTAGGTACCGCCGAAAGTTTAAGGGTAACCTCAGAAACGTAACGGTCATCGGTGAAAACAAAAAAACAGATCAACTTATATCAGTTTTTAGAAATAGAACCGAATTTGGATACAATTTTTTAAAGCAATTCTCTCCTAAAGAGCCTAAATTCGAAATAAGAGAATGCTTCTCATACATTTTAAAGAACAAAGTAGACGAGATTTACTGTTCCATATCCGAACTTAAGGATAACGAGTTAACTTCATTTATAAACTTTGCGGATAATAACTTAAAAACACTAAAATTCATACCCGACAATAAAAATATACTAGCTAAAAAATTAAAGTTCGAATACTATGATTATATTCCGATTTTATCGCTTAGGGATATACCGCTGCATAGTTCGATAAATTCATTTTTGAAAAGAAGTTTTGATGTGATTTTTTCAGCAATAGTTATTTTGGGATTACTTTCATGGCTCACACCTATTTTAGCATTATTGATTACTTTAGAATCAAAGGGCCCTGTCTTTTTTAGACAAACACGAAATGGTATTGATAATAGAGAGTTTTTTTGCTACAAGTTTAGATCAATGGCACCCAATAAGGATGCCGATAACCATCAAGCCACTAAGAATGACTTGAGAATAACAAAAGTTGGAAGATTGATAAGGGCAACTAGTGTAGATGAATTACCACAATTTTACAACGTCTTTTTTGGCACAATGTCAGTAGTGGGACCGAGGCCCCATATGGTAAAGCATACTAATGAATACTCTGCCAGTGTAGATAAATATATGGTACGTCACTTTGTCAAGCCAGGGATAACCGGATTGGCACAAGTAAGAGGGTATCGAGGAGAAATCGAAAATGATACAGATATTCAAAATCGCATTAAGTTCGATGTTTTCTATATTGAAAATTGGTCAATGTTTTTAGACATTAAGATCATTGATCAAACTATTGTAAAAGCTAATAAGGGAGAGATGAAAGCGTATTAGCAAATGAAAAAAATCCTAATCACTGGTGCAGCAGGATTCTTGGGATCTCATCTCTGTGACCGATTTATTGCGGAAGGGCATCACGTTATTGGTATGGATAACCTCATTACTGGGGACCTCAAGAACTTGGAACACCTCTTTGCCTTGGAACGCTTTGAGTTTCACCACCATGATGTGTCAACTTTCGTGCACCTTGGAGGTGATTTGGATTATATTTTACACTTCGCATCACCTGCCAGCCCCATCGATTATCTAAAGATTCCTATTGAAACATTAAAAGTAGGTTCTCTGGGCACTCTCAATCTTTTGGGGTTGGCAAAAAATAAGAATGCACGCATACTGG
>ERZ1740058.776-NODE-776-length-20635-cov-19.000632_pt1 | contig 20635 bp, 9 predicted proteins | sample MGYA00581745_ERZ1740058 | MGnify/ENA primary metagenome ERZ1740058 (study PRJEB43018, sample SAMN04849742) | marine metagenome | isolation source: floating plastic debris | place: Pacific Ocean | collected 2008-08-30 | study: EMG produced TPA metagenomics assembly... | reverse complement strand
TGTTGGGGTTGCCATCGTTGTCAGGGTCAACGTTGTTGCCATCTTGAGAGACATCCGTCACCGGATCGCCGCCGCCGAGGGGCGTGCCGCTGGCTTCAGCGACGTTTTGGGCTTCTAAGATGCCGTCGTTGAGACCGTTAACCGATGGCCCGGCTGCCGTTGCGCCTAAGTCAGCCTGCACCGTCACAACGACTGTGGCTGATTCTCCTGGGGCAAATTGATTCGCACTGGTGGCATCAAACAGGGTGGTGACCGATACCCCGTTATAGACAGGATTTGCCACCGGCGGAATAACTGGTGCCCCAGCGGGGAAGCTGACTGCCACGTTTTGCACGGTAAAACTATCCGCGCGGTTGAAGGCGTTGGTAATCAAAGCGGCCTGCAAGTCTTCCGTCAGTTGGACGTTGTCCAAGGTGATGGTGCCGGTGTTGACGACGGTGATGGTGTAGGCAAATTCATAGGTGGTGCCGCCGATCAGGGTGGCTGGACTGACGGACTTAGAGACGCCAATGCTAGGAATACGAATGCGGTTCGGCACATTATTGTTCGTCGGGTCGCCATCGCCGTCGGGGTCAACATCCCCTCCGGCTTGCGAGACATCCGTCACCGTGCCGCTACCTGGGGGCGACCCCGTCGCGGTAGCACTGTTGTCGATGTCAACGCTGTTATCAGAGGAGAGATCTAAGCGAGTGGTAATGGTGATGGTGGCGGTGTCGCCAGGGTTAAAATTGCTGCCAGTGCCAAACAGGCCAATATCGGTATTGCCGTTATAGGCGCCGTTGAAGGTCGGTGCTGTGCCTGAGCCGGTAAAGGTAATCGGGTTGGTCAGCGTGATGCTGACGATGCTATCGGCCCCATCGCTGGGGGCACCGTTGACAGTGGGATTATCGACAAAGACCTCTTGCAGGTCTTCGGCAATTTGCACGTTGGCCAAGGGTGTCGTGCCGGTATTGGTGACGACAAAGGTGAGATCGACATCAAACAGGCCGGGAGATCCGGCAACGGGCCGCAGGGCGGAGTTGGTTTTGGCGAGGCCAATGCTGGGGGCTGGAATCAGCGTTCGTTTGACGACGGACTGGGTCGTGGGGGTCAGAGTCGCACCCGGTACACCATCAGCCACAGCTTGCTGTCGAATGGTCGTATCCATAAAGGAGGTGCCGGTAATGGTGGTGACATCGACCGACGGTGCCCCAGGTTGGGGTGTCACACACAAAAAGAAGGTGGCCGATTGACCAGGTGTCAAAATGCCGGTATCCACCGCGCCATCGCCATCGCTATCGGTCAGAGGATTGCCGTTGACATCCCTAAGCTGGGCAATGACGTTGGGGTCAGTGCCCGTAGCGGCGAGATTCACGATGTCGTTAGTAAAAAAGTTGTTGGTCACCGTAAAGGGGTGACAGACCTCGGTGCCAATGGTGGTGGTCAATGTGGTGTCTTGCGTAATCGTGAAGTTGCCCGCTCGGATCGGTGGCACGTCAAGTACTGGCAACCGCCGCAAATTACTATTGACTTCTAGAATCGTTTGGTTATTTTCGTTATAGTTGATCAGATTGATGCTCCATCGACCCGCATTGGCGATGGGGGCGGCACCTGTATTGATGACATCTGCACCCACATTGGGATCATTAGTGCCACCATTCCAAACAGCATTGTCACTCGTGGTGCCGGCGGTGACGCCACCAGCTGGATTGGTGTAAGAAACAGCGACATTCGTATCAAATCCATCATCCAAATCAAAGTTACGCAGCTGTAGTTCGTCGGTGCCAGGCCCCACCAAGAAAAACAGTTCAAGATCAGTTTCCCCGGCTCCGTTGAACTGAAAGCTGCCCTGAAGCTGGCCAATGAGCAAATTGTCGATGGGGATAACAATATCGAAAGAGTTGTCGTCGTTGTTGAGGCCAAGCGTGTTATCACCCAAAATGGGTATGCCCCCCGTTTCACTCGTCACCGTATAGGTGCCGGGTTGAGTAATACCGGCAAAGGTGAAGTTACTGCCATTGGGCGAGCCCGTCGGAAAGTCAGCCGTTTGAATAATATTGCCCGCCGGGTCAAGCAGTCGAAATCGAGTCGGGTCAAGGGCGTCGTTGGTTTCATCCGGTACACCATTGCTCTCGCCATCTTCAATGGTGATGGCCACGCTTCCCCCGGCGGCATCGATGTCAGCCTGGGTGATGTCGATGAAAAAACGGTGTACCGGATCAGTGCTTGCCGATGTACTGTTCGTATACCAGTCACCAATGTTGAGTCCTCTTAGGGGAGCACTGGTTTGAAAATCAAGGTCAGGGACGGTGGGTAATCGGGTCTGGGCGATCGCACTTGAAGTCCCCATCAGGGTGGCCAGGGTGGCTAACCCCAACGTGCTAGCCAGACGGCCAGGGGTAAACAGTTTGACTGATGATGTAGGACGACGGGCAGAAAACACGGCTTCTTTCCTGAACAAGAGGGACTCAAAACAGCGATCGCCAATGGGCAATCAAGAATTCAATCGATTATTCGATCTGGAGATCGGTTTCGACGGCTTCAAAGATGATTTCGACACCTTGAGTATCGGAAAACTCAAACTCAACGCGGCGATCGCGGGCGTAATCTAACCGGGTGCTGCCGGTGGTGCGGCGCTGAGTTTCTCCGAGGGGAATGATGCGCATGCGCTCGGGGGCGATGCCCTGACGCACCAAATAGTCGCGAGCCGCCAAGGCGCGGCGCTCACTCAGAGCCTGGTTGTAGGCGTCACTGGCCCGGGGGTCGGTGTGGCCCCGCAGTTCGACCACGAGCGAGGGGTAGGTAATCATCGCCGCCGCGATTTGGTCAAGAATCTGGGCGCTGGCCGCACTGATATTCGACTGATCGAGGGCAAAGTGGACGTTACGCGGTACCCGTAAGCGAATCGGCTCAGGCGGTGGCTCTGGTGGCGGCGGCTCCACGGCCACCGGCGGAAAGCAGGTAGCATCGTAGGGAGCAGGCGTGGGTGAGGGGGCGGGGACCTGGCCATCAGCCCCGGCGACGCTAATCACCGGTGAGGGTTCGGAGGTGCCATAGAGCGGATCGGAGGCGATCGCGCTGACCCAATCACTCGTCGCGCCCTCCCAAGGAAAGGCAAAGTTGCCTTCCTCATCAGCGGTGGTCGTCATCAGGGGTTCGCTGAGGGGGCTGTAGACACCGGTATGATCTTTGACACGATACAGATCAACGCTGCTGCCGGGGTCGGCAGAGCCAGTGAGGGTTAAAGAACCGCCCTCGTTGGTAAAGGCATAGGCCGTAAATTCAGGAGCGTTGATCGCACCATTGGCCGTATCGGTGCGGCGATGGTGGGAGTTCCGAGGTGGATTGGGGCCATCGGCTCGTTGAAAATTAACGACGGTATCACGTCGAGCCGCCAGATCAATGCTGAGGCCGTCGAGCTGCGTAAACTGGTTGTCGCGAATCAGGTTGCGATCGCTGAGGGGATAGGCCGCGACCGCGACCCCCGCTCCGGGCTGATAGCCAATCGTGTTGCCGAGCAACTGATGACCGCGCCCCATGACATACAGGGCAGGCCGCTCAAAGCGCCGACCATTAAAGATTACGTCATTGCCTTCAATGACCGTACTGCCCTCCGGCTTGAAGAGGAAGATCCCGCTGCCGTCGTTGGCGCAGACTAGATTGTTGGTGATGGCAGCGCCCTCTAAATCCCCTTCTAACCGCACGCCATCGGGCATGCCAGCGACGCCGTTAGCGATGATCGCGTTGCCGGTGAGCTGTAGTCCGGCGGCGCGAAACCCGGTGAGCACGCCGCTGCCCTCGTGGTGCTGAATGAAGTTATCCGCTACGCGGACGTCAACACCGTTGAACACCACGACACCAAAGGCCGATCGCTGATCGGGGATGGACTCATCGGGGCGGAACCCCAACCAATTTTTCTCAATTACGGCTTGCTGGGTGGCCTGGGTGGAATCATCCAGCACGAACGTTTCCACCGGGGGGGCATCCGGGCTGGAATCAGCCGGTGGCGGCGCATTGGCGACAAAAATATCGGCGGCGGGAGTGGTCAAGGTGGCCCGGGCGGCTGACCAAAAGCCATAGAGGTTTAGTCCGCGCACGGTGATGTTATCGCCTGCCACCGTGAGGCCGCGAAACACTTCGCTGCCGGGGGCGGGCGTTAGACTCACCACCGGTCGAGGAATCTCGGGCAAATAGGGTAGCGTCTCGCCATAGCCCGGCTGGGTGGTGCCGTCGATCGTCAAACCGGTGGCCACCAACGGCGGCAGCAGGTCAGTTAGCAAAATAGTCGTATCGTCAGCGGGCAGGTCAAAGGCAATGCTGCTCTGGGCGGCTGGGGTGACTTGAGCCTGCTCCAGTTCTGAGAGCGCAGTGACGGGCAGGGTGCCATTGGCGATCGCGATCGCCTCCCGCAGGGTCAGCGCTTCATCGGCGATCGGGGCCCCATCAGCGGCACTGTTGACCGTGATGTCAAAGCCCGTCGAGTCTTGGGTTGGGACTGGGGTTGAGTCTTGAGCTCGGGCAGCTAGTGCCACCAGGCTCAGGCTGCTGCTCAGAGCGAGAACGGTCCACAGGGTTTTCATCAGATACCTCCAGCGCTCGGTGCATCGGTGACATCAGCGGGGGATGCCGTCACGTCATCATCAATCAACTCGTCCGTTGCTGACTCGTCCGTCGTCAGGTCGTCATCTGCTGCCGCCGCGTCCTCGTCCATCGGCGTCGCGGGGGGAACTAAGCCCGCCGTCGGGGTCGCCTCATCCGCTGGAGCGATGGCCGTATCGACGTAGGATTCTTCCTGCTGGGCGGGGCTGACCGGCTGCTGCAGGCCAAAGTCATTGAGCAACTCGTTCACCTTGAGCTGAATGCCCAGATAGGGGCCGCTGGCCGAGCGATAACCGCCGCCAAAGCCGTCATTGTCGACGCTGCCAAAGCTGTAGCCCACCCCGAACCGCAGATCGGGCGTCAAATAATAGCCCAGCTCAATTGACGTGCCAACTTCGTTGAAACTGGCCTCGGGCTGGGTGATATAGCGCACCTCGCCCAAAATATCCCAGCGGTAGGCAAACTGATAGGCGGTGCGGAACTGCATCAGGTGAATCGAGTTCGAGAAGCCGAAATCCTCCGCCAGCGTGGCATCGCTCAGGCGGAAGGCGTATTTGCCGTAAAACTCCCACTGCCAGTTGGGAGCATAGATTGCTTCCAGGGCCAAGGTGTGATCCGAGGAGCCAATGCCGCTATCAATCAGCAGCGTATCGGGCGTCGTGGATGGGTTGCGCCGGTACTCGTAGCTCATTAGTGCGTTCCACTGGTCGCTGACTGGGTTGCGATAGGCCATACCCAGCTTCAGGTCGATCGAGTTGCCGAGGTTGTCGGTAATTCGCTGGTTAGCAAAGTTGGCCTGCTGATAGCGGAACAGTGTGGTCAGGGAATTCGTGATCTTGCCTGCCGCCGCCGCCGTGAGGACGGTGTTGCTGCCCACCGATGAGTTCCGATGCTCAATCCGCGCACTGGCTTGAAAATCAGGATTCGCCGTGTACTCTAAACCGACCGAGTAGGAAGTCCCCCCGATAATGCCGAGGGCGCTGGCTCCGGCCCCGACCGCAAAGGGCTGCTCAAACTGTTCGCCGGCCCCCGTTTCGTTAAAGGCATCGTCAATCACGTGTTCAACGCCCACGGTGGCCCGCAGACCGGGAGCGAGCACAATGCGGTGGTTGAGTCCGAGCGCGGCCTGACCAATCAGCCCGCCGTAGCCGCCAATCAGGGAATAGCGGCTAGTCAGCGAGGTATTTTCGCCCAGTTCATAGTCCACCAGGGTGTCTAGGCTGGTGATGTTGCGCAGTTCGTCGCCCCCAATGAACTGTTGAGATAGGCGCATGGTGACGCCAGGCTGCACGGCCCAGTCCAGAGCCAGGGTGGTGCGATCGGGGTACAGGGTGTCGCTATCGTCGCCTACGTTGATTTCACTCTGAGCGCGGAAGCTGAGATCCGGCGAGATCGGAATCGCCAACTGGGGCACAAATTGTTGCGAGTTGGTCGTTTCATCGTCTAGGCGATCGCGGCGGTTGCGGCTGACGTAATCTAGCCCGATGTTGACCGTGCCGATTTCTTGCCAGACCCCCGCTCGATAGGTAGTGAGGGTATTGTCTACGCGCTCACCGGGTTCGGCAAATTGTCCCGGATTAAAGAGATCCTCAGCCTCGGTGGTGACCTCCGGTGCTTGGCCCCGATTGATTTCCTGATCAAACTGGGCGTTGATGCGAGTGGTTGGCCCTACCTGAGCGTTGACCCCGGCGCCCCAGCGGGTTTGGCCAGGGCGAAAGCTTGTGGTAGCCGTGTTGCTGAAGCCGCTGTCAGCGCTGCGCAGATAGGCGCGGCCCTGCACGGTGGGCGCAAACAACGCGCCTTGAGCTTCTAACCGATAGGCATTGCCGTCGGCAGATTCACCAAAGCGATCAAAGGAGGAACGAGCAAATTCCCCCGTGAAGTAGCCGGTTTCACCGAGGGGAATCTGCAAGTCTGCCCCGTATAAGGAGAAGTCTTGGTCGCCCTGATCTTCTGAGAGCAGAGTGATGCCAGCCCAGCCGCCGAGGGTGGGCTCGCCCGCTTTAAAGTTGTACTGTAGCCGACCCGCATAAAGGTTGCCGTCGCCGCTCGTATCATCCACTTCATAGGTGGCGACAATCCGGCGCACCAGGGTTTTGCCGAGGGGATCAACCGACGTGCGATAAATGGGCTGACGGAACAGCAGCGTGCCGCGATCATAGTCAATCTCATAGTCGCTGACCCGGTTCAACGCCCGGCGCTCGATGACCGTGCCGGGACGATTGATTTCTTCGGTCTCGATAAAGACGTTTTCACTACCGGGGAGGATGAGCCGCCGCGACAGGAAATAGAAGCCGCTGGTGCCATCAGGAGCGATCGTGTCGCGCTGAAAGGGTCGCAGATTGTTGGCGTACATCGCCGTTAACTGCAGGTTGCCCAGCGTGTAGTTGCCCTTAAAGCCGTGGAGTTGACGGGTGATCGCTGTGAACTCTTGGGACGATCGCGCAAACTCTGAGGTTTCGTAATCCCCCCACATGAAGTAGTCAACTTCACCGCCAGGCACCAGCGCGTCGCGCTGAAACCGTACAAAGAAGCTATCGATGGAAGGCGTCAGATAATCAACTTGGGAGCTATCGCCATAAACCGGGTAGGAATTTTCGCAAAATTGGTCGTCGCGAAAGAGGCGATTACCGTCACAGGTTTCATTCAGCGCGCGGCGGGTATTGAGGGCACCGGTAAACTGCCAGTCGCCCAGGGTGCCGGTGGCAAAGAGTGCCGCCCCCAAGTCAAACTCCGTGTCGCCAATGCTGTCGGGGTTGAGAAAGTCCTCATAGCTGCCCCAAAAATTGGTGCCGCCTGGCCCCAGGCGCAGATCGACGACGCCGGAAACCAAGGATGGCCTCAGGTTGGTAACAAACTCAACCTGAGTGAAGGTTTCAAAATCGGGCAGCGGCTCTATGATCGTGAGCTCGGCTTCCCCGAGGACGGCGTAGGCCGGTGCGGCCGCCCGGACGCGAACCTGCTGGGCTTCTAAGGTGGACTGCAACACCGCCTCAAACTGACCCTGGCGAGCCAAGACCTGAAACCCGGCGCTGTCTGTATCGTAGTCAGCGCCCTGAAATTCTCCGGCACCGGTGGTCAGCGTCACGACAACATCGCGGGGGATGGGGGTACCGGCGGCATCCATGATGCGACCCTCAAATCGCACCGTTGATCGCTGGTTAGCCGGGATAATGGGACTGGTGAGCGCCGTTAGCTCGATCGCGAATTCGGGCTCGACCTCTTCCGTACTTGCAGCATTGGGGGGAATCGTGGGCAAGGGGGTCGGATTCGACTGGGCCGTCAGCGGTGCTGTTCCCGTTTCTGCCGCTGCGGCGCCAGGGAGATCAGCGAGCGTGACTGGTCGTAACTGGCTGGTCACAGCCTGAGCGGGGGAAGCCGTCGCGTTCAATGGTGAGATGTTCGTCGCCGGCAAGGGCGCTGACCCGGAGGCCGAGGCCGAAACTGCCGTCGGCGTTGACGTCGCCGAGCGGTTAGGAGTCTCCTCGGCTAATCCAGCAGCCGTTGCCGGTTTAGGCTCCGCCTTGCGCCTCGGGCGAGTTGCGGTATCGGTTGGGCCATCGTCGGTCGATTGAGCGTTCGCGACGCCCAACATATCAGTCGCGATCGCGCTGATCATCAGCCAGCCAATCATTGCAATGAGCGTTTTCATCACCCTTGCTCCTCCCCAAATGCGGGTGTGACCCCAAAGTTCATCCGTGCCAGTCCGCCTGGCGATAACCGCACCAGCCGAGACTGGCTATTGTCTGCAAGTCGGTAAAGATTCGGAGCGAGGGTATAACCCGGCAGGCTGGTCAAATCAAGCGTGCCGACGCGGTTCCCCGATAAGACGTTAATCACCGAGAACAGTCCATCCGGGTCAGTCAGAATCCGGTTGCCATCATCCAAAAAGACGATGGCGTTAGGCACGCCCGGCTCACCGGCCTGCTGCTCGCCGTCAAAGTTTTTATCCACAAACACGCGGCCCACCAGGGTGCCACAGTCGGCCAAAATGCCGGGTCGAATCGCCAGCTCGTAGGTGGCCGTACTGCTTGCCCCAGGGGTGATCGCCTGCGCCACGTTACGCCCTGAGCCGCGCACCGCATCGGGGGTCGCTAAGGCCGCATAAACCACCGATAGTTCTTGCCCCGGCGCGAGTGAAGCACCGCCAAAATCGAGAGTAAAGGTGCGATTACTCGTGGTCACATTGGTGAACTGCAGTGGGGTGGTGTTGACCGAGTCTTCAATGAACTGCATCCCTAACGGCAGCTCGTCCACGATGGTGATCGGGCCAGCCGGTTGATCGGAGGGATTGCGCACCAGCAATCGATAAACGACCACGTCACCGGGTTCGGCAGCCCCCCGATCAGCAGTTTTGATGATGGTCAAAGCCGCCGATGAAGCGCCACTCGCCTGCAGAGTAGTCGGATTCGACTGCACCGATTGAACGGTGCCTGCGGCGTCAGTGAACTGCGCCCCAGCCTGGTTTTCAACATTAGTTGTTTGGCCATACGCCGGGGCAAAACCCCACCGAGGCGTACTGTTGGCCCAAGCTAGTAGCTGCACCAGCAAAAACGCGATCGCAGCGACCAAAAAGTATTTGCTTTTACGAAAACCGGCTAGGCGCCTGAACAATTTCGCAATGCGATCGAGAATGGAATTAATCCAAACAAGTTGCGACATTCTTTTAAAGAGACAACGTCCACACCCTCACACCGCTTACCCTCAGAAAGCCGCAAAGCTTTCCTCGGAAGCGATCTTTACCTGACACACAACCATGATGGTAGATAGCTTGTCCGTGCCCATTCAGTAGCTAACGAACGAAACTAAACTTTTGGCCTCTAAGCGTATAGCAGAGACGCCAGTCAATATACCTCATAAAATCTCAGGCAAAAATAAATTCATTCTGATTACAGGGGAAATATCGCATGAAACCCAGCCCTACCAAGGTGAATGAGGTACTTAATTTTTTTTAATCAAGCACTCTTGAACAGTGGAAAACCGCCCCAAAACGATCTGGCCGTGCCGATGCTGGGAGTAAATACAGCGCTAGAAAATGCCTAAACCGAAGCGTTTAGGGCGTCAAAAGCTATCTCGAAGAACCTTCAAAAAGAGATGGATTAGGGCTCGAAGCAAATTTGAGTTTACCGACCCTAGAATCACCTCAGCAGGCTCTGGTTAACGGGGCTCAAGCACGACTTTGAAGCAGCGTTGATTACTCTGCCGTAGCTCCGATGCAGTCAGCCACTGCCGCTTGCAGTCAGCCACTGACTGAACGCAATACGCCTAAATTCCACCCATGAACGACCAGTCGGCAAATGAGACCTGAAGGTCCAAAGAACGGTGTATTTCACAAGTCACCACGACCCGTAACTTCGGTGAGGACTTGCCCTTTTAGCCACAAGCATTTGATGCACCAACTAATTTTAGAAGCTAACTCAGGCAGTCGCCCGCCCGCTCAGCAGCCCGGTTTTGCCCTAGCCAATCAGCGCGCTCATGAGGTCAGCGGCCGAGCGATCGCCCGCAGTTCCTGCCATCCACTCATGTTTGCCCCAGCTTTATCAGCGGCGATCTGCCCAGATGATAGTCGTATTAGCGCCGGTTGGCACATGATCTAACATCCCAGTCGGGTTGATCTTAAGCGTTGTCTATATCAATTTCTGTCTGTGAATTCGAGGCGCCTATCGTCACTGTCAGTGCTCGAAGTCAGTCCCCCTCACCCGGCGGTGCACCGGGTGGCCCAATCGGCCTCGACGTTGCCCACTACCCACTCTCCGGCGATCGCCCATAAAAAAGTCCCTGACGGCCTCATTCCCACTGGCGAAAATGCCGCAGGCTAGGGGTCGTCAGAGACTGTGTTCAGGACTTTAGAGATTAGACCGAGGCCGTGGGTTCAACCATGCGCGGATTCCAGCGCGATCGCGACTCCTCGATATGCATGTTTTTCTCATCCTTTTTCAGATGCCGAGGGCTACTTTCAAAGGAGAGAGAAGACGGCAACGGGTCGGTGCCGTATTTTGCCTGAATGAAAGCAGACACGACTTCGTAACTGGGAGAAAAGGGCTCGTCGCCTCGTTCAGCGACGGCTGGGCTCGATTTCAGCGTGGCCGAAAAGAGCCCTGTGCCGTCGTCAAAAAACCGTTCTGTGGTCGCTCCATAGGCCTCATAAGGGTGGAACGACAGATCAGCGGGTGCAGTAGCGGCTACCCAAGACGAGTAGATCCAATATTCGCCATAGGTACCGAAGTCATTGGCTGATCGCATCATCAGCTTGAGCCAGTGTTCCGGGGAATCGTAATACGCCTGCACCCGCTGGGCCATCGCCTGCAAGTGTGACCGTTTAAACCACATGTGATGGGGAATGAACGTTCCTGCTGGGTCGGTAATGGGTTCCACCTTCAACACTGAGCGAATCCAATTGGCCCAGGTATCGACAATCTTGGCGTTGCCGGTCTGATTGCTCTGCAACAGGGCAAACGTATGCTGAACCGTGCCGCCAACTGTTTGAAAAATGGGCCAGGTAGCGACGGGCAGCAGGTCGCTGTCCCACACCAGATACCATTCACTGAGCTCAGGAATGCCTTCGTAAGCGCCCAGTTTTAACAACTGTTGGTAAAACCAGCCGGGGGTATACAGCGATTCCCCCAGATCCAACTCGGCACAAATCGTGTCTTTAGAGAGGCCCACCCGGTTAAAGAACGGCTCCTCTTCATGCACCACGATGGGGGCGGTTTGCCAACGTTGGGCCTGCTCGCGGAGCGGCTCAGCCTCAGTCGTCGGAGTAATGATGTGGATGGTGCGGGGCTGATAATGCTGAGTCAGCCCCTCCATGACGGCCCGGGTATTCCACCTCACTTTAAAGAGGGGAATGACGAAGTCAAAGGGTGCAATCGTCATGATTAAGCAATCACCTCCGTCACGTCGGGCAATACCTCTTCAACTTCGGAGGGGAAGCTGGGCACCGCCTCGGTGGGAATATGGTGGGCCACCGTGGAGGGATCTTCCAAACCCACATCGCTGCAGAGGGGGTCAATGCCCACACCCGCCCGAGGATACTCGGCACAGATCGCCTGATATTCCGAAATTGAGATAATTAGCTCGTCTTGCGTCAAGGCGTTGAGGTAGCCACATTGGCCAACTGTGCCCTGAGGCAAGGGGGCCACCAGGTTACCGCCGCGCTTTTGCACCATTTTTTCTTGAGCCGACCAGAGAATCTCGCGATCGAGCAGCACGTCATCCCAGAGGCTGAGGCCAAAGGAGCTGATCAGCCGCAAAATGCGATGAAAATCGGCCTGACTGATCCAGCTATGGCGATAGCTGAGATACGCGCCAAAGCCCATGCCAATCGACACTGCATGGCCGTGCAGCAGGCCAGCGGCAATCTCAAAGCCCGGTGACCAGGTGTGACCGTAGGCATGGGGGCGACATTGGTGCGTCTCATACAGGTTGTCGTATTCAGCCTCGACATAGCTGCGCATCGCCGCGCCCAAAATCTTTTGCGACAGTTCGCAAATTTCGGCGTTGGGTTCACAGTCTAGGGTGCCGAAGCGCGTGCTGATTAGCTCCGGCCCCGCCTGCTCTAGATAGGAGAACAGTTGGGCATCTTTGACCGTCGCCATTTTGATGATTTCGGCAATGCCGTGGCGCAACCACCCGGCTCTCAACGTTTTGAAGAAGGCGCGATCGGTGATGGATAGCACTGGTGCGTGATAAGCGCCAAACAGGTTTTTGTAGCCAAAGCCATCACAACAGGTGCGCGGCGATGGCCCTGCATCAATGCCTGCCACAATTGAGGTCGAGAGCATGACGTAGGGCGTGTTGCGGTGGTATAGCGCACAGGCCAAGCCGCCCGTATCGGTGAGTACGCCGCCGCCGACAATCAGCACGGGTTCATTACGCGATACCCCGAGCCGCTTAAAGTCACCCAACATGCGCTCGACGGTGTGGATGCCTTTATCAACTTCCATCGCTCGGTAAACCAGCTTATCGAGGGTGATGCCGTGATGGTTGAAATAATGCTCAATTTGCTCGCCGTAGAAGCGCTCAACATTTTGATCGACCAGGCAAACGCAGCGGCCCGCCGCGATGTACATATCTCGCAGCACCGTTTGTTCCGGGTCGAGGGAGTTTTCGAGCACGCGGATTGAGGTAAAGGTGCTAGCGGTCATCACCGCCTCAACGGCTTGGTCGTCATCGGTGCTTACAACAAAGCCCTGACTTTGCCGATAGCTAGAAGTCGGGTAGATGGCGTGGGGATCCGTTTTGACCAAACGCGCTGCTAAGTCTTGATAAAACGCCCCGGCTTCGCCATGCACCAAAACTGCCAGTAACTTGTCGCGGCTGATCGGCGATCGCCGCACCTGTTCGGCAAAGGCTGACCATTGCACCCCAGCTGCCAGGTCAAAGGCGGCAATCATTTCTGACAGGAGGGTAAAAAAACTGCTCAGTGATGTGTTCAAACAGCTGCGTAGCCGACGACAAGCCGACAGGCCCTGAATGGCCCCGGCGATCGCAAACTCTTGTCCCAACTCTTGTGAGAAGGCTTTGGTATCAATCAGAGACAGCAATAATTCTCGAAATTCTAGACTGCTTAAAAGCTGCTCTAAAGCTTTCTCATTGGTCTGATCGGCCAGGTTCTGACCGTCATACGCTGTGATAAAAGCTTTAACCGCTGAAGTAGTCGTTGTCATCGCAAGTTCCTGAGAAGAGTCAACAGAGTCTTGGCCAGGGACTGATCCCTGCTTCATGCAAATTAACACAAACCTTTAAAAACGCCTTAAAAGAACATTACAGAATTGGGTGGTATTACGGTGGTATGCTGAGATCTTGAGGCAAAAGCACTGCTAAGGGCGTCTGTGATGTATCCAGAAAGCTTTTGTCGTTTGCCCTCAGAAAAGAGTCCCTCAGCCGCTAAAGCCTTTGATTAGTCGCGGGTGCTCGAACGGTGCGCCTGTATGAGAGCAACTCGTGCTGCCCTGATCGCGCCGTCGGGCTAAGATGCCACTAGCTTCCGTAGTCCAATCCCTCTACGGTTATTACGGAGAAATCTGAGCGTGTCTGTAACCGATGTGGCAAACCCGGCAGACTCCGATTATCTGCAACGGTGTTTGCAACTGGCTCAACAGGCCGCGGGCAAAACGTCACCCAATCCGTTAGTGGGGTCAGTTATTGTGGCTGACGGGCAAGTGGTGGGCGAAGGGTTTCATCCCGGTGTGGGCCAGCCCCATGCGGAGGTGTTTGCACTGAGGGCGGCAGGCGATCGCGCCCGTGGGGCGACGCTTTACGTCAATTTAGAACCCTGCAATCACATCGGTCGCACCCCGCCTTGCACGGAAGCCATTATCGCGGCGGGAATTGAGCGGGTGGTGATCGGCATGATTGACCCCGACCCGCGGGTGTCGGGCGGGGGCGTGCAGCGGTTGCAGCAGGCGGGCATTCGCGTCACGACCGGGGTAGAAGAGCGCGCCAGTCAGCGGTTGAACGAAGCCTTTAGCCACAGCGTGATCCACCAGCGCCCCTTCGGTATTTTGAAATATGCCATGACCCTGGATGGTAAAATTGCCGCCACCGGTGGTCACAGTGCCTGGGTCACGAGTCCCGCCTCCCGCGCTTGGGTGCATCGGCTGCGCAGCCAAACGGATGCCGTCATTGTCGGTGGGCAAACCGTGCGGCAAGATAACCCCCATCTCACCAGCCACGGTCAGGGCGATCGCTCGCCGCTGCGGGTCGTCATGAGTCGCACCCTGGATCTACCCGAGCAAGCTCATCTGTGGGATCAGCAGATCGCAAAAACGCTGGTATTTTGTGGGGCTGATGTCGTTTCCCAGCGGCAAGACACCTTGCTCAAGCAAGGGGTGGAAGTGGTGGCCTTACCTGAGTTGGAACCCGCTCACGTTTTATCGGCGTTGCATCAGCGGGGACTGCGGTCAGTGCTGTGGGAATGTGGCGGCCAGCTCTCAGCCCGCGCGATCGCGCAACACGGCGTGCAAAAAGTCTGTGCTTTTGTTGCCCCCAAAATCATTGGCGGCCCGGCTGCTCCCAGCCCCATTGGCGAACTTGGACTCACAAAAATGTCGGAGGCGATCGCTTTGACCGATGTCACCATCGAAGCAATCGCCCCCGACCTCCTCATCCAGGGATATTTGAACGCGACTGAGGTCACGCCTGAGCCTGTGCTCTAAACTTCGCGAAAGGGCTGAATGCGGACAGGTTGCTGTAGCGTATAGCGATCGAGATTTAAATGCTGTAGATAGTCGGTCAGGGCCGAGCGTAAATCATCTCGGCTTTTCAAGCCTTCAATCCGGTGACAGACTTGCCCCTGTTGAAAAATCAGCAGCGTGGGCAACGTCGTCAGGCGATACTGATTGGCCAGCTTGAGATTGGCGTCGGCGTTGATGTCAACTAACCGCAGATTGCCAAGCCACTCATCTCGCAAACTCATTAGCAGCGGTTCGACGAGCCGACAAACCCCACACCAAGGAGCCCAAAAGTGGACGAGAACGGGAACCGGTGATCCCAAGACTTCAGCTTCAAAAGTCGATTCGTCAGTCGTCAAAGACATAGGTTTGTAAAAGAGAGCATAAAAAATTTACTTTTCATTTCATTGTATAGGAGTCGGGTCGGCATTATAGAGATTCGCAGTCACTTTGTCGGCGTCCGATAACATCATGCAAGTAACGAAAGATGAACTAAGTATTTGTACTCGTTAGGTTAGTGTTAGCGCCCTTAATCTTGATCCCCACCTGGTTTAGTGCCAATTGCGATGAGACTACAGCAGAAAGCTCACTGTACTGACCAGAGAAACGTAATGTATCGTTAAATTCTTTTCAGTTTGTTTCGGTTTTGCTGAGAAAACCCTCCAGCGGGATCAAACAAAGTTCACAGAACTCAGTTGGCGGTACTTCCCCTTGATCTCACCGCCTCGAGATCGCCCCGAATAATGTCCGTGGCCAGTCGGCAGGAGCAACTTCTCAGGTCAGGCCGGTGGAGATACGGTGATCGATTTTAGTGATCGCCCGCAGCCCACCCCTCGTGCATCATTGGGATCGTCATTCTCCTCAACGCAGATCAATTAGGAAAACGAGATCGTCGTCCTCAAGGGATGACGCCTCTGGAGCATGAGCCGCTCGCCACTCGCGACCAGGGCCTGTCGTCCCGCATTGACGACATAATGAGGCTAGTTTTTTCGATGCATGGTTCATGTCTGCTTCTATCCTGACGGCCCCCTCTCCCCTTGACCTTGATTATGTGCGATCGCACTTTCCGGCCCTAACTCAAGGCTGGACTTTTTTGGACAATGCCGGTGGCTCGCAGATTCTGCGGCCCGTTGTCGAGCGCATCACCGAATTCCTCTACGATTCCAACGTTCAGCTGGGCGCTTCCTACGCGGTCTCGCAGACGGCTACGGCGCGGGTCGAGCAGGGCACGGCGGCGATGGCGACGCTGATCAATGCTGCCGCTGCCGAAGAAGTGGTGCTGGGGCCAAGTTCCTCTGCCCTGTTTAGAATTTTGGCTCACTGCCTGGGGCAAACCCTACAGCCGGGAGACGAAATCGTGGTGACCAACTGCGATCACGAAGCCAACATCAGCCCCTGGATGGAGCTGCAGCAGTTGGGCGTCACCGTGAAGACCTGGCAGGTGAATCCCGACACACTCGACCTGGCGATCGCTGACTTAGAGGCCCTGCTGACCTCACGGACTCGCTTGGTCGCCGTCACCCATGTCTCTAACGTGCTGGGCACCATCAACCCGATTCGGCAAATTGCCGATCGCGTCCATGCTCACGGGGCGCTGCTCTGCGTGGATGGCGTCGCCTATGCGCCCCACCGCCGTGTTGACGTGCAGGCGCTGGATGTCGATTTCTATGTGTTTAGCCTCTACAAGGTATATGGGCCGCACTTGGCAATGCTCTACGGCAAACGGGAGCACCTGTTGGCCCTGCCGGGATACAACCATTATTTTGTTGAGCCCACGGCGATTCCCTACAAGTTTCAGCCGGGGGGCACCAGTTACGAACTCAGCTACAGCGCGATCGCGATTCCCCAGTATTTGCAAACGCTGGCACAGCATCATCAGGGACAAGATGCTGCCGATACAGCGACTGGCCAGCTTGATCAGGCGTTTGCGCTGATTCAAGATCATGAGGCCGCGCTGGCAGAACGGCTGCTGAGTTTTCTGCGCAGCAAACCCAACGTGCAGATCATCGGCTGTCCTGAAGCAGATGCGACTCAGCGAGTGCCGACAATCGCCTTCACCGTAGACGGCCTGGCCAGCGATCAAATTCCACCGCAAATCGACCCCCACAAAATCGGCATTCGCTCGGGCCATTTCTACGCCCTGCGCCTGATTGAGGATTTGGGCCTGCTGCCGCAAAACGGTGTGGTACGCGTCAGCATGGTGCATTACAACACGCTGGCGGAGTGCGATCGCCTGATTCAACTTTTCGACGATCTGTTTTGAAATTCACTGCCCGCTTTGTTCATTCGAGATCTGCGCCAGATCACATACCGGGTACAGAAACCATGTTTGTCAGGGTTTGGCGCTGCTAAGGAAATCTCTAGTAAGGACAATACCCGTAGGGGCGGGTTTTGTAGATACCCGACAGCTTTGAACTTAGGGTTTCTGGCGAAACCCGCCCTTACCATGTCGGTATATTCTTTCTCAGAAATCGTCTAAAACCCTGCGAGTGGGGAGGTGATTTCTGGGAAACGCCTCATGACGCGGGTGCGATATGCCCGATGACAAAAAAGTGCGGCCATACATCGGTGGAGGGTAGTGGGTCGGCCAGCTTTCTGGTCAGGAGTTTTAAGCGATCTTTTGAGCGCTGACCCACCCTACGCGGAGTCTATTTTCAGGGAAACCCAGCGTGATCGGGGGGCGGATGCCGATGCTCAGCAACCAGACGACAAATCGGCCCCCCTTGCTCCGCCGTTCCCCGGCTTATTCTCAATGGCATCGGCAGTCCAATTACTGAGAATGGCTATCAGCCTGCTCTAGCGCCGCGATCGCCAGTGTGGTCTTAATCACCACGTCGGGATTGAGGCTGATCGAATCGATCCCCTGCTCGACTAAAAAGCGGGCAAATTCGGGGTAGTCGCTGGGGGCTTGACCACAGATACCGATTTTACGGCCGGTGGCTTTGGCGGTAGTAATCACCTGGGCGACTAGCCGCTGCACTGCCGTGTTCCGTTCGTCAAAGAGATGAGCTACCAGGGCCGAGTCGCGATCGAGCCCCAGGGTGAGCTGAGTCAGGTCGTTGGAGCCAATGGAAAAGCCGTCAAATACCTGAGCAAATTCGTCGGCCAGAATGACGTTGCTGGGTAGCTCACACATGACGTAAACCTGCAGGTCATTTTCTCCCTGCACCAGGCCATGCTGCGCCATTTCCGCTAGCACGCGCCGCCCCTCGTCTGGGGTGCGACAGAAGGGCACCATCAAAATGATGTTAGTCAGCCCCATGTCATCGCGCACTCGTTTCAGCGCCTGACATTCCAGCGCAAATCCGGCTTTGTAGCGATCGTCATAATAACGAGAAGCCCCGCGCCAGCCGATCATCGGGTTTTCTTCACTCGGTTCAAAGGCTTTGCCGCCGAGCAGATTAGCGTATTCGTTGCTCTTAAAGTCGGACAGGCGGACGACCACCGGCTTGGGATAAAACGCCGCGCCAATGGTGCCAATGCCCTGGGCCAGCTGATCGACAAAGTACTGGGGCTTGTCATCGTACTGTTCAGTGAGGCGAGCAATTTTGCGTTTGGCCGTGCTGTCAGTCAGCGTATCGAAGTTGAGCAGCGCCAGCGGATGCACTTTGATCTGATTGGCGATGATGAATTCCAGCCGGGCCAACCCCACCCCAGCGTTGGGCAAAGCTGAGAGGCGGAAGGCAATTTCCGGGTTGCCAACGTTCATCATGATCTGGGTGCGGGGCTGGGGAATCGCATCCAGCGGCGTCTCTTCTACTCGGTAGGGTAGCTGCCCGGCGTAGATTCGCCCCTGCTCGCCCTCCGCACAGGAAACCGTAATTGGCTGCTCGCTGCGAATGACGCTGGTGGCATCGCCACAGCCGACGATCGCCGGAATGCCCAACTCGCGCGCAATAATCGCGGCGTGACAGGTGCGGCCGCCCTGATTGGTGACGATCGCCGCCGCCTGTTTCATAATCGGTTCCCAATCTGGGTCAGTTTTGGCCGTGACCAACACCTCCCCCGGCTGAAACTGGTCAATGTCGGCCACTGACAAAATGACGCAGGCTGGCCCAGCCCCAATCCGCTCGCCGACGGCCCGCCCGGTGGTCAAAATGGGCGCGGTCACGGGCGACTCTAACTGATACGCCTGCAAAACGTTGCTAGCCTTTTGCGACTGCACCGTTTCGGGGCGGGCCTGCACGATGAATAATTCTCCGGTTTCACCATCCTTGGCCCACTCAATATCCATCGGCGAGTCCACGCCTCGGATCAGACTGTAGTGGTCTTCGATCTGACAGGTCCACCGGGCCAGCTGCAGCACTTCGGCTTCAGTAATGGCAAAGCGCTGTTGCTCCGCCCGCGACACCGGCAGATTTTTCACCAGTTTGGTGCCGCCAGTGTTGTACACCATCCGCAGGGCTTTGCTGCCCAAGCGCTTGCTGAGAATGGGACGATGCCCGGTTTTGAGCGTGGGTTTAAACACGCGATATTCGTCGGGGTTGACGGTGCCCTGCACCACGTTTTCGCCCAAGCCATAGGCGGCGGTAATCAAGACGGCATTGTTGAATCCTGTCTCCGTATCGATGGAAAACATGACGCCCGATGCGGCTAGGTCAGAGCGCACCATTTTTTGCACACAGACCGATAGCGCTACCTCAAAATGGTCAAAGCCCTGGGTCTGACGATAGGAAATGGCGCGATCGGTAAATAGCGAGGCAAAGCATTTTTTGCAGGAGGCAATCACTTCCGCCTCACTATGGACATTTAGATAGGTTTCTTGCTGACCGGCAAAGCTGGCATCGGGCAAGTCTTCTGCCGTGGCGCTCGATCGCACGGCAACGTCGGTATCAACGCCGTAGCGATGGCCCAAATCCCGATAGGCATCGCGAATGGCAACTTCCAACTCGGCGGGAAACGGCGCATGCAGGATCAGCGATCGCGCCGCTTCCCCCCGCTGCTGCAAATTTTGAACGTTGGTGGTGTCCAGGTCGGCGAGGAGCGATCGCAGCGTGGCTTCGAGGTCATTGCTGGCAATAAAGTGGCGATAGGCTTGGGCAGTCGTGGCAAATCCCAGGGGCACGTTGATGCCTTGAGGCGTCAACTGCTGAATCATTTCTCCTAAAGAGGCATTTTTGCCGCCGACAATTGGCACGTCATCTAATCGAATCTGATCGAGCCAGAGTACGAAGTCTTGATCGGTCTTCACGAGCTGAGAAACCATGGATAAAGTCCTCTTTAATTGAGTGAAAGCAGAGTAATTTATTACTTTCTCAAAGTAATAAAAACTGCACTTGTGATTTTTTAGCCTTCCCAATGCACAACCTGATCCGCCACCACCATAGACTGATGCTGATCACCTAAAACTTTTGGCAGGCAGTCGTTTCGAAAGGGGAAGCGATCGCGCCGAAAAATTTTATTTTCCTAAACTAATAGTTCAATTCTATAAAGAAAGATAAGTCGCTTGTTGATTGGCCAACAAATCTTTGCCTGAGTAGAAAAGTTTTCTTAAGCCTAAAAAACTCTCTAAAAATAATTTTAAAATGGCTTTGAATGATTGGGGGAAATATCGTGAGGCCTAACCCGCCTACGAGGCGGTTATACCGATTCTCTAAAGCCCGGCGATAGATCTGGCTCCCCTGCCCCTTGACTCCCCGGCGTTGCCAAGATTGCATCAGGAATCTGATTGCTGAGAACTGGTATTAGGCCTCAAAAAATGTTGGAAATGCCCGACCAGAGAGCGATTCGACCCAACGCTTCTAAACGGTGTGCGGCCTCACTTTTCATTGTTTGGAGTGGCGTGTCTGCGTCATGGGCTGTTGCTCTGAAAATAGACCCGCGTAGGGCTAACCTTGTAGGGGTTTGACAATGCAGCTCTGATATCGCGGCCTCGGTGCGCT
>ERZ1740058.775-NODE-775-length-20670-cov-9.469512_pt1 | contig 20670 bp, 18 predicted proteins | sample MGYA00581745_ERZ1740058 | MGnify/ENA primary metagenome ERZ1740058 (study PRJEB43018, sample SAMN04849742) | marine metagenome | isolation source: floating plastic debris | place: Pacific Ocean | collected 2008-08-30 | study: EMG produced TPA metagenomics assembly... | reverse complement strand
TCAGCAAACGGGAAAACGCCGTCGCGTGAGCCAACATGAGCGAAACAGGCTCTAGAACAGGAGGCGACAATGGGTTTCCACGTGGCTGTGGTGGGCGCGACCGGCAACGTCGGCCGCGAACTTCTCGACATTCTGGCCGAGCGGGGCTTTCCCGCCGACACCGTGAGCGCGGTGGCCTCGCGCCGGAGCTTGGGCACTGAGGTCTCGTTCGGCGACAAAACCCTGAAAACCCGCGACATTGAGAGCTTTGACTTCTCCACCGTCGACATCTGCCTGATGTCGGCCGGCGGCGACGTGTCGCGCGAGTGGGCGCCGCGGATCGCAGCCGCCGGCGCCGTCGTCATCGACAACTCGTCCGCGTTCCGGATGGACCCCGATGTGCCGCTCATCGTTCCGGAAGTGAACGCCGACGCCGTTGAAGGGTTTGCGAAGAAGAACATCATCGCCAACCCGAACTGCTCCACGGCGCAGCTGGTGGTGGCGCTGAAGCCGATCCATGACCGCGCGACGATCAAGCGCGTCGTGGTCTCCACCTACCAGTCGGTCTCTGGCGCCGGCAAAGAGGCGATGGAGGAGCTGTTTGCGCAGACGCGCGCGGTCTACGCGTCAGACCCCATCGAGGTGAACAAGTTCCAGCGGCGGATCGCTTTCAACGTCATCCCGCAGATCGACGTGTTCATGGAGGACGGGTCCACCAAGGAAGAGTGGAAGCTCGTGGTCGAGACCAAAAAGATCCTCGATCCCAAGATCAAGTTGATCGCGACCTGCGTGCGCGTGCCAGTGTTCATCTCGCACTCTGAGGCCGTCACCGTCGAGCTTGAAGAGCCGCTCTCGGCCGAAGAAGCACAGAACATGCTGCGTGAGGCGCCAGGGCTTTTGGTCGTCGATAAGCGCGAGGATGGTGGCTACGTCACGCCCTACGAGGCCGCTGGCGAAGACGCGACTTACGTCAGCCGCATCCGCGAGGACATCACCGTGGAGAACGGGCTCGCGTTTTGGGTGGTGTCCGACAACCTGCGCAAAGGCGCGGCGTTGAACGCGGTTCAGATCGCCGAACTCCTTGTAAACCGTGGGCTTATCAAGGCGGCTGACCGGGCAGCGTAGCCCCCATAGCGACAGAATGCCGCACTAAATCAATGTTTTGATTGCCCGAAGGGCGCGGTCCGCAGGTGGTGTGAGAATCATCTGGACCGCGCTCATGTGCAACGGCGCATAAAGATGAGGAAAAATTTCCTTCTTTGTCGACGGCTCCCACCGCAGCTGATCACTAACGTCGTTTGTTATAATTCTGACAAAGAAAATGTTGGTGTCGCCTGCGAAATGGCGGGTCCATGTCTGCTCGAGCTGGGCCTCCGTCGATAGGTGAATATACCTATCACGGTGATCATCTGGAGAACCATTGAACACGCCTTCGCCGAGAAACGCTGTCATTTCAGATAGACGCAGCAACTTGTACACAAACGGAATCACACGTAGCCCACTGTCAGAAAAGCTATTTTAGGCATTTTGTCACTCAAATAAGACGCTTCGTTGAGCGCTTACTTATGATATTACTCTTGATCTGAGTCAGCAGGCGGTTGAAATTTCCCTGCGTTTTGCGTGGCGCGGCCTTATGAATGTTGCTGCTGGGGGGCAGCATCGCACTCGCATGAAGGTGTCGAAGCATGCTGAGCCACGATGAGGTTTGGAAGGCCATCGACGGACTGGCCGAGCGCAATGGCTTGTCCCCCTCCGGACTTGCGAGGCGGGCAGGTCTCGACCCCACGACGTTCAACAAGTCCAAACGTTTCGCTGCCGACGGCCGGCCGCGATGGCCTTCAACCGAATCTGTCTCCAAAATCCTGGCCGCCACCGGCGCCTCAATGAGCGAGCTTTTTGGCCTTGATGGGCAGCAACGGCATGCCGAACACATGTCAGTGCCGCTGCTTGGCCAAGCCCACGCCGGCTCTGGACAGGTCAGCACGAACGGCAGCTCACCCCACCCTTCGCGCATCATCAGCTTTCCGGACACACGGCACGAGCCGCTTTACGCGCTGACCGTCACCGGCGACAGCATGATGCCGCTTTACCGGGACGGCGACATCCTGTTCATCTCCCGGACCGCTGACACAAAGGTAGGCGACCGGGTGGTGGTCAAGCTGGTGGATGCGGAGGTGATGGTAAAAGTGCTGGGCTATCAGTCCGATAGCGAGTGCGCCTTCCACGCCATCAACCCCAACCACTCCGATGTCGCGTTCACCAACGACCAGGTAGAGTGGGTCGCACGCATCGTTTACGCGACCCAATAGAGCTTAAGCCTCTTCCACCAAATCGGGCGCAACGTCAGCATCGTCCCCGTCGCCGTAGCCGAGGAGACGCAGCGGGCGGGCGTTCACCCCGTGTGCGGCGGCCCAGTGGCATAGCGCATCCTCCTGCCCGTGAGTGACCCACACGCTCGACGCGCCTGTTTCGATGATCGTCGTGCACAAGTCTTCCCAATCCGCGTGGTCGGAGATGACCATCGGCAGCTCAACGCCGCGCTGCCGGGCGCGGGCACGCACACGCATCCAGCCCGACGCAACACCGGTGACGGCATCGCCAAAGCGCTGCGCCCAGCGGTCGGCGAGAGATCCTGGCGGGCACATTATGATTTGGCCGGCGAGCGACTTGCGATCCATGCCGCGCACGGGCCGCAAATCCCCAAAATCGTGGCCCGCCTCAACGTAGTGGTCGGTGAGGCGTTGCAGGGCGCCATGGAGGTAGATCGGCCCGTCATACCCAGCCTGCCGGATCAGAGCCATGACGCGCTGCGCTTTGCCGAGCGCGTAGGCGCCGATCAGATGCGGCCGATCTGGAAAGAGCCGGACTGAATCGATGAGCTTCGCCACCTCCTGCGCCGCATCAGGATGGCGAAACACGGGCAACCCAAACGTCGCCTCGGTCACAAACAGATCGCACGGCACAAGCTCAAACGCCTCAGCCGTCGGATCTCTCTGGCGCTTATAGTCGCCGGACACCACCGCGCGCACATCCGGCCGCTCCATGACGATCTGCGCAGAGCCGCGCACGTGCCCCGCCGGCGCAACGCTGAGGTCGACACCGCCGACCTTCAGCGTCTCCCCCAGACGGATCGGCTGGCGCGTCTCGCAGAACTTTTCGCCGTACCGCACGGCCATAATGGCAAGCGTTTCGGGCGTCGCCAAAACCGCACCGTGGCCCGCCCGCGCGTGATCGGCATGGCCATGGGTAATCGCCGCCTTGGCGACCGGGCGCACCGGATCGATGTGAAAGCCGCCGTCGGGGCAATAAAGCCCCTCGGGTGTCAAAGTGAGAATGGCTTCGGGCACGGCCAGGAAGATAGTGCCACGCGAAGGGGGGCGACAGGCATGGGTGTCGCACGCTATGTGGCGTTCAAACAGGCGCCAAACGTGGCGCGACCGGAAAGGATGAGGGCTGTGCAAGGCATTGAGATCAAGGGCGTCATGAACCCGCGCTACGACGAGGTGTTGACCGAGGACGCAAAAGCCTTTCTCGCCGACCTGCACCGCACCTTTAACGCCCGCCGCCTTGCGCTACTCGAGGAGCGTGTGGAACGGCAAATGGCGTTCGACTCCGGCGCTCTCCCCGATTTCCGCCCCGAAACCAAAGACATCCGCGATGGCGACTGGACCGTCGCGCCGATCCCCGCCGACATTCAGAACCGCCGCGTCGAAATCACCGGCCCCGTCGACCGCAAGATGATCATCAACGCGCTCAACTGCGGGGCGAAGGTGTTCATGGCCGACTTCGAGGACGCCTCCTCGCCCACATGGACCAACATGATGGACGGTCAGCTCAACATGATCGACCGTTGGAATGGCGCCATCGACTTCACCGACGAACGCGGCAAGGACTATAAGCTCACCGATGACCCGGCGGTGCTATTCGTGCGCGCCCGCGGCTGGCATCTGCCGGAGGACCACATCGTCGTCGACGGTGAAGTGATGGCCGGCGGCCTCGTCGATTTCGGCCTCTACTTCTTCCACAACGCTAAGAAGCAGATTGCCCAGGGGACAGGCCCCTACTTCTATCTGCCCAAGACCGAGAGCTACAAAGAGACCGCGCTCTGGAACGATGTGTTCGTGCACGCGCAAAACGCGCTCGGCATTCCGGTCGGCACCATCAAGTGCACCGTGCTCATCGAAACACTGCCGGCTGCCTTTGAGATGGACGAGATCCTTCACTCGCTGAAGGACCACATCGCGGGCCTCAACGCGGGCCGTTGGGACTACATTTTTTCGTTCATCAAAACGCTGCAGGCCAAGCCCGAATATGTGCTGCCCGACCGCAGCCAAGTCGTCATGGGCAAGGCGTTCCTGCGCGCCTATTCGCAGCTTTTGATCAAGCAGTGCCACCGCCGCGGCGCCTTCGCCATGGGCGGTATGGCGGCCCAAATCCCCAACCGCCGCGATCCGGAAGCCAACGCCGCAGCGCTGGAAAAAGTGCGCGCCGACAAAGAGCGTGAGGCGACGGACGGCCACGACGGCACCTGGGTCGCCCACCCCGACCTCGTGCCGGTCGCCATGGAAGTCTTTGACCGCGTGATGCCCCAGCCGAACCAGGTGGATCGCCAACGCGACGACATCACCATCGGCCAAGCCGACCTTCTGGAAGTGCACGAAGGGACCAAAACCGAGGCCGGCGTGCGCGACTGCATCAAGGTGGGCGTGCAGTACATCGAAGCTTGGCTGCGCGGGCGCGGTGCCGTGCCCCTCTACAACCTCATGGAAGATGCTGCGACCGCCGAAATCTCCCGCTCGCAGCTGTGGCAGTGGGTGAAGTACGGCGCAACGCTGGAGGACGGGCAGACCGTCACTGTCGAGCTCTTCAACAAATGCCTAGACGAGGAAATGGCCAAGGTGCGCGAAGAACTGGGCGCTGAGGTCTACGACGCTGGCCGATTCCCGGAGGCCATCGAGCTGTTCCGGACCCTCTCCACCGCGGACGAACTCTCCGCCTTCCTGACCCTTCCCGCCTATCGGATGCTCTAAGCCCCGCTCTCAGCGGCCTGCAAAAACCTCTTGCAGGCCGCCACGCGCTAATTACGTGCTATGACACATACCCGTCCTGACAGGAGAGTAGGACATGGCACAGCGCTTTGATGACCAGTTAGTTCTCATCACCGGCGGCACCTCCGGCATCGGCCTTGCGACGGCCAAGCGACTCCTGCGCGAAGGCGCAACCGTCATCGCCACAGGTTCGCGGCAAGAGAGCCTCGACAAGGCCGCAGCCGAACTCCCCGGCGCCACCCTCATCGCCAATGACGCATCCGATCCGGCCGCTGCCGGCGCGCTCGCCGACGCCGTTAAAGCTACCGGAAAACCGCTCGACGCCGCGTTCCTCAACGCCGGCTTCGGCCGCTTCGGCGCGCTGGACGGCGTCACCACCGATGAGTTCAACGCACACTTCGATCTCCTCGTGAAGGGGCCGATCATGCAGGCGCAGGCGCTCGCCCCGGTCATGAACGACGGCGGCTCCATCGTCGTCACCACCTCCGTCGTCAACGAGATGGCGATGCCCGGCGCGCTGGTTTATTCGTCCGCCAAGGCTGCGGCCCGCAACATGGTCCGCGGGCTCGCAAGGGAGTTTTCGGGACGTGGGATTCGCGTGAACGCTGTGTCCCCAGGCCCCATCGGCACGGACTTCTTGAACCGCAGCGGTCTCGACGCCGAAACGCAGGAAGGCTTCGCCAGTCAGGTGATCTCAATGGTCCCGCTCGGCCGCTTCGGCCAGCCGGATGAAGTGGCCGCAGTCGCCGCGTTCTTGCTGTCGCCTGACGCGTCCTTTGTGACAGGCTCCGAGTACGTGGTCGACGGCGGCATGAGCCAGCTCTAGCCTCAGATCGCCGATTCCCCAGGGCTAGTGCGCCGTCGGGGAGCAAATGCCGACCTTTCCCGACGGAGCCTCCACTCCCGGTAAATCGTGTAGAGACCGGCGCCGACAATGATCGCGGCGCCGATCAGGGTCAGCGTGTCGGGCAACGTCCCGAAAAACAGATAGCCCACGGCAATCGAGACCACGAGCACGGTGTAGCGGAACGGCGCAACGGCCGAGATCTCACCGCTGCGCATGGCAAGAGTGATGAAGCTGTAGCCCACCAGGATCAGAATCGCCGAGCACATGAGCGGCGCCACCTCACGCAGGCTCAGCGCGACCCAACCCTCGATGGGCGTGAGGAGTAGCGCACCGACGGTGATCGCAACGGCCGACAACGCGGAGAGATAAAGCGTCGGGACCCGCGTGCTCATCATGCGGGTCGCAATGTCACGAAGCGTGATGAAACCGACTGAAATGACCGCAAACACGAGCCAAAAACTGACGTCGCCCCCCGGCCGCACAATGAGGAGCATTCCGCAAAATCCGACCGCGATGGCACTCCAGCGGCGCCAGCCCACAGGTTCGCTGAGGAGCAGAGCCGCCGCCATCGTTACCGCAAGCGGCGCCGCCTGAAGCACTGCCGTGGCGGTCGCGATGTCCACATGCGCAAGCGCCAGCATGAAGGTACCGGTCGCCCCTAACTCACCGATGATGCGCCAAGCGATGGGACCCCGCTCACCCTTTGCCGGCCGAAACTTGAGCGCCCCAGCGTACCAACAGACGAGCACGATGATGGTCGATGCCATCAGCCCGCGCACAAAGATGCTTTGCGCGACGGGGAGCGTTTCGAAGGCAAGCTTGAGGAAGCCATCGTTGATCGCAAAGGCCGCCATGGCGATCGCCATGAACAACGCGCCCTTCGCATTCCCTGCCGCCCCTAGCACAAAAAGCTCTCCTCACCGCAGCGCGGACCATAGTGCTTTTTGCTGCATTGGGGATGAGCCTGCGTGCGCGGGGCAGGGTCTCACCGACGTGAAAGCCAAGCCGCTGCCCACCAGTTGGATCCAACCTTCAGTGTGTCGCTAGTCGTTCGCACCGGGCCCCGAGGGTCGGTCAGACGAGCGGGTGGCAATATCCTGGCCGCGCACCTTCTCCCGGAACAGCGTGTAGAGCCCAGCGCTCACCACAATGGCACCACCGGTGAGCGTCAATGCGTCCGGCGTGTCGCCAAAAATGACGGCGGAGAAGAAGAAGGCCCAAACCAGAAGCGTGTAGCGAAACGGCGAGACCGCTGACACATCGCCAATGCGCATGGAGGCCACGTTGGTGATGTATCCAACCACCACCAACACCCCAGCACCTGCCAGCAAGGCCCAAAGGTTCAACGTCATCGGTGTCCATGTCACGAACGGCACCGCGACGAGGCCCGCAACGGCAAGGGATAGCGCCGACGCGCCGGCGGGGAGGACACCCGGTGTCGCCGGCGTCAGCCGCCGCGTTGCGATATCGCGAACGGTGACGCAGAAGACCGCCGCGAGGGCAAAAATCGCATTGATGTCGAACCCGTCGGAGCCCGGCCGGATGATGATCAGAACACCGGCAAAACCCACCGCAATCGCCGACCAGCGGCGCCACCCCACCTGCTCGCGCAAAATCAGCGCGGCGGCCATGGTGAGCGCAAGCGGCACAGCCTGAAGGATCGCAGCAGCGTTCGCGAGCGGCATCGCAGCAAGGGCGATCAGGAAGCACGCGTTGCCCGAGACCTCACCCACCATGCGCAGGATCATCGGCCACCGGTCGCTGCGCGGGATCTTGTAGGCGAGGGCGCCCGTGCGCCAGGCGATGATGATGATCAAAACACTCGCAACGGCGCTGCGGACAACGAGCCCTTGCGCGACGCTCACCGTTTGAAATGCGAGCTTGATGAGCGCGTCGTTGATCGCAAAAACGCCCATGGACAGCGTCAGGATCAGCGCGCCCCGGCCATTGTCCGAGATCATCTCAGCCGCCGCGCTGCTGCTGTTCCCGCTGCCGGATCTCTCGCTGGCGCATCGGCATCCCGTCGATGAGGCCAAACAGGCGCTCGATGGGGACGACCTCGTCGCTGGTCAGTTTCGCGCCCCCATCAAGCCCGATCAGATCGACGCGAAACTGCGAGTCGGGTACGCTGAAGCGGTCGCGCAGCGTGTCATGATCAATGCCGGGCGCCGGAGCGCCGTAGAGCGTGAAAACGCGATCCCGCTCAACCACATAAACCGCGAGCTTTCGCTCCTCCATGCCCCGGAGCGCGTCGGCCAGCAGCGTGGTTTGGCGCGAAAGATTCTCATCAGTCTTTGTGGGCGTAAACAACAGGAGCGGGCGGTATTCCCACCGGATCCCCGACAGGCCCTGCGCGAGCGTTGTGTTCACCATTGCGGCCATCAGCGCGAGCCCCAGGATCAGCGGCTTCATAAGCGCGCTTCAAAGCGTTCAATGATCGCGTTCGCCATTTCGGTGGTGCTGACCGACGGCGCCCCGTAGGCGATGTCGCCGGTAAAAATGCCGTCGGCGAGGGTCGCCGCGATGGCATCGTCCAGTGCCTTGGCCGCATCCGGCATCGCAAACGAATATTGGAGCGCCATTCCCAGCGACGCGATCATCGCAATAGGGTTCGCCTGACCTTTTCCCGCAATGTCGGGCGCGGACCCGTGGACCGGTTCGTAGAGCGCCCGACGGCGGCCCGTGCGCTCGTCCACAGCGCCCAGCGAGGCTGACGGCAGCATGCCAAGCGAACCCGTCAGCTGCGCGGCAATATCCGACAGCATGTCGCCAAACAGGTTGTCACACACGATCACGTCGAACTGCTTGGGGTCGCGCACCAGCTGCATCGCTCCGGCGTCGGCCAGCATATGGTCGAGGCTCACGCCCTCCCCCGCCGCGGCGTGAGCTTGATCGACAACCTCGCGCCAAAGCACGCCGGTCTTCATCACGTTGCGCTTTTCCATCGACGTCACCTTGCCGCGGCGGGCACGGGCAAGGTCGAACGCGGCGCGCGCGATCCGGTCGATCTCAAAGGTGTCGTAGACCTGGGTGTCGATGGCGCGCTTCTGGCCGTTCCCAAGATCCTCAATCGTCTTGGGCTCACCAAAGTAAACACCGCCGGTCAGCTCGCGCAAAATGACAATGTCGAGACCCTCAATGACGTCGCGCTTCAGCGAGGACGCGTCGGCCAGCGCCGGGTAGCAGATTGCGGGGCGAATGTTGGCGAAAAGGTCGAACGTTTTGCGCAGACGAAGCAGGCCCGCTTCGGGGCGCATGTCGTAGGAGAAATGATCGAACTCAGGACCGCCGACGGCGCCAAACAAAATGGCGTCAGTGGCGCGCGCTTTCTCCATCGTGGCATCGGACACCGGGGCGCCCTCCTCCACCGCAGCGATGCCGCCCACAAGACCGTGGGACAGTTCAAAGTTCGCGCCGTGCTTGTTGAGCGTTCCGATCACCCGCTCTGTTTCTGCCATCACCTCTGGGCCGATGCCGTCGCCGGCGAGGAGAAGGAGTGATGGCATTGTGGGCGCTCCCTAGCAGATCGTTTTGCCGTTGATGCGCCTTCACCCGGACAATGGCAACGCCGATGGACGAGCCGCTCCGATGCGTCAGCGCTGGCTGCTCGGCTCACGCGCCAGCTCCGGATGGCGGTAGGCCTCCGGGTAGGCCATCGGTGCAAAGGGCCCGAGCGGGATCACGTTGTTCCAGCTGCGGCCAAAATAGCCCTGGCGGCAGTGCTGCAGTGAGCCGCTCTCAGCAACGCCCGGCAACGCATAGACCCGGCACAGCCAGCGCCAGACGTGCGGATAATCGAGGATTTTCGCGCCGTTCAGCTTCATCCGGATGTAGTAGACCGGGTCGTGACGGTAGAGCGTCGGGTACAGTCTAAGGTCCGCTTCGGTGAACGTGTCGCCCGTTAGATACGCCTTGCCGTGGGCCGCAAGGCGCGCATCAAGCCGCGCCAGCTCGTCAAAATACCGCCCAAACGCGTCGCGGTAGACGCTCTGGTCGGAGGAAAACCCAGCCTTGTACGCACCATTATTGATGTTGACGTAAATCGCCTCGTTGAGGGCGTCGATGTCCGCGCGAAGGGCGGCGTTATTCGCGCCGGGCGGATAAAGCTGCGGCCGATCCGCGGCGGGCATCACCGAGCCGAGCGCTTCTGCGTTGCGGCCCAGCATTCGCACAATCTCAGCGCTCTCGTTGGACACAATCCGCTGGGATTTCTTGTCGAACAGGATCGGCAGGCTTTTCTCGCTCGAGCCCTCTTCTTGATAAATGAAGATCGCCAGGCGAAGCGCCTTTCCGGTGGCGGTTTCAGACGTGCACTCCGGCAGCGTCTGCCCATCGAGGCTGGACAGCCTCTCTGGGTTGAACTCCCAAAATCCCGGCCCTTCCGGATCATCGTCCAGCGTTCGCGTCGGAAAGGCGACGTCCATCGAGATCGATTGGGTGAGACCAAGGACGCTCCGCGCCAGGGTCACGCGATGGCACCATGGGCAGTTGAGGGCGACGTAGAGGCGACCGCGGCCGGGTGCGGCGGGATAGTCGGGATCAACTCCGATGGCGCGGCGAAACCCGCTCCGACCGCGCACAAACTCGCCCGCCCTGCGCCGCGCATCCGCATCGGCCTGCGCTTCTTCCACTGACGCGTCGATCCCATCGGACGGGGCTTCAGTCACATCGGCCTCTCAACAAAGTACGACAGCGCAGGTAGCCAAACTTCCTAAACGTGCTGGCCACCGTTCACGTGGATCTCGGAGCCCGAGATGTAGCTCGACGACGAGGTGCACAGGAAATAGATGAGCTCGGCGACTTCCATGGTGCTCCCAAGCCGCCGGAGTGGGATGTCGACAATCATGTCCTCCGTGCCGGGCGACAGGATCGCAGTCTCGATCTCGCCTGGCGCAATGGCATTGACGCGCACCCCGAGGGGGCCAAAGTCCGCCGCCATCTCCCGCGTCAGCGAGGCGAGCGCCGCTTTGGATGTGGAGTAGGCAGTGCCCGCGAAGGGATGGACCCGCACGCCCGCGATGGACGTCACGTTGACCACCGAGCCCTGCGCGGTCTGCAGCTCATCCAACAACCCCCGTGCGAGCATAATCGGTGCAAACAGGTTCACCTGAAAGACGGTGCGCCAGAGGTCCATGGGCGTTTCAATACTGTTGAGCCGGGAGCCGCCCTCGCCTTTTGGACTGATGCCCGCGTTATTGACGAGCGCGTCGAGGCGGGAGCCATCCACCTCAAGCCGTCGGCGGATTTCAGCAACAGCGTTCAGGACATCGTCGTGGTCGGCAAGATCCACTTGGATGTGATCCTCAGGGCCAGCTGGCCAGGGACATTTGTCGCCGGCGAAGGCATGACGGGAGCATGTGATGATGCGCCAGCCTTCAGCGGAGAAGCGTTTGACCGTTGCGTGACCGATGCCGCGACTTGCGCCAGTGAGGACCAGCGTGCGCCGCCCGACGGGGTCGGAAGCCGTGCCGTTGCTGGGATCGGCTGCGCTCATGGCTGGCGCTCCTTGCATCGTGGTGCAAATGCTATGGCACGCTTTCAGCTTTAAACCCACCACGTGGGGCGCAACGCTGATTGCTGCCGCTGTCGATTTCTGGCGCGTCACCGCGTATGGAGACGCCCATGCTTCGTTATCCCCCCGCCGATCACTCCGCCGCCACTGGTTTTGGTGGCAACGTCCTAGACCGCACCTCCGAACGCCGCGACGACGCCGAGTTCATGGCTGCACAGCGCGCCGACGTGGCCGGACGCATCCTACTGTTTTCCGGCGATCGCCTCGTCAGCGATCAGGACCGGGCGCGTGTTTTCTTCTCCCGCCCCGAGGCCGACGCCATGGGCGCCGACTGGGACAACGCGATCTACCTCGGTGTCGATGACGCCGGGCCGGTGTTCGCCGGGCCGGTACCGCTGGATGACGACGGGCTATGGCCCACCCACAACCTGCGCCAGCTCGCCATAGACAACTGGCTCCCACCTGACATTTTGGGTGCGGTCGCGCAGGGCCGCAGCCTCCTCGCTTGGCATGAACGACACGGTTTTTGCGCCAACTGCGGCGCGCCGACCATCGTGGCTCAAGCCGGCATGCGCCGCGACTGTCTGGCCTGTGGCGCGACCCACTTCCCGCGTACCGACCCCGTTGTGATCATGGTTGCGGTGGACCATGAGCGCGAGCGCTGCCTACTCGGTCGCCAATTCCGGTTCCCGCCGGGCGTTTACTCAGCGCTCGCCGGTTTCATGGAGCCGGGGGAAACCATCGAAGCCGCAGTACGCCGCGAGATCTGGGAGGAGGCCGGCATTATGACGAGCCGGGTTGCCTATCACGCGAGCCAGCCTTGGCCGTTCCCCTCCTCGCTGATGTTGGGGTGTTTTGCCGAGGCGACATCCTTTAAGATCGAGCCGCGCGACCTGGAACTTGAGGATGTCCGTTGGTTCGACCGGGCCGACCTCAAGACAATGCTTGATCGCACCCACCCGACGTTTGCAGCGCCTCCTACCATCGCCATTGCCAACCTTTTGCTACGGGCGTTTTCCGAGCACGGGCTTCCAGCGCTGGATTAAGGACCCGGCGAAGGTCTCGCCTAAATGTCAGGCGAAGGCCTCAGCGCTGCGTTTGCTGCGGGCTCCTGGATCGATTCGCGAAAACCCGACGCAGGATAACTCCCCAGTACGCGCACATAGGCGGAGAAGAACCGCAGCTCTTCCAGCGCAAGCGCCAAGGCGGGGTCCTCTTGGTGCCCCTCCACGTCGGCGTAGAACATGGAGGCAAAAAACTGTCCGCCCAGCTGATAGCTTTCCAACTTCATCATGTTGACGCCATTGGTGGCAAACCCGCCGAGCGCCTTGTAGAGCGCTGCCGGCACGTTGCGGACCCTGAAGATAAAGGACGTCATCGCCGGGACGCCCACCGGCGCGTCCATCGCGTTGGCAGCGATCACGACGAAGCGTGTGGTGTTGTGCGCCTCGTCCTCAACGTCCTTGGCCAAGATCTTCAAGCCATAGATCTCAGCCGCAAGCTCTGATGCGATGGCCGCCACCGTCGGGTCCGCTTTATCTGCCACCATCTTGGCCGATCCGGCGGTGTCCGCAGCGACCATGGGTGACAGCCCAAGCCGCCGCAGCGTCACACGGCACTGCCCCAACGCTTGCACGTGGCTGTGCACCGTTTTGACGGTGTCGAGCGATGCGTCCGGGACCGCCATGAGCTGGTGCCGCACAGGCAAAAAGTGTTCGCCGATAAAATGCACGCCCGACCCCGGCAAAAGGGTATGAATGTCGGCAACGCGCCCCGCGACCGAGTTCTCAATGGGGATCATCGCATAGCGGGCGGAGCCGTTTTCGACAGCCTGGAAACAGTCTTCAAAAGTTGGCAGCGGCTGCGCGTCGGCGCGCGGGAAGGCTTCGGTGACGGCGATATGGGAATTCGCGCCCAATTCGCCTTGGAAAACGACAGTGATAGGTTCGGTCATGGGCCGCGCCATCCGCCGTCCGCTCCATGCTGTCAAGCCGGATGGCAGGATTCTTTGGAAGAATTTTGGAACCGCCTGCGACAGTCTCCTACTTTAGAAACGTTATGCAGTGCCATATAAGGATGCAGGTGGCGCTGCGGCGAACACAGTGGGCGAGAAAGGCACGCGGATCGATGAACGCTTTCGAAATCAACAAATTCGTTGGCGCCATATTGGCAGCCCTCGTGTTTGCCATGGGTCTGAGCGTGATGTCGGACATCATCTTCACCGAGAAAGAATTAGCCGAGCCCGCCTACATCATTGCGATCCCGGACGACGCCATTGAAGTGGCGGAGCAAGAGGAAGAACAAATTCCGTTCGAGACCTTACTCGCCTCGGCCGATCCCGAAGCCGGCGCGGGTGCGGTGCGCGTGTGTGGCGCGTGCCATTCGTGGGAGCCCGACGGCGCCAACGGAATCGGTCCAGCGCTTTACAACGTTGTCGGCCGCGAAATCGGCGGACATGAGGGGTTTGGATACTCCAGCGCGCTCGTCGATCACGGCGCGGGGGGCAAGGTTTGGGATTGGAATGAGCTGAGCGGTTTCCTGGAAAATCCTGCCGGCTGGGTCCCCGGCACAATCATGGGCTATGGCGGCATCGCCGACCCGGAAGAGCGCGCCGACGTCGTGGCCTACCTGGCCTCAATCTCGCCTGACGGCCCCCCGCTGCCGACCGCAGCCGATGTGGAGGTCGCAGCCGCGCCGGCTGATACGGCGACAGACGCGACCGAAGCTGATGCTGCTGCGCCGGCGGAAGCGCCTGCAGAAGCCGAGGCGTCCACCGAGGAAGCACCCGCAGCGAGCGAAGAGGCCCCTGCTACAAGCGAAGAAGAGGATGCCGCGTCGGCCACCGACGAGGCGCCTGCCGAAACCGACACAGCAGCGGCTGCCGAAGCAGCGCCTGCCGAGGTTGAGGTTGCAGCGCTGGAACAAGACGCGCCGGCGGAAGAAGCAGCACCTGCCGCTGCATCAGTCGATCCGTTTACACAGCTCGTGGCCTCCGCCGACCCGGCAGTGGGTGCCTCCAAGGCTGTGATCTGCCAGGCGTGCCACAACGCTGCTGAGGGTGCGCCGTCGAAGGTCGGACCGAACCTTTACAACGTGTTCGGTCCCGCCGCATCGAAAGAGTTCAACTACTCTGCTGCCATGCAAAGCCACGCTGCATCGGTGCCGGAATGGAACGTTGCGACGCTGAACACCTACCTCGAAGCGCCGATGGAAGTCGTTCCGGGCACAACCATGGCCTATGGCGGCGTGAAGGATGAGAACGAACGCGCCGAGATCATCGCGTGGCTCTACTCAATCTCGCCGGATTTCGGCCCGCTCATTCCGGAGGGGTCCGGCGACCCGTCGGTGGCCGCAACGGAGTAAAGAGGGTTTTCCGAACTCTCACTGTTAATCGCGACGAAACGCCCGCCAATCTGGCGGGCGTTATGCATTTCAACAGGTTCATGAGCGGTCGCGACGATTACAACTTGGTCAATGCCGCGTGTTTGGCTTGAACCTTACCGGCCGCCCAATAATGTCTGCCATGACAAAATGGAGGCGCCCTCATGGTTTTGTTCCGGACCGCCGCACGGTGGACCCTCGCCTGTGTTACCGCTGCCGTCATCGCGACGGGCCCAGCCGCAGCGAACAACGAGCCGGCCTGGAAACACTCCATGGCGATCTCCGGGACGCCCGGCTACCCCGCCGATTTCGCCCACTTTAACTACGTCAATCCCGACGCGCCTAAGGGCGGCCTCGTTCGCCTCGCCGACTCCCGCGGCTTTGACAGCTTCAATCCGTACTCAACCCGCGGCAACGCCGCCCCAGGCGTCCTCCTCATCTATGACGCGCTGATGACGCCGGCGTTCGACGAACTCTCCATCTCCGCCGACTACCCGCTCATCGCCGAAGCCGTCCGCTACCCTGAGGACTACGCGTGGGTGGAGTTTCGCCTGAACGCCGATGCCAAGTTTCACGATGGCTCCCCGATCACGGTCGAGGACGTGATTTGGTCGTTTGAGGCGATCACTGACGTGAACCCATCGCGCGCGTTCTACTATCAGGAGGTCGTGAGCGCCGAAGAAGTGGCGGAGCGCACGGTGCGATTCACCTTCGAGCGTCCAGGCAACAAAGAGCTGCCCAACATCATGGCGCAGCTGCGGATCCTGCCCAAAGCCTGGTGGACCGGAACGCGGGACGACGGCACCCAGCGCACACTGTCCGACAGCACTTTGGAGCCGCCGCTGGGCTCCAGCGCCTACCGCATCGGCAATTTCGAAGCCAACCGCTTCATCGAGTATGTCCGGGTCGACGACTACTGGGCCGCTGATCTGCCGAGCAACGTCGGCAAGGATAACTTCGACACGATCCGGTACCAAACCTTTCGCGACCAAACCGTGGCGCTCGAGGCCTTCAAAGGTGACCGCGTCGACTGGCGGACTGAGAACAGCGCCAAAAACTGGGCGACCGCCTACAATTTCCCCGCCCGCGACCGCGGCGACGTCATCCTCGAAACCTTCCCCGACGAAGCGCGCGGCATCATGCAGGCCTTCGTGCTCAACCTGCGCTTGCCGAAGTTCCAGGACCCGCGGGTGCGCCGCGCGCTCAACCTGATCTACGATTTCGAAGCCCAGAAAGAGACGATCTTCTACGGCCAGTATGAGCGGATCGCCTCCTACTATGAGGGCACTGAACTCGCCGCCCGAGGGCTGCCGTCGGAGGAAGAGCTTGTCTACCTGGAGCCATTGCGCGGCCAGATCCCAGACCAGCTGTTTACCGCAGAGTACACCAACCCCGTGAACGGCGACCCCAACGCGATCCGCGCCAACCAACGCGAAGCGCTCAAACTCTTCCAGGAGGCTGGCTATAAGCTTGAGGGCCGCACGATGGTGAACGCCGAAACCGGCGAGCCATTCACCATCGAGGTCGTGGAGAACAACGCGGCCATCGAGCGGGTGATCCTGCCCTACCAGCAGTCTCTGGCGCGGCTCGGCATTGAGCTCACGCTCAAAATCGTCGACACCTCGCAGTACATCAACCGTCTGCGCGCCCGCGACTTTGAAATGTCGGTGCTAGCCTTCCCGCAGTCCCTGTCGCCCGGCAACGAGCAGCGCGACTATTGGGGCACTGCCTCCGCCGAACGGCCGGACAGCAACAACTTTGCAGGCATCAAGAACCCCGCAATCGACGCGCTGATCGACCAACTGGTGCTGGCGCCGGACCGCGAATCGCTGGTGACCATCACCAAAGCGCTCGACCGGGTGCTCCTCGCCAATCACTATATGGTGCCTCTCTACTACACGAACGTGACCCGCACGGCCCGTTGGGACCGGTTCGGCCATCCGGAGAACCTGCCGATCTACACACCGGGCTTCCCGTCCATCTGGTGGTACGATGAGGCCTTGGCCTCCGACATGGAGGCGCAGCAATGAGCACGGTCACACGGCGCACCGCGCTGAAACTCTCCGCCGCCGCAGCCTTCGTCCCAGCGCTGCCCGTCGTGTCGCTGGCGGACCCGGCACCACAGCACGCACTCACCGTGTTCGGAGCGCCCAAGCACGGCCCCGATTTCACGCACTTCGACTACGTGAACCCCGACGCACCCAAGGGCGGGTCGATGCGCATGACGCCATCCGCGTTCGGCTACAACCAAAACCCAACGACGTTCGACACCTTCAACATGTTGATTTAGCGCGGAGCAGCGCCCCCGCTCATGCAGCTGTGTCACGCCGGCCTCATGACCCGCGGCCTCACCGAGCCTGACGCGGTCTATGGCCTTATCGCCGAAAGCGTCACCGTGAACGGGCTCGACTACACGTTCGCCATCCGTGAGGGCGCGACATTCACCGACGGCTCGCCGATCACCGCCGCCGACGTGGTCTTCACATTCGACACCTTCCGCGAGGAGGGCCATCCGGCGCTGCGGCAACTCCTCAACAACGTTGACAGCACCACCGCCGTCGATGACCGCACGGTGACGGTGACATTTTCGCCCGATGCGTCCAACCGCCTTCCGCCGACCATCGCGACGCTGCCGATCATCTCGTCGGCCTACTACTCAGAAAAACCGTTCAGCGACGCTGATCTCCAAATTCCAATCACGTCCGGCGCCTACACCGTCGGCGACTTCCGCCCTGGCCGGTTTGTGGATTTCACGCTGCGCGACAACTGGTGGGGCGCCGACGTGCCGTCCGCCAAGGGCCAGAACAATTTCGGCTCCGTCCGGGTCGATTACTTCCGCGAGCGCATCGCCGGCTTTGAGGCGTTCAAGACGGGCGACACCAAATTTCGTGAGGAGTTCACCTCAAAAACCTGGGCCACCGGGTACGATTTCCCCGCGGTGACCGACGGCCGCGTCGTCCTGCGCGAGTTCCCCGACGGCCGCCCATCAGGCGCGCAAGGCTTCTTCCTCAACACCCGCCGCGCAAAATTTTCCGACATCCGTACCCGCAAAGCGCTCGGGCTGGCATTCGACTTCGAGTGGCTGAACCGCAACGTGTTCTACAGCCTCTATAAGCGCACCCCGTCCTACTTCGTCGGCTCGGACCTCATGGCAGAGGGCCTGCCGTCCGACGCTGAACGCGCAATCCTCGAGCCTTTCGGCGACCAACTCCCCGAAGGCATCTTCGGTGAGGCGTACCTGCCGCCCGTCTCCGACGGTTCGGGCCGGGACCGCAAAAACCTTGGCGAGGCCAACCGTTTGCTGGCCGAAGCGGGCTGGCAGCGGGTCAACGGCCGCCTCGTCGACGCCGACGGACAGCCCTTCACCATCGAGTTCCTGAATTTCCAACCCTCGTTCAACCGCGTCGTGCAGCCCTTCATCGACACGTTGGGGCTCCTCGGCATCACCGCGTCGATCCGCATGGTCGAAACCTCGCAGTACCAAGCCCGGGTGCGCGACTTCGATTTCGACGTCACAACCCGGCGCTTCGCCTTCTCCCCCACGCCCGGCGAGACTGTGCGCGAGTATTTCGTGAGTTCCATGGCCAACGAGCCTGGCAGCAACAACCTGTCCGGCATCTCAGACCCTGTGGTGGATGGGCTCGTAGAGATCTTCCTGGATGCCACCACACGCGAAGAGCTGGTCACGGCAGCGCGCGCCCTAGACCGGGTTTTGCGCCTTGGCCACTATTGGGTCCCGCAATGGTATAAGGGCTCCCATACCGTGGCCTACTGGGATGAGTTTGGCGTGCCGGAGAACAAGCCGAAGTACGATCTACCCGTCTCCACCACCTGGTGGGCGAAGAACGCCTGATGGCTGCGTATATCGTTCGCCGCCTCGCGCTCATGATCCCGACGCTGCTGGGAATCATGCTTCTATCGTTCGCCATCGTGCAATTTGCGCCTGGCGGCCCGGTGGAAAAGGTCATCGGCGAGCTGCGCGGCATGTCCGCCGGCGCCACCGACCGCATCTCCGGCGGCAGCGCATCCGGCGACTTTGCCAACAACGCGGTGTCGAGCGAGGGGAGCGACTCCGGCTATCGCGGTGCCCAGGGCCTCGATCCTGAGTTCATCGCAGAGCTTGAGGCGCAGTTCGGCTTCGATAAGCCGGTCCATGAGCGCTTCCTCCTCATGATCGGCAACTACCTGACGTTCGACTTCGGCGAGAGCTATTTCCGCGACCGCACCGTCATCGACCTCATCGTGGAAAAGCTGCCCGTCTCCATCTCGCTAGGCCTCTGGATGACGCTGATTTCCTACGCGATCTCGATCCCTCTCGGCATCCGCAAGGCCGTGAAGGACGGGTCCACCTTCGACATCTGGACTTCCGGCATCATCATCGTCGCCTACGCGATCCCGGGCTTTTTGTTCGCCATCCTCCTGATTGTGCTGTTCGCCGGCGGATCGTTCTTCAACATTTTCCCGCTCTCAGGCCTCACGTCGGACAACTGGGATCAGCTCTCGCTAGTGGGCAAAGTGCTCGACTATTTCTGGCACCTCACGCTGCCCCTCCTAGCGCTGTCGCTCTCGGCCTTCGCTACGCTGACGCTGCTGACCAAAAACTCGTTCCTCGAAGAAATCCGAAAACAGTACGTGCTGACGGCGAAAATGAAGGGGCTCGGCGAAAGCCGGGTGCTCTACGGCCACGTGTTCCGGAACGCGATGCTCATCATCATAGCGGGCTTCCCCGGCGCGTTCATCGGCGCCTTCTTCACAGGCTCGCTCCTCATCGAAACGATCTTCAACCTCGATGGGCTGGGCCTCTTGGGCTTTGAGGCGATCATCAACCGCGACTACCCCATTGTGTTCGGCACGCTCTATATCTTCTCGCTGATGGCGCTGTTGGTGAACCTTTTGACCGACATCACCTACACGCTCGTCGATCCGCGGATCGACTTTGAAAGCCGGGAGGTCTAGGCGATGGATCAACGCGCGCCTCATCCGGACGAGTTGACCATCGGCGACGGCGATGTCGCGGTCGGCGACGTTGAAGTCACGTCAAGTGCGCCTGTCAGGCCGCAGACGCTGAACGCGCGCCGTTGGCTCATCTTCAAAAAACACAGGCGCGGCTACACCTCGCTCTGGGTGTTTGGCTTTTTGTTTTTGCTGACACTGTTTGCCGAGTTTATCGCCAATGACCGGCCGCTGCTGATCTCCTACAACGGCGAGCTCCTGTCGCCCGTGCTGGTGGATTATCCGGAGGAAAAGTTCGGCGGCTTCCTCCCGCGGACCGACTACCGAGACCCCTTCATCCGCGATGAGATCAACGCCAACGGCTGGATGATCTGGCCGCCCATCCGCTACGATTATCGCGCGGTGAACTCCAGCCCACCGACGCCCCTTCCCTCCGCCCCATCCTGGATGTTCACGAAGGAAGAACGGTGCGTTGGCTTGCCCGGCGGCGTCGACGATCCGGCATGCACCATCGGCAACTGGAACTGGCTAGGCACCGACGATCAGGGCCGAGATGTCTTGGCCCGCGTGATTTATGGCTTCCGCATATCGATCCTGTTCGGCCTTGTGCTCACCGCGGCCTCCTCGGTCATCGGCATCGCAGCCGGTGCGGTCCAGGGCTATTTCGGCGGCTGGCTTGACCTTGGCTTCCAGCGCTTCATCGAGGTGTGGACCTCGGTGCCGTCGCTTTACATCATCCTCATCCTATCAGCGGTGCTGACACCCAGCTTCTTCCTACTCCTAGGGATACTATTGTTATTCTCCTGGGTGGCGCTCGTAGGAGTGGTCCGAGCAGAGTTCCTGCGCGCGCGAAATTTCGAGTACGTCCAGGCCGCACGCGCATTGGGCGTCGGCAACGCCACCATCATGTGGCGGCACCTTTTGCCCAACGCGATGGTCGCGACGCTCAC
>ERZ1740058.774-NODE-774-length-20714-cov-31.372622_pt1 | contig 20714 bp, 19 predicted proteins | sample MGYA00581745_ERZ1740058 | MGnify/ENA primary metagenome ERZ1740058 (study PRJEB43018, sample SAMN04849742) | marine metagenome | isolation source: floating plastic debris | place: Pacific Ocean | collected 2008-08-30 | study: EMG produced TPA metagenomics... | reverse complement strand
ACCAGGTTATTCGCCTGGAAACTGACGACTGGACGCCTGATGTCTACAATCGGCTGTGGGCTTATGGCTGGCAGGGACGCGAATTGATCAATGCGGCGACTTTAGAGCAGGGCTGTGCTTATTTAGACGCCGCCGAGTTGCCCCACCTGCAGCATGGGCTCGACTTACTTTACGCTCAGGAATCGGCCCGGCTCTTGGGGCGAGGCATCTGGAATCCAGACAATCCGTTGCGAGAAACGCCTGAGGCTTTTCGCCAGCGATCGCCCGCCCCTTAAACTACAGCGATCGCCCGCCCCTTAAACTAGACACTATGCTGCACGAAAAGGCTGCCATGACTGATGTGAGTAAGCAGGATCTGAGCCGCTACCTGGAGGTCGCCACTGAGGCGGCGCTGGCTGGGGGCGCAGTGCTGCAAAATTACTGGGGCAAGCTAGAGCACATTGAGCAAAAAGGCCGACCCGGCGACCTCGTCACTGAGGCCGATAAAGCTGCCGAAGCTGTGGTTTTGGACGTGCTGCACCGTCACTTGCCCGATCATCCCATCTTGGCGGAAGAGTCTGGCGCGATTGGAACTACCGCAGATAGCCCCTTTTTGTGGGCCATTGATCCGCTTGATGGCACGACGAACTATACTCACCAATATCCTTTTTCGGCTGTGTCAATTGGCCTGTTGATTGACGGCTACCCTGCCGTGGGGGCGATCTTTGACCCCTTTCGCAAGGATTTGTTTCGGGCGGCCAAAGGGCAGGGGGCGACGTTGAATCGACGCTCTATTCGCGTCTCAAACACCGCCAAATTGGCCGACAGTCTACTCGTCACCGGATTCGCCTATGATCGCCATGAGCGAGTCGACAATAACTACGCCGAGTTCTGCCACTTAACCCATTTGACTCAGGGTGTGCGGCGCGGCGGCGCGGCCTCAATCGACCTCGCCTACGTGGCCTGTGGTCGCCTTGATGGCTATTGGGAGCGAGGACTCTCACCGTGGGATTTGGCCGCCGGTGTCGTGCTGGTTGAAGAGGCCGGCGGGTGCGTGACCGCCTATGACGAAACGGCCTTTGATTTGCAGTCAGGCAGAATTTTGGCCACAAATGGTCGCATCCACACTATCCTTAGCCAAGTGTTAGAACAAATAAAGCCTTTAGAGCATTTCCACCCGATCGCGATCGCTGAATAGGGAAAATTTTTTGACCGTTATTGAGACAACTATCGATAAGATCTTTAACAGTAAAGTTGCTAGCCAATTTCCAGCCAATTGCTGAAGACTTGGATGATGCATCGCCTGTAGACAGCCAGCCAATGCCTCATTAGGCGGGGGAGACACCAACCAGCTATGAATATTGAACAGGGCTTGTTTCAATTTGACTTGACTGACTACCATGCGATTTTGGGTGTCTCAATCGACGCTGATGCCAAACAGATTCGGAAACGATATCTCAAGATTGCCCGCAAACTACACCCCGATAGCTTGCGCACCAGCACCGATGCCGAAAAGCAGCAGGCTAACGAACTGCTGTCGAAGCTGGTCAACCCCGCCTACGAAACGCTCACGCAAGAAAAAACCATGACGGAGCATTTGGTGGTGCTGCGACTACGGGGCAAACAGCTGAGTGGGCAGTCATCGGTTAACTTAACCTCTGAACCGGCAAAAGCCTTGGTGGGCAGTCAAAATGCGACCTCCTTATACACCAGCAGTTTGAAACAACTGGCGGAGACTCAGTATGAATCTTTGGATCAGATGTTGGCGGTGACAGGACAGATCAGCGAGCTGAATTTAGCTTATCTGGTCAGCACTGCGGGTAGCGCCAACGGCGCATCGCCGACTGTCACTTCGGCGAACAAGAGCACTGGCGCGGCAACCGGAGACGCCTCAGCCGCCACCCAGAAAAAAAACACCGTTCCCCTCTCTCCAAAACGGCAGCGAGAATCGATTATCGACAGCTACCTCAATCGTGCCAACGAGTTTGTCCGCCGCAAGGAATATTCTCGAGCCATTATGGAAATGCGAGAGGCGGTCAAATCTCACCCCACCAATGTGCGTTGCCATAGCCATTTAGCGGAATATTATCTGGCGGCAGGCCAGGCCAAGATGGCCAAGATTCACCTGAAGCGGGCAATTGCGATCGACCCGAGCAATGCCTTAGCCCAACAGTTAGATGCGAAGCTCAACGTCACGTCAGAGTCAGCCGGTTCGACCGATGCTGCGAAGGCGGCGTCAACATCCCAAGCCAAACCTAAGGCATCCCAGTCCAAGTCCTCAAAGTCAAAGGGTGGGCTGTTTGGGCTGTTTGGGGGCAAGCAAAAGTAAATGAGTTATCAACCGCCATCGGGCACCCGCGATTTGCTGCCGCTCGATGTAGCCCAAAAGTATTGGATTGAAGGTCGACTAGAGCAGATGTTTCAGCGGTGGGGCTATCACCGCATCATTACCTCGACGGTCGAAAGCCTAGATACGTTAATGGCAGGCGGGGCGATCGCCCAATCGTCAGTGATTCAGCTGCAGGGAGACGGCCAAGAGCGGCTGGGCCTGCGGCCAGAACTCACCGCCTCGATCGCCAGAGCTGCGGTGACTCGCATGGCGCAAGTTACCTATCCTCAACGCCTTTACTACACGGCCAACGTTTTTAGCCGCGCCAAAACCGGCACCCAAGCGGGTCAGCAAGAATACTATCAGGCCGGGGTTGAGCTGCTGGGTACGCGGGGGCTGTTGTCTGATGCGGAAACGATTCGACTGCTGCTGAGCTGCGTGAACACGCTGCAACTCACCGACTGGCAGCTGATCTTAGGCAATGCGGGCCTGACGCGTTCACTGCTGGAAGCCTTTCCGCAACCGCTGCGGAAAACCGTGCGGGAGGCGATCGCCCATTTAGACCGCATCACGCTAGAAACCCTGGATGTTGCGGATGAGCTGCGGCAGCGCGCCTTGCAAATGCTCGATCTCAGAGGTCGCCCGCAGGACGTGCTGCAAGCTGTGAGCCAGTTCGATCTGACGTCAGACCAACAGGCGATCGTCCATGAGCTGAAGTCCTTAGTCGAACTGCTGCAAAGTGCCGATCCAGACCAGCCGTTCATCCTGGATCTCAGCCTGATTCAATCCTTTGACTACTACACCGGCATGGTATTTGAGGTCGTGGCCAACACGCCTCAGGGCCGACAGGTGGTCGGCAAAGGCGGACGCTACGACAATCTCCTAGGAGTGTTCGACCCGAAGGGCCGCAGCTACCCTGGCATCGGCTTCATGTTTAATGTGGAAAATCTACATCAAGCACTGTTGGGGACAGGGCATTTGCCGGACGCTACACCGGCTAGCGACTGGCTCGTTGTCCCCCAAACCCCCCAGGCTGCCTTAGCCGCGTTTCAATACGCCCAGACGATTCGTGAGGGCAATGCCCTGATCAGAGTCGAGCTGTATTTAGAACCGGAGGACGACGCAGAAGTTATTCGGACTCGCGCCCGTGATCGCAGCATCAGCCGCATCGCTTGGATTACCGAAGACAGCCCCCCCGCGATTGAAACGGTAAACTAAAGCAACTGCAATTTCTCTGCGGAAAGTTAATTCCCAGGAAATAGGCTGGTGGTATTGCCACCCTTGTCTTAAGCCGCGAATAAAGGAGTGTTATGTCTCACACGATTGTGACCAATGTGTGCGAGGGCGTCGCCGATTGCGTCGATGCCTGCCCCGTCGCCTGTATCCACGAAGGGCCGGGTAAAAACAAAAAAGGCACCGATTGGTATTGGATCGACTTTTCCACCTGCATCGACTGCGGCATCTGCCTACAGGTCTGCCCGGTCGAAGGAGCAATTTTGCCGGAAGAGCAGCCCGATCTACAAGAGACGCCGGAGTGACCGGCAACTTAGGCACAGGCATACGGAGCCGTTAGTGTCGTCATGAGCAGAGCTGGGGAGCTAGGGGGGCAAACCGGTCATTACGACCCAGCTTCAGTACCCGTATTGTCCTCGTACAGATTGGCTCGATAGCCCAACTCAATAACTCAAACGCTGTAGTCGGTCAGCCCAATCGTCTTGAGCTAGAGAGGAATCTCGCTAATCGCCTCCCAGGCGGGCAGTGCCAACACCTCGGCAGTGCGGGCCATGCCGCGCTGACAGCGCACCGCAAAGGGACAGTCTGCGCATTTCTTGCTATCAACGGGCAGTTGAGGAAACGGCATTCCTACCTCTAGTAGGGTGGTGAGCTGCTGGGTCAGCTGGGCTAGCTGCTGATGCGTGGCTTGATGTGCTTGGTCAGAATAGGGCAAACAAACTTTTTGAGGCGTGGGCTGGGGAGCTTCAGGATCAGTTACTCGCACGAACCAGTAGGTCATCGAGACTTGCTCAGGGCGATAGTCCGTCGTCTCGACCAAGCTGTAGAGGTAAAGGCGCGTCTGCCATTCTCGCCGCAGAAACTTTGCGGTTCGGGGTTTGAGATAGGTTTTCCAGTCAATGATTTCGGCCCGGTCACCAGGGGATGCAGTCGCATTCCACTGCCGCAGCAGGTCATACACCACGGTAAACCAGTAGCCGTTGAGCACAAACGATCGCTCATGCTCGCTTTGCCGCCAGCTTTCATCCGTCGAGTCAAATAAGTCAGGCGCTGCCGCCTGCAGGCGACTTACACAGGTTTGCAGTTCGTCATCATGGGCCAGCACTGGGTCAATGGGCAACCCCATCTCGCGCTGCTGCATCAGCAAGTGAAAGCGATCGCCCCACTGTTGCGCGGCTAGCAATGTCGGCGACGACGGCACTGACAGCGACTCTAAAATCGAGTGCTGAAACCGCCGAGGACAATACTCCAACAGGGTTAGCTGCCCCTGGGATAAGCGCATCACCGAGGTTACGCTTCCCCCCCCACCACCACATTACGAATGCGCAGACTGGGTCCGCCACAGCCCACCGGCAAGCCGCTCTGGCCGCCTTTGCCACAGCCCCCCGACTCATCCCAATAAAAGTCGTCGCCGATGCCCTCAATGTCGGCCAGCGTGCGAAACACATTGCCCGAGAGGGTGACGTCGCGCACCGGTTCGGCCAACTCGCCGCCGCGAATCATCCAGGCTTCGCCCGCGGTAAAGGTAAACATTTCGCCATTGGTCATGCCGCCCAGCCAGTTTTTGGCGTAGACCCCTTCCTGAATATCTGTCAGTAAATCAGCGGCGGGCGTCTCGCCCCGGCCAATCCACGTATTGGTCATGCGCACCAAAGGCGGATAGTGATAGCTTAGGCAGCGGGCATTTCCCGTGGGCGTTTCGTCGAGTTTGCCCGCCGTCTCGCGAGAATGCAGCCGACCCACGAGGACGCCATCTTCGATTAGCTGCGTGGTTGTCGCCGGGCAGCCCTCGTCATCGTACTGATAGCTGCCGCGATGTCCTGCCAAAGCGGCCCCATCGTAAATCTGTAGATTCTGCGGACCAAACCGCCGGCCGAGCGTCATGACCTCCAGCAGATCCGGATTTTCATAGGCCATATCGGCCTCAGAGAGATGTCCAAAGGCTTCATGCACAAACAACCCGGTCAGGATGGGATCGATCACCACCTCATAGGTGTTGCCTTTGACTGGCGGCAGATCAAGGGCTGCGATCGCCCGTTCCGCCGCGCTCTGTACCTGCCCATCTAAATTTTCTAGGTCTTCAAAGGCCTGCCGTGAGCCATTCGTTTCGCGGCCCGTTTGCACCGTTTCGCCATTGCGGGCAGTCGCGGCTAAACGAATTTCCATATCTGACCAGCTTTGCTCAATCTGAGTGCCCTCTGACGTCACGAGCAAAATATGCTGAGTGGCATCGTTGTAGCGCACCGAGGTGGTGGCAATGCGATCATCAACGCTTTGCAAAATATCGTCATAGTGGGCACACAGCGCTTTTTTACGCGTTAGCGAAATCTCGCGGGGACTGCTGCCGGTCATGGCAAAGCGGTACTGAGTTTGAATGGGATTCAGCTGAGCTAGCAGCGTTTCGTCATCGCCCACGAGCCGCGCCGCTAAAATGGCCCCTTCAATATGCTCCACCAATCCCGCCAGGTGATTAAAGCTGGCAAAGCCCCAACCGCCGCGATGACAGGCCCGCACTTGCCCCCCCAAGTCAATGCCTTCGCTGAGGGTTTCGACCTTGCCGCCGCGCAGCAAAATGTCGGTGCCTTCGGACTCTTCGAGGCGGATGGCCAAAAAATCGACGCGATCGCGATATCGCGCCACCAAATCAATAATCTGATCCGTGTAGTCGTCAAAAGAGCGCGACATTCAGGCTGGCCTCCATACCGATGCGCATTTTAACTATTGTGCCGCTCTTTTCCCAAATCGGAAGATCAGCGAGAGACTGGTCTAAGATCAGCGTTAATGCCTGAGCCGCCGCGTCGATGACTGCGGCGTTGGCTCCGGGTTCCCATCAGCGCCCTCAAGAGGTGATCCCCAAGCCCATGACTGCCGAGCTGGAATACTCATTGCCCCCCGCCATCCGTCGCATTTCTGGCGCATTTCGCCGGTTTGGGTGGATTAGCTTTTGGGCGCAGATCGTGTTGGGCGTGATCGCCAGTTTGGCCCTGATTTTTGCGATCGCCAGCGTGTCATCTCGCACCGCCAGCCCTGATCCTGGCGCGGGGGCGGGTCTGTTTTTTACCACCATTGGCCAGGTAGCTGTGTTTGTCGGAGCCTTTTGGGCCTATCGTTATACGCGCATTGGGCGGCTCCTCCGCAGTGCCGACGACACCAAGCGACCCAAACCCAAAGCCGCCATTCGCATGCTTAAGATTGGCCTCTTCATTAGCCTCGGGGGCATGCTGCTCACCCTGATCGGTGCGGAGGCGACCGTGGGTGCGTTATTAGCCAAGGCTCTCTCACAACCTCAGGGCGCTGCCGTGTTTGGCGCTGGCAGCAGTGTCAGCCAATACGTGCAGCCGCTGGATATTTTTATTATTCAGGCCAATACCAACATTTTGCTGGCTCACTTTGTGGGCTTGGTCTTTACCCTGTGGACGCTGAACTCTTTAGACAATACCTAAGCGCCCCTCACCGGTGGGAAACAAACGACCGATGCCTTACCATGCTGGGAAAGTGAGCTGACGGGAGATCGCCCCTATGGACATACAGACCTTCCACAATTTTTTTGACTGCTGCGTCGGTCAGTGGATCTCAGAGCGCACTTACCACTACCTATCCCATCAAGAAATCGAGCGATCGCGCACGGAATTCACCGTCGCCCCCATCACCCCTGATCTCAAACAAAAGGTGCTGGACGACAATCAATATGGCGATGTCGATCACATCGATACCCTCCCCGGTTTTCGCCTGGGCTTTCATACCGTCTCGGAAAAGGGTGAAGAAGTTAGCCAAGAACTGCGGCTGCTGTTTGTGCCCAAGCTCGATGGCGATGGCTGGTTAGAAGGCGACTATTTGCGCGATCGCGCCTACGAAGAGGATCGACCGATTATTTCCCACTTTCGCTATGGGTTGAGCGATCGTGAACTGCTGATGACCACCCGCTATACCAAAGTCATCTCAGTGGATTCCATTACTCTAGTGAACCCCGATCTGCGCATCCGCCGCATCTTAAACTACCAGCGCCCACCCGTTGATCATGCGCCGCTAGAAACGGTGCTGCTTGCGGGCTTCGGCGTTGAGCAGAAGCAGCCTTAGTGCCCCAAGCGACCATGGGTTGAAAATCAAGTTTGCACAATCAGAATCGGCGTGAAATAATAGGAGATTCTGTCTCCTAATTGTTTAAGGCTGATCTAATCTGTCATGGCTAAAGGCGTTCGTCTAGTAATTACCCTTGAGTGCACGGAGTGCCGCACCAACAACGACAAGCGGTCGAACGGCGTGTCTCGATACACCACTGAGAAAAATCGTCGCAACACTCCCAGCCGCATCGAACTCAAGAAGTTTTGCACCCACTGCAATAAGCACACCGTGCATAAAGAAATCAAGTAGTCCATTTGTTGTCAATCAACCGCAAGTAAACAGTAGGTACCTCTCCAATGGCATATTTCCGTCGTCGTCTCTCTCCGATCAAGCCCGGAGACCCCATTGACTACAAAGATGTCGATTTGCTCCGCAAGTTTGTCACTGAGCGCGGCAAGATTCTGCCTCGGCGCATCTCCGGTCTGACCGCTAAGCAGCAGCGTGATTTGACGACCGCGATCAAGCGAGCTCGCATGTTGGCATTGTTGCCCTATGTGAACCGCGAAGGCTAAGTCCATTAACCAGATAAGCTAGGGATGTCGTCGAGCTAGCAAGGGAAATTGAGGCTGTGGAAAAGGGGACACTGGTCGAGTTCCAAGTCAAGGGCAGTCCTCGCTTAGGTGTTTTAGATCGGCCCGAAGGCAAGAAAAACTGGATTGTCCTTGATGGCCACGGTCAGTCTCACACGCTCCATCCCCGTTCACTCACGTTTCAGTTTCCCCGCGCGACCTTTGAGCCCGATGACCTGCCCGCAATCGCTGGGGAGGCCGAAGGCTACATCGATCCCAGCAGCCTGCAGGTCGCCTGGGAACTTTTAAGCGACAGTGAAGAATCTACCGACGCCGCTGCTTTAGCGCTGCTGTTGTTCTCTGACCAGACGGCGGCGTTTTGTTATGCCGCTCATCGGTTGCTATCAGCCGACAAGATTTTTTTTAAGAAAAAGGGCGATCGCTACGAGCCCCGGCCAGCTAGCCAAGTGCAAGAGCTGCTGCATCAAATCGAGAAAGAGGCGCAGCGGCAGGCGGAATGGGATGGCTTTTTGGTCCGGGTGCGCCAACGTCTCGCGGGCGAATCAGTAGAATGGCAGAAGACCGATCGCCCGCGCCTGGAAGCCATCGAAAAATTAGCGCTTTTGGGAGACGAATCGAACCAAAAGGCCCCCGCGCAAGAAGCTCTCTCGGCCCTAAATCGGGGAGCGAGTGCCGAGGCCGCATTTGAGCTACTGGTCGATTTAGGACGGTGGCAGGTTCATGAGAACCTGGAGCTACGTCGGCGGCAAATTCCCGTGGACTTTTCTGAGGCTGTTCTCACCATGGCGCAGCATCGCCTGAGCAATCCACCGCCGGACGCCGATACCAATCGGCTCGATTTGACGGCGCTCAAAACTTACACCATCGACGACGAGAGCACCCGCGAAATTGACGATGCCCTGAGTCTCGAAACCTTGCCAGACGGGCGGCAGCGGCTGTGGGTGCACATTGCCGACCCGACCCGCTGGATGATTCCGGGCGATGAGTTAGATCTAGAGGCCCGCCGCCGCTGCACCACGGTTTATTTGCCGACGGGCATGGTCTCTATGTTTCCCCTAGAATTGGCGACCGGGCCGATGAGCCTGATTCAGGGGGAAGTGCACTGCGGCCTCAGCTTTGGCGTCGTGCTGACCGAAGCCGGGGCGATCGCCGACTATTGCATTACCGCCAGTTGGGTGAAACCAACCTATCGCCTCACCTACGAAGATGTGGATGAAATGTTGGATTTAGGCATTGAAGCAGAACCCGAACTGCTGGCGATCGCCCATTGGGCGAAGGTGCGATCGCACTGGCGCGATCAGCAGGGGGCGATCAACATCCACATGCCTGAGTCTTCGATCAGAGTGCAGCAAGAAGCCGAGCAAGACTCCATTTCCATCAAGGTTTTGGACGATTCGGGTTCGCGGGAATTGGTCGCCGAAATGATGATTTTGGCCGGAGAGGTCGCGGCTCGCTATGGTCAAGATCATGCCCTGGCGATGCCCTTTCGCAGTCAGCCCCAACCGGAACTGCCTCCCGAAGAAGAGCTGATGCAGCTGCCGTCCGCCTTAGTGCGCTATTCCGCCATTCGTCGCTGCATGCCCCGCAGCGAAATGGGCATCACACCTGCTCGCCATGCCACCTTGGGCCTAGAAGGCTACAGCCAGGTGACATCCCCGATTCGCCGCTACACAGACTTACTGGCCCATTTTCAAATCAAAGCCCATCTGCGCGGCGAGCCCTTGCCCTTTTCCTCCGACGAGATTACCGAGCTGACCCAGGGGGCCAGTTCAGCAGCCTATGAAGCCGTACTCGTTGAACGTCAGACTAAGCGCTATTGGGCACTGGAATATTTGCGTCGCCAAGGCTCCGATCATCTTTGGTCAGTAATTCTATTGCGGTGGCTGCGAGAAGGCGATCGCTTAGGGTTAGTCATGTTTGAAGATCTCGGCTTGGAGCTGCCAATGCGCTTTGAACGCAATGTGGAGCTAGGAGAACGACTGCAGGTCAGCATTACCCACGCCAATCCTCGACAAGATATCATTCGCATGGCGGAAGTGACCGTCGCCGATGACGAGGCCGATGATCTGGTAGAAGCGTCTAGTCCGACAGCAAGTTAGGAAGTGGCTTAAAAATATCCTCCCGATTACAGCAGTTGCGCACTGCAAACACTTGCAGAAAGCGTTTCTGCATCGGGGAGATGATTTGAGCGAAATGCCCTGAGTTCGGCTTCACTAGATTTTCAAGGACTGTCGGATGTTGTGCCAGCGATCGCCATCAGTCTCAGGGCTGGATGTTGGCAATCTCGGAGAAGCTTTCCCGCCCTACGCTATTTGCAAATCGTGCCCCATCCACAACACCCGCACGGTTGATCCGGCATCGAGTTCAGTGACGCCAATGGGTACGACAGCGAGCCCTTGGGTACCGGTAATATTAATCAGATTGCCAGAGCTATGACTGCCCTGCGCCAGACCAAATTCCAAACCGGCTGAGGTGGCATAAAGCTGTCCCCAGAGATACGTTTCCCGCTTGCCCCCCGCTTTGAGCGGCTGCCGCGATCGCGCCGTCACAAAGGGGGCAGACCAAGGGCCACTGCGACCCGACAGCTTGCGGATAGCCGGAGCCACAAACCGCCAAAAGCTAACCAGTGCCGAGACCGGATTCCCCGGCAGGCCAAAATAGAGTCGGGGTGGTGTCCCTTGAGCCACAGTGGCAACGGTGAGCGGTTTACCGGGTTTGACAGCAACCGAGCGAATGTGGAGGGTCGCCCCCAAATCGGTCAAGATTTGATCCACATAGTCGTAATCGCCCACCGAAACGCCGCCTGAAGACAGCACCATGTCGGCTTCAGCCACCGCTGTTTCTACCACCTGCCGCAGTTTCGCGGGATCATCGGATACAATGCCCTGGCACAGCGGCACGGCGCCCAGTTGCTGCACCAAGGCCGCCAGGGCAAACTGATTAGAGTCAACAATCTGCCCCGGTTTCAGCGTGGCCTCTGGCTGCACCAGTTCGTTGCCGGTGGAGAGAATGGCGATGCGGGGGCGTCGATAAACCTGTACCGTTGAACGCTGTGCCGCTGCTAACACGGCGACTTCGGAGGCAGCAACCGGACTCCCTACGGACAGCAAGCGATCGCCCACCTGAGTAAACGCTCCCTGCTGACGCACAAAGGCCCTCGGGGCGGGAGCACTCAATATTTGGACGCGATCGCCTGTCCGCTGAGTATTTTCCTGCATCACGATAGTATCTGCCCCCGTCGGCACCATCGCCCCGGTCAAGATGCGAGCGCATTGCCCCGGCATCAGAGTTTGAGTGGGGGATTTTCCCGCCGGCATTTCTTCCACCACAGTCAATTCGACGGGCGTACTGGCAGCCGCAGTATTGACGTCCTCATACCGCACGGCGTAGCCATCCATTGCCGAGTTATCCCAGTGGGGGAAGTCGAGGGGGCTGACCACCGACTCCGACAAAATGCGTCCATTGGCTTCGAGCAAGGCCACCGTTTCACAGTCACGCCGCGAGTCGAGCGGTACGACCAGATCCAAAATCTGAGTCTCAGCAGTATCAGCAGGAATCATAAAAAGTCCCAGAATTTCCCACTCGTCATCCTAGCAGCGGTGCTGAGTGCGCCAAGGACGGCTAGCACACATTAAGTCGCTGTCTGCTGCACCACCGGCAGCAAGGGAACGGCCAACTGCGTCACGCGGACACAGAGCTGAATGTGCTGAGGCCAGTCGGGCTGGCGAATCCAGGCGCGATCGCTCTCACAGGCCATCACGAGAAAATCGGGCACATGGCAGGGCTGCTTTTTCAACCGGACGGTCACCCCTGGACGCAGCAGCAAAGAAGGCATACCCCACCTCGACAAAAAACCATAGACGCATCCTAACATTCATATTAGTAATTTTGTACTATATCCTGGATCGTTAGACCACCCTTAAAGTGCTCCAAGAAAAAATCTATTCCCAGTACCGGTACGGGTTTAGCCCAATGTCTTGAAGGGTAATCCAGCCGACTTGAACAAAACCCGCTCCACAGCAGGACATTGATTGCGATGGCTTGCCCTAATTACTCTGATTGCGGTTTCCTCCGGTGCACTTTGGATGCTGAACCCGCCGACCCCGCATTGGCTCAATCAGCGATTTGTCTTTTACGCTGTCATTAACCTTGTTCTTTGACTGGTGTTCTTATGACGGTCACACCGACGATCGCGTCTCATTCCCTGGCTGACACCTTACGGCAGCGACGGCAGCGGCTAGCCAAACAGGTTGATTTTCCCGTGGTGTTGTGGTCAGGGCAGCCGAGCGCCAGAAATTTCCCGGCCAACACCTACCCCTTTCGGGCCAATAGCCATTTTCTGTACTTTGCCGGTTTGCCACTCATGCGAACGGCCATTCACTTAGAGGGGGGACGGCTGACACTGCTGATGGATGACACCACGCCCGAGTCGACCCTATGGCATGGGCCATCGCCCTCACGGGAACAGATCGCTGAGCAAATTGGGGCCGATGCAGCCTTGCCCTTTGACTACCTAGCTGAGCTAGCACAGGATGCCGCCACCCTCATGGTGCAGGATGCCGCCACCGCCGCTGAGCAGTTAACCCTGCGGTCAACGATTCATCCGGCCCGAGATCACACCTTAGCGAAGGCCATCATCGCACTACGACTCACCCACGATGAAGCGGCGATCGCCGCCATGCGCCAAGCCGCCGCCGTATCAGTGCAGGCCCACCAAGCCGGCATGGCGGCGACGGCAGTGGGCAAGACCGAAGCCGCCGTGCGGGCAGCCATGGAAGCCGTGATCATGGGCGAAAACATGACCTGTGCCTACAACAGCATCGTGACCACTCACGGGGAAGTACTGCACAACGAACATTACGGGCATCGTTTGCAGCCGGGGGATCTGCTACTGGTCGATGTCGGTGCTGAGTCGCCGCTGGGCTGGGCCTCGGATATTACGCGCACTTGGCCAGTAACCGGTGAGTTTTCGGCCACACAGCGCGCGGTGTATGACATCGTTTTAGCTGCCCATGATGCCGCGATTGCCGCCGCTCGCCCCGGAGTTGAATATCGCGAACTGCACCTGCTGGCCTGTCAGGTGCTGGCCGAGGGGCTAGTTGACTTGGGGATTTTGAAAGGCCAGCCCCAGTCCCTCGTTGAGCAAGATGCCCACGCGCTGTTCTTTCCCCACGGGATTGGGCATCTATTGGGACTCGACGTCCACGATATGGAAGACTTGGGCGATTTAGCAGGCTATGCCACTGGACGCCACCGCAGCGATCGCTTTGGCTTGAAATTTCTCCGCCTTGATCGCCCTTTACAGGCCGGGATGGTCGTCACCATTGAGCCGGGTTTTTATCAGGTGCCCGGCATTTTGCAAGACCCAGCCCGACAAGCCCAGTACCAGACCTTAGTGAACTGGGAACGACTTGAGCAATTTCAAGACGTCCGGGGTATCCGCATCGAAGATGACGTTTTGATTACGGCTGAGGGCAGTGAAATCTTGACCGCAGCGTTACCCAGCTCCGCAAAAGCGATTGAAACCCAAGTGCATGGCGGTTGAAGCCTGGGTGAATTCTCAACGCTCTTTGTAAAGGGACGACCAGGAATGTGTCTGTAGATCTTCAGATCAAATCAACATCACCTGTAGGATGTGAAACAATATTTTCATTCCTGGTTATGGTTCAGTCGATTTCTCCCCTGCAGCGAACTACCGTGCCTTACCCCTATCAATCGCATCCCCCAGACCTCAAACGAGATCGCATTTTGGCAGCGATCGACGTGGGCACCAACTCGATCCATATGGTGGTCGTCAAAATCAAGGCCGCGCTGCCCGCCTTCACCATTATCGATCGCGAAAAGGACACGGTGCGGCTGGGTGATTTTTCCGAGGACGGCAACCTGTCGGAAGACGCAATCGCGCGGGCCATTGCCGCCCTTAAACGGTGTCGAGCCCTGGCCGAAAGTCTTCGAGCGGAAGATATCGTCGCGGTGGCGACCAGCGCTGTGCGCGAGGCCAAGAATGGTCAAGCCTTCATCGAGCAGGTAGAGCGAGAAGTCGGCCTGGCTATCAATGTCATTTCTGGCACGGAAGAAGCACGTCGTATTTATCTCGGCGTCCTTTCGGGCATGGAGTTCCATAATCAACCCCATGCTGTGATTGATATTGGCGGGGGCTCAACGGAACTGCTGTTGGGCACGGGAGAAGCCCATCGTTTTTTGAGTAGCACCAAGGTGGGCGCGGTACGACTGACGGCGGGCTTTGTCTCCACGGATCCCATTAGCGATGAAGAGTTCACCTATTTGTCGGCTTATGTGCGGGGGCGCATGGAGCCATCCGTGGAAGACCTCAAGCGGCATCTAGGGTCTCAAGAATCTATGCGGTTAGTCGGCACCTCAGGCACTGCGGAATGTTTGGCCACCCTGGTAGCTTTTGAACGCCTCGGCTTGGTACCAGATCCCCTCAATGGGTTTCAGATGAGCTTTCAAGAGCTGCAGTCATGGACTGAACGGCTGCGTAAAATGACCCTGGAAGAACGGCTAGAACTGCCAGAGATGTTACCTCGACGGGCAGAAATTATTGTGCCCGGTGCCATCATTTTGCAAGAGACGATGGCCATGCTCGGAGCTGACACCCTGACCATTTGTGAGCGGGCTCTGCGGGAAGGCGTCGTGGTGGATTGGATGCTCAATCGCGGTCTGATCGAAGATCGCATGCAGTTTCAAAGTTCCGTGCGCGAGCGTAGCGTCAGGGCTTCAGCAGATAAGTATCACGTCCCTCGGGCAGCCAGCGATCGCGTGGCCGATTTTGTGCTGGCGCTCTTTGATGCCACCAAGGGCCATTTACACAACTGGGGTAATGCCGAACGAGAGTTGCTATGGGCCGCAGCGATTCTGCACAACGCCGGACATTACATCAGCCACTCTAGCCACCACAAGCATTCCTATTATCTGATTCGCAATGGCGAACTGCTGGGTTACACCGAGACGGAGATCGAGGTGATTGCCAACGTAGCCCGCTATCACCGCAAGAGCTTCCCGAAGAAAAAGCACGACAACTACCGGAATCTCATCACCAAATATCATCGGCAGTTGGTGACCGAACTCAGTGCCATGGTGCGCATTGCCGTCGCCCTCGATCGCCGCGGCATTGGTGCAGTCAAAGCAGTGGACTATTACTTCAATGGCACCAACAAAACCCTACACCTGGATGTCAAAGCAGCCTCTCCCCTCGACGACTGTTCCTCTGAGATGTGGAACCTGCAAGACAAAAAACTTTGGTTTGAAGAAGTGTTCGACGTTAAGCTGATGGCCCATTTAAATTAATGGGCACTCTTGCTAGAGAATCCCCAGAAGTCTTTTGAGTATGGCAACACTTGATAGGGACAGTGCTCACATAAGATCTTTGCCATTTTTTTAGCCATAAGTTGATGGCTACAGCCTGCATGCAATGAAGCAGGAGACTATAGCGAGTCAGTCATTTGAGTTAGCAAAATAAAATCAAACATTAAGTCAGAGAAAACAATTATCCCCCCGAGAGATATGACTAAAAATGCTTATTGCTTTTGCACAGCAGTTTATGGGTCTCAATATTTAAAGCTGGCGCGATTTCTCGCTGAGGATTTATGCAAATTTTCTCCTGACTCTAAGCTCATAATCGTTACTAATCAACCCAGTTTCTTCGAGGATCAATCCAACGTCATTGCCATTATGCATCGGTGTCGTGGAGTAGAGCCTCACCATGAAAGAAGGTTTGCCATCAATTATGGCTTATCAATTTCGGAAAGTGTGATTGTCATCGATTCAGATGTCAGAATATTATCCCCGCTGCCTCCTGATCTGAAGTTTAATCCAGGCATCGCGGCTAAAAGCTGCTGTAGTCTCCAAAAACATATGCAGGAGCGGCTAAAAAATCCATCTAAACAAAAACTCAGAAAGCAACAGATTGTTCACCAAATGGCGGAAAAAGTAGGTGTGGACATGAGTTCGCCCGATCTGAAGTTCATCAATGAATTTTTATTCGCAGTCACGAGAGATCAAGGTCGAGAGCAAGATTTCTTGAATTTATGGGGAGAATTAGCCATTTATGCAGATACTTTAGGGATGCATAGACATCCGACTTATGCAATGGCCCTCGCTGCCCATAAAACTGGTTTCCCGGTCTACAAAGACGAGATGCCTGGCTTAAATTTCTTTGATGATCGCGTCATCAAATGGAATATAGAACGTGGAAAGGCTGAACTCACGCCACAAATTGAGGCTCTCTTCAAACAACAAGCTGAGATTGAAGACGGTCAGCGCTCAATCCTGCCACGTATCAAGAGGAAGCTCAGAAAAACCATGTCAAAAAGAGTTGCTATTCCCTACAACCGGGTAAGAGTTAAACTCACTCAAGCTATTGCACCCTCATCTTTGACTGCTTACTCGAACGCAGACATTGAAAAATTCCTTCGCTCATAAAGCATCTTCTTTGCCATCCACGAGCACCTTTGCGCATGAGACCAATATCCACGCATATTCAGTCACTATCAGCCAGGAAAAGCAGGAATAAGAAAGATTCTATTGCCTTAGAAATATAGCAAGCCCCAAGACTTCCTAGAATAGAGGAGGCTCAATGGGTTCAGTGTTGGGCTTTTTCTAATGCTTCGAACAAAGATAGTGGATTGCAGTTGCCACCTTGACCACTAGGCTATCCATCATGAGCCTTGAAAAGGTCTTTGTTATCACGAAGCTCTCATGCTCTATCAAGTGACTTCAAGACTGTGCTTGCCAACCAGTCATCATTAATCACCAAAAACTAAACTCCCCCCGTCAAAGTGCCTGCCAGATTTAACCATTGGCTAGAGAGCACCGACATGTGAGCAGAAATCAATAGCCTGAAAAGTTTACAAAAAACTGGGATGGAACATGCTCGCTCCATCCGTCGTGATATCGATTCACTGTATCTCTACTCTTCGTCGTCTTCCTCTTCATCCGTGGGATAGACAAATCCCTTGGAACGACCGGTGAGTACAGACTTGCCTTGAGAAAGGGCTTTTTGGGCTTGCAGCGCTGCAGTGCGCTTCCAGTGCGCCTTGCGCTGATCACGCTTACCTTTTGAGGTTTTCTTCTTGGGAACCGCCATGATCGCTAAAAACTTGACAACCTTTCAATAGTAGCACCGTCGTCGAAGAGAAACTGACAGTTTATTGACTCTCTCGGCATGTTCATCAAGGCTCCGTTATGGATGCAGCCGCTATAAGTCCAGCAGCGTTGAAGCACTGTCGTAGTAACGTGCCCAATATTGTGGATCGGGTCTTTCTTGCCATTCGCTGCGGGTAACTTGCGCTTCTAGGACTGGAATGGCAATCCCCTGATTTTCGCCCACGATGGTAATGACCACCTCAGAGGTGAGCACGTCGGCATCGAAGCTGCGTTGAATGCCCGCTCGGGCTACTGCCTCGCTCTGGCGCAAAAAGGTGTCATAGCTTTCATTGGGATTGCGAATGACAAACAGAGTCACTCGGGCCGTGTAGGCGTGAGCCACCTGAGGTGTACTGAGCACAGTGGCTAGTGCGATCGCGCTGCCGCTGGCGGCAAACATCGCGAGACTGAGCCCACTCGACCACAATCCTCGTCCAGCTTGCTTAAACGGAGCTGAACAGGAGGTTTTCAGAAGAGACATCATGGCAGGCTTCTCCAGCAGTGACGAGTGTGTAGGCAGCAGCCACACAGTTGAAAGCGCCTTAAACTTAGCGGTTGTCTAATCGGTCGTCAATGCTCACTCTGATTTGAAGGTGATCTGGCAAATTAAAGTTATTTGGCAAAGCGGTTCAAAAGCCATTGGCTCGCTAGAATGAGCATCGTTTTAGAGGGTTTGTGTTATCGTCTGTTGTCATCCTCTGGCTTCAGCACAGCCCGAGTGATGATGGCTGCCCGCCAAGGCGAGGGTGAGCGGCTGAAGACGCGTATCGGGGCAAGGCAACTTATGGCTAATCATTGGGCTCTCCTCATCGGGATTAATCAATATAAGGCGCTGCAGCCTTTGATGTATGCACAGCCTGATGCCGTTGCTCTGCGCAACTTCTTTGTTGATGAGCTGGGGGTGCCGGTCAACCAGTGCACGCTGTTGACGGATGTCTCCGCGGCGATCGACCCCCACGCCTATGCCCCCTTGCGCCAAGAAATCGAGGGCCGGTTGCGAACCCTTTGTCGCGAACAGGTGCAGCCTGGTGATTTACTCTGGGTCTTTTTTAGCGGCTGTGGCTTAACCGAGGCCGGTCAGGACTATTGGATGACCCTCGACTCTGAGCCAACGCAGCTGGCCGAGACCGCGATCGCCCTGTCGAGCATTTTTGACATTTTGAGTACGGCTAAGACTGATCAGATTTTGCTGGTCATGGATATGAACCGGAGCCAGGGGGCCGTGGGTCATCGCCAGATTGGTGCTCAAAGCCTCACCCTCGCCAAAGACTACGGCATCACTACCTATTTATCCTGCCAGCCCGACCAGTTTTCCCACGAGACCATGTATCTGCGCCATGGTCTGTTTACCAAGGCTTTGCTGGAAGGCTTACGGTATCACGGCTGCATCACGGCCTCTCAGCTCGCGGCTTATCTCGGCGATCGCGTCCCGGAATTGTGTGAACACCACTGCCGCCCTGTTCAAAATCCGGTCACCGCCATCTCGCCGGCTCAAAAATTCATGATGATCGTGCCCGCGGAGGGAATTGCCCATCTATCGGTGACTGAAGGGGCGACGGCCAACCTGCATGCGGGGATCGCGGCTGCCGCCTCGCCTCCAGAGGCGGTGACTGTTCCCACCTCACCGGAGCCAGGCCTCACGCCGACCTTACCCCCGTTGCCAGAGACGGGAGGAAATCAAGGTTTTACCCCGCTGACTCCGCCTGCCTCTGTCGAGCATCCCGGCAAAGTCGAAGCAGCACCAGAGCCCCCGCGAGGCGGAGCGCTCGTAACGACCCCTGACCCAGCGGAACTGGATGAAGCTGGCGATACTACCTTATTTGGGAGTCTCTTAAAGTGGGTTGTGGCCGCCGCGGCTTTGGCCTTTTTGGCGGGTGTTTTCTTACGCTATCAATCGGTTTTATTCAATGGTGGGGAGCGGGCAGAGCGCGCTGAGGAAGCGACCGATCTTGAGACGGGTGGTGATACCGAAGCTTCTGGTGACACCGTTCCGACTGAAGGTGAGCCGGGTGAGCCGCTGTTTCCCCCGGATATTGACCCGGTGGAAGCGGGCAAAAATGCGCTGCAGCGGGCAGAAGAGGCGATCACCGCCAATCGCTATGGCGAGGCGCGCGCCTGGCTGACTCAAGTGCCACCAGAGCTGCAGGATAATAACTACCAATCACTACTCCAGCAGGCTAATAGTGAAGTTGCCGAAGCGGCGGCGCGCAATCAAGATATTTTGAACAACGCGCGGCAAATCATTCAACCGGCGTCGGCGTCTATGTTTAACGACGCAATTGAGCAGGCCCGCCAGGTGCCTCCCGAAGATCCCTTTTACGACCAGGCCCAAGCCGACATCGCTCGCTGGGGTCAGGTGATTTTAGATTTAGCCGAAGGCCGCGCCGCCAGCGGTGATATCAACGGGGCAATCGCCGCCGCTAGGCTGGTGCCCACCGATCAACCGCAGGTCGCCGAGGCGGCGGCGCAACGCATTGCCACCTGGGAACGTCAAATCGGCAATCAAGACCTGATTCGGCAGGCCCAAAACTCGCTACAGCCGGGCCAGGCCAGCTCGTTTAACAATGCGATTCGCTCACTGCAGACCATCATGCCTGATCAACCAGGCTACGCCGCCGCTCAAGACCAGATCAATCAGTGGAGCGGCGATATTCTCGCTATCTCTCGGGCTCGGGCGGCTCAGGGCGATTTGGGTGGGGCGATCGCTGCTGCCGAACTCGTTCCCGAGGGGACGGCCGCTTTTGAGCAAGCGCGTCAAGAGATCGAGCGCTGGCAAGGACAACAATAGCCAGCGCCTGAGGATGCGATGTGTCTGACTAGAGTCATGGCACCCGTCAGCCGCTCGGCCCCTCATCGATTTATTGATTTTTCATAGTGCTGCGATCCGCTTTCGAGATACACTCTCAGCGTTAGTGACCGTCTTGGCCTCAGAACCTCACTAGCCAAAATGCTTCCTGACTCAATGAGTTGGTCCCAATTTTGGCGGGCTCGTTCGTGCCAGCGCGTCAGATTCTTACAGAGTGGTGCAAACGACTGCACATCTCGGGTGACTGCCGACGGCTCAGCTTGCTTCAACCGCCCGATTTCTAGATGGCGATCGCTTGATTGCCAAACAGCTCCCAAAGTCAAGATTTCCCCCTGTCTTAATCCAACATGAACGTTATTTCTACTGACATCCCCGAGGTTTTGATTCTCGAACCGCAGATCCATGGGGACGATCGCGGCTTTTTTATGGAAAGCTTTAACCATCAAGTGTTTGCTGACAAAACAGGATTGCAGCGACAGTTTGTGCAAGACAACCATTCCCGCTCGAAGGGCGGCATTTTGCGCGGCCTGCACTATCAGATCCAGTCGCC
>ERZ1740058.773-NODE-773-length-20786-cov-13.490618_pt1 | contig 20786 bp, 14 predicted proteins | sample MGYA00581745_ERZ1740058 | MGnify/ENA primary metagenome ERZ1740058 (study PRJEB43018, sample SAMN04849742) | marine metagenome | isolation source: floating plastic debris | place: Pacific Ocean | collected 2008-08-30 | study: EMG produced TPA metagenomics... | reverse complement strand
TCTTTCCTCCCGCCCCTCCCCCGCCCTCTCCTTCCTCCACTCACTTTCCCCCCCCCCGCCCCTCTCCACAACCCCACCCACCCCCCCCGAAACGGGCGGTGGCTGGCTCACGATTAGTTTAGCCACCCAGCCGCTTTCCCTCGAAGAAGCAGCGGCCACGGCGGACGCGACGGCCAAAATTTTGCGCTAGTTGATGGCTCTGCCTAGCGGGCGATCGCCCATGGAAATGAAAGAGGATTCCTAGCGCTGTCCGAAGTCTGGTTGAAATTGAAACGCTTTTCTGATGTCAGTGAGATTACGCAATCTCTAATTTTTGGAAGTTGTTGAAATGCTGCTGAGTGAATGCGCTGAACCATGCTTGGCCGCATCGCGTCTCGGTTTCGCTGGGAAACTGAACCGAGGAACACGCTACCGATCGTTCTGGGTCCATCGATGAGGCCACGCTGGGATCATCGTCCTCGCAGCCTTAGCCGCGATGTAAATGTTTGAAGAACTTCGATCAGAAGTTTTCCGTGCTCTAGTCTGATTGGGTAGGCTGGAAGCAGGCTAATTAGGTGATCAGTGCCGAAGTCCGATCCTCTCAAAAAGATGAGATCGGAAATCTCACGGTTATCAATGAGCAGCAGTCAATCGTAATAATGCGATCAAACTGCTACTCGCCTTTGGTGCAATTCTTCTACCATCGTGGCTGTATCTCAACTTCGGACTTCTCAGGTTTGGCATGGTCAGGCGAGGGCGCTCTTCAGCGCTGGTCATTATCGTGCGGCAGTTAAACGGTATAATCGAGCACTTGAGGTTGATCCTGAAGATGTCGATGCGTGGATTAATCGAGGCCATGCCTTCTGTCAGTTAGAGCAGTATGATTTGGCTCTAGCCAGTTTTCAACAGGCGCTTGAGCTAGCGCCCCAGCGAGCTGCGGCATGGCATGGTCAAGGACTTGTGCAGGCCAAAATTTCGGATTTCGCGGCTGCGGTCGAGAGTTTTGACCAGGCGATCGCCCTGAATGAACGCAATCACGAAGCGTGTTTCAATCGGGGCCATGCGTTGCTGCGGCTCAATCGTTTTTTAGAAGCTGCTGATAGCTTTGATCAGCTCATTCAACAAGAGCCGGACAACTATCGCGCCTGGTACAACCGGGCGATCGCGCTGGCCGCCATGCGCCGCTATCACGATGCCCTGAGCTGTCTCGATACGGCGCTCTCGATCAAACCCACCTGCCATTATGCCTGGACCTATCGGGGCGTGATGCTCAACAAGTTACATCGCTTTCGCGACGCTTTGCTCAGTTTTGATCGGTCGTTGTACTGTCGGACCCCGAATGCCAATGCCTGGTATGGCAAAGCGGCGACCTATGCCCTGCAGGGAAAATCAAAATCGGCGGCGCAATGGCTGCGCAATGCGATCGCCGTGAATCCAAGTCTCTATCGAGTGTTGGTCAAGACCGATCCGAACTTCAGCCTGGTGATCAACAGTGCCGAGATGCAAACTCTTTTGCACAGCCGCGCTCAATCTCGGGAGAACGTCCAAGACTCTCTAGAATGGCAGGAGTATTCTTCTCTAGAAGATGGCTCGAACTCCACGCTTAACTTTTGATCGCGGCACATTAATTTTGCATCCCCCGCCCCGGGGGAAAGTTTGGCTTGACTTTGCTGACTGGGACGATCGCATTGAACGGTTTCGGATTCCGGCTCACCACTATCGACGACTGGTCGAAGCGCTGCAGAGAGAGGGAGTCACCTTTCAAGACGACGTGGCGCAGTTTGAACCGGTAGGATTACAGCTCAACACACCCTATGCGCCCTATGCTCACCAGCAGGAAGCGCTGGAAGCTTGGGTGGCCAATCGCTGGCGGGGCGTGGTGGTGCTACCCACCGCAGCGGGCAAAACCCATGTGGCTCATCTAGCGATGCAGGCCACGCCACGCAGCACGTTGATTACCGTGCCGACCTTGGATTTGATGCATCAGTGGTATGACCAGCTGCTCAAGGCATTTCCGCAGGTAGAAGTGGGCTTGCTGGGCGGAGGTTCGCGCGATCGCACGCCTCTGTTAGTGGCCACTTACGACAGTGCCGCCATTCATGCGGAGACGCTGGGTAATCAATACGGACTCTTGATCTGCGATGAGTGTCACCATTTGCCCAGCGACTTTAATCGCGTGATTGCTGAATATTCCATCGCGCCCTATCGTCTAGGACTGACGGCCACGCCCGATCGCGCTGATGGTCGCCATGACGACTTGACCCAACTGCTCGGGCCCATCGTTTATCACAAGCAGCCCCAAGACCTCGCCGGTGATACCCTCGCCCCTTACGATGTGGTGCAGATCAAGGTGGCGCTCAGCGAGGCTGAGCAGCAGCAATACCAAGCCCTGATTCAACAACGCAACGAATTTTTGCAAGATGCTCACATCTGGCTCGGCAGCTTAGAAGGCTGGCAGCGGTTTGTGCAGGCCAGTGCCCAATCGCAGGCGGGGCGGCGCGCGATGTTAGCCCACCGCTCATCGCGGGCGATCGCGTTGGGCACTGAGGGTAAACTCCGCGTTTTGAGTGAGCTGCTAGAGCGCCACTTTCCAGACCGCTGCTTGATCTTTACCGCTGACAACGCGACGGTTTATCGCATCTCTCAAGATCTATTGATGCCGGCGATTACTCACCAGACGCCGGTCAAAGAACGTCAGACCATTTTGGAAAACTTTCGCAGCGGCGACTATCCGACCCTGGTGGTCTCGCAAGTGCTGAATGAGGGAGTTGATGTCCCGGATGCCAAAGTGGCGATTATGCTGTCGGGTACAGGCTCGACCCGCGAATACATTCAGCGGTTGGGGCGGATTCTCCGCAAGGGCTCTGGCCAAAAGCGCGCCATCCTTTACGAAGTAATTGCAGAGGAAACCAGTGAAGAAGGCATGTCTCGCCGTCGCCGCACACCGCCAGTGCACCGTGCCCTCAAGCCGGTGGAGCGATCTCGACAACCCTATGACAGCATCCAACTGCCATTGCCCCGAGCGGCTGAAGAGGCAGAGGAATGGCCAGAATGAACGCCCAACAGATCCATGCTTGGGCTGTGGTGGGGTGTTTCTATCGGTGAGTTGGGCGGGGATTTTTAATGTTCGAAAGTGATGAAACCTACGATCGCCATTGCCGCTGGATGCAGCGAGCCCTTAAACTTGCAGCGATTGCCGGGCAGACGGGAGAAGTGCCGGTGGGGGCGATCGTGGTTGATGCCCACAACCAAATTATTGCCGAGGCGGGCAACGAGCGCGAATGCCACCACGACCCCACTGGCCATGCAGAAGTTTTAGCGCTACGCCAAGCCGGAGCGGCGATCGGTAACTGGAATCTGAAAGGCTGCACGCTCTACGTCACGCTAGAGCCCTGTGTGATGTGTGCCGGGGCGATCGCCTTGAGTCGCGTCAGTTTACTCGTCTACGGTGCCGATGATTTGAAAGCCGGAGCGATTCGCTCGGTGCTGAATGTACCCGATAGTGCCGTCTCTAACCATCGTCTGGCGGTGTTGAGTGGTGTTTTAGCCCCCCAATGCCGCGAGCAGCTACAGCAATGGTTTAAGCAGCGGCGCACGTGATCGAAAATATTCCAAAGCTCATGTGAGAATTGGGCGCAATGGCGCGATCGCTTACAAACTTGTTTCCAAGCTGTTGTGCAAACTTTCTAGCTCGTTAACCAGTTGGAGCTCGCGTTGGTATTCCTGTCTGAGTAGCTTCACATAGCGATCGCGCTCCTCGATCGACTCAGCTTTGCTCAACATATGAATCGCTAAATTCATATTTGAGAGGGGTTCTCGTAGCTGCTTGGCGATTCGCCCCATTGTGGCCAAGCCATACATGACTTTAGACATATCTGGGGGAGAAGACGAAGACTGTGCCAGTTCTGTCGGTAAAGACGCGTTGGTGGGGTGTTCTATCGGCGGCTGCAGGGTTTTGAGACGCGACTCATTGGCCAGGGGCGTTAGCCCCGATGAGGACGGTGCCGACTCGACGGCTTTATGGTTAACGGGAGCCTTCGCGGAGGGTGTCTTACTGGCATATTGAGCCCGAATTTTGTTAATGAGGGCGACTAAACCTGGCTGAGCGACCGTCTTTTCCGTCAAATTCAGGACTAAGGGTTCGCGATCGTGGTTTAACCTCGCCTCGATCGAAGGCAGCAGCACAATCGGTAATCCGGTCGTTTTGAGCGATGACAGAAGATATTCAGTGGTTCTGGGGTCGCCCTGTTCAGATGTATCTTCTAAAACAATGAGATCGACTTGCTTAAATGTTCTGACGTTTCTGGGATTAACCTGGCGCAGATTTGCCGTTGTGAGCTGCACAGATTTGTCAAATTTCAGAGCAACGCAAAGCCTTTCTTGCTGTAGTGAATTTTCCGCAATGATCAAAACCCGTTGCATTTTAGTACCCTGGTCGATGCCCTGATGCTGCCTGCGTAAACCCATCAGATCAAGTCCGTTTCATAGGAAAGTGACTCTTTTCACAAAACTGTGGCAGCTAGATGTCTATTGTGTCAAAAATTGAGAACCATGGATTTTAAAGCAGCCTGGTGCTTCAAAATTCGCTTTAAAACATGCTCACGACAAGTCAAATAAGGGGTCAGACCCCCCATAAAAAGAGTCGTTTTTTGACAAATGAGTAGATCACATTCTCCTCCTTAAGCATAAATACTGTCTAGGGTGAAACTTGTTTAAGGCCTCATCACCAAGCTAGATTGATGATTCTAACAATATCTGCTGTGTAGCAGGCTCACAGCGGTAAATCTGAGACACCTTGACGAAAAACGCTAATTATAACGAATCTATCCTGTTTGGTTTGCCGCATTTTCTGAGGCCAGCTGAGAATGTTTAATCGAATTTGATAGAAGCGGTTGTTTTTGAGAATGTATTCTCAAAACTCACTTCCTGAAAAAAAATTAGACAGTTTAGCCTGAGGCAAAATGATGACCAGCGGACTACCAACATAGACGTAGGAATTTTGACAGTGTGCCTTGTTCCACCATGAGTAATTAGGTCAGTCAATGATTGATGAGGGGCTTGGGGAATGAATCTGAGAAGCTGTTTTAAAGGGAGCATTTCATGTCAAAAAAGCTACCCAAAATAATTTCGAGAAGGCCTCAAATGCTTATTCCACTGTTAAATCTTCTGGGTAGTGCAAGTAGCCAAATTCCGGCTGGAAGACTTTATCCCTCCCGTCTCAAAGCGCTGAAATGATCATGGCCTAGGCTCAGATGAACCGACCGGGCGTTCAGTCGGGGTCGCAACTTCTGGGCTGGCAGCTGCCAGTCTGATCGCGATCGCCTCGGACTCGACTTGATTGACGGTCGACATTCTCGGTGCTGTGGAGCCTGTCGTGTGCTTGAGCGACTATTCCTGGGGCTGAGGGTTGTCTGGGCTGTTATTGCTGTCAGGGGTGAGAATTTCTTTGCCGATCGCTTCATAGTCTCGCCAGGCAACTTCGGCTTTGGGGTTCTTGACGTCATAAACGGGGACACCCGCCATTGCTGCTTTTTGGAAAACTGCATAGCGACGAATGCCCTGCTTAAACACGGGCAGGTGGGCCTCAGCGAGCAGCGATCTCACCTCGTCTTCTGCCTTGCTGGGTTTGGGCGGAATCGACGTGAGCAAAATGCGATAGCGTTTGGCCTGAATACTTTTGAGGTAGTTAACGGTTAAGACCAAAGCATCGAGCGCCAGAATGTCTGGGGTGGTTGGCAGCACCAGCAGATTGCAATTGGTGGCTAAGGTGGCCAAATCATCTTGGGTGGGTCGAGCTTGGGTATCGATCACCACATGCTGAAACTCGGTCTTGAGCGCCTCAGGATGCCACTCATCAATCACGGGGAACGGCAGCTCGCCTCGACTCGCCCAACTCGAGGCCGATCGATTGGGATCAGCATCAATCAGCAATGTTTCAGCCTGCCCTTGTAAAAAAGCTGCTAAATGAATCGCGGTTGTGGTCTTGCCAACCCCTCCTTTAAAGCTCGTAACGGTGACGATCATGGTTGCTGATTTGCCTGCTCGATGCTCGGTGCAAGTATACAGAGATGTTTCACGGTATCGTCTTTGGCTAGCTCGGTGATATCAAATTCGGCCGTCAAAGTGCGGAGGTCACACCGCTTCCGCCAAAGATTTGCCCAAAAGAGGGTGCCTAACGTAACAGTAACGATTTCAAAAATTTGTTAACAACAGACTGGATAGACCTAAAAGTTTGGCGGTCACCCTCTGAGCGGCCAAATTGTTAGATGCTTCTGAGCAACCAATCCAAACCATTTGGAGTTTTTCAGAGTTTGTTATCTGTGATGCTAAAGCTGGCAGATAAACGCTCATTTCTACTGCTTTGAGATCCCGTTCAAGTAGCTGTTTTCATCGTTCTGCCTGTCGTTTACTCATTAAGTTGGAGAGATGTTGCCCTATGAGCAGCCCGACAAGTCGCCAATCTGCATTGATCGCAATCGACAAGTCAAAGCCAAATAAGCTAGTCCAAAGCCTTCGCCATCCTTGGGGTATGGTTGGGCTGATTGCTCTATTTTTGATAATGCTTGCCCCCCAAGCCATGGCTCAAGATGAGGCTGTCACCGGGGCAGATATCATCTTTAAGCCCATCGTTGACGTGATGGCGACCCTGCTCTTCTTTAAAATTGGCGGGGAAAATGGCTTTCCCTTTATTGTGCTCTGGCTATTGGTCGGCGCTGTGTTTTTTACGTTTCGCATGGGGTTCATTAACCTGCGGGGCTTTAGACATGCGATCGATGTCGTGCAGGGCAAGTTTGATGACCCCCATGATGAGGGCGAAGTCTCTCACTTTCAGGCGCTGGCGACCGCCGTGTCTGGCACTATCGGACTGGGCAACATTGCTGGGGTGGCCGTGGCGATTCAGCTGGGGGGGCCGGGGGCAATGTTTTGGCTGACCTTGGCAGGCTTTTGCGGCATGGTTACCAAATTCGTTGAATGCTCGCTCGCAGTGAAATATCGTCGCATCTCAGAAGATGGCACGGTTTTGGGTGGCCCCATGTATTACCTGACGCGAGGATTATCTCCCAAAGGGATGCGGCCTTTAGGGCAGGGCCTAGCCGTCTTGTTCTGCATCCTCTGTATCGGGGGCAGCTTGGGTGGTGCGAATATGTTCCAGTCGAACCAGGCTTACGCGGCGATTAGCAGCTTGATTCCGGGGCTACCGGCGTGGCTATTTGGCCTGATTTTGGCAGGCCTGGCAGGTTTTGTCATTATTGGCGGCATTCGTCGTATTGGGGGAGTGGCCGAAAAGCTCGTACCGGCGATGGCGGTCATCTATATCGTCGCCTGTTTGTTTGTGATTGTGGTCAACATTGGTCAGGTTCCCGCCGCGATCGGCACCATCATCAGCGAGGCCTTTGCCCCCACAGCAGCGGTGGGTGGCCTGGTCGGCGTCCTGGTGCAGGGCGTTCGTCGCAGCTCATTTTCCAACGAGGCGGGGGTCGGGTCGGCCGCGATCGCCCACTCAGCCGCGCGCACTGACGAACATATTCGCGAAGGCATCGTGGCGCTGTTAGAGCCGTTTATCGATACCATCGTCGTCTGCAACATGACTGCGATCGCGATCGTCATCACTGGGGTATATCAAGACAGCGGAGAAGCCTTGAGCGGCGTTGCCATGACCGCTAGTGCCTTTGAGTCAGTGATTAGCTGGTTCCCCATTGTGTTGAGCATCGCCGTCTGTTTGTTTGCCTTTTCCACGATTATTTCTTGGAGCTATTACGGTATTCAGGCTTGGACGTATTTGTTTGGTGAGCGCAGCACCATGGTGTTCAAGATCCTCTACATCACCTGCACGTTCTTAGGGTGTTTGACCAGCCTGGGCCTGATTATCGACTTCAGCGATTTGATGCTGCTGGGGATGGCTTTCCCCAACTTGATTGGCTGCTACATTCTGTCGAATGAAATTGCCAAAGACCTGAAAGAGTACTGGCAGCGCCTCAGCTCTGGCGAAATGTTGACCTATGAGCAAATGGCGGTCAGCACGTCAGATGAAGGCTAGGGAGATAGTGCTAGCCAACGAGTGACATTTTTGCTGACCTAGCAGACAAACCAAAAGTCCCCGCAATTCTTGGCGATTTGCGGGGACTTTTGGTTGCGACGACTATCCCAATAATGTTGGTAAGCAACAGTAACGAGGAAGCGGCATAGGCTTAGGCACAGGTCTCTATCTGAGAGACTTCTCATCGATCTTTGCCGGACTGTCAGGGCGCGATCTCCCGCTCAAACCCCTTAATCCTGACGACAGGTCTGGTTTAAAGCCAATATTTCCTGTTGGTGCTGCTCTAGTTCGATCACAAATTGGCGACGCGAACTCGGTGGTGTTGCCTGATATTCGCCATAAAAGTTGCAAAAACGCCACATTTTCACCAAGATGGCCCAGGGACGAGTGTGCGCAGCTAGAGGCGCTAGCTCAGGAGATACATTCGCTGTTGATAACCAAAACATAGTGTCTCTCCTAGATCAAAACGATTGTTTTTTCTATGTCTTGATCTTAGGAATCCCCAATGGAAGCGACAAAAGCCTCCATCGATAGCAACTATCCAAAAACTCCATACGCGACTGCTAAGAAATCGTCGGGCGGTTTATCCGCGCACGACCAACACGGGGCATTTTGCAAACCGAACAACCCTTTCGGCGACAGAGCCCAAGAAAAATCGCGATATTCCAGTACGACCACTGGATGGAATCACGATCAAGTCGATCTGATTGTGTTCGGCGTAGTCAATAATTTCAGAACTGGGGTTGCCGATGGTCACAGTAAATTTTATTTGGCGATAGGCGTCGTCAGGAAACTTTTCTTTGAACGCCGCTTCGACTTTTTCAATCCGCGTTGAGCTGTCAACAGTTTTCCAAACAATGCCAGGTTCAGTCGGTTCTAAAGGGCTGAGCACATGAATGGCATGGATTTTGGCCGGATCTTCAACAAATGCCAGGGTTTCGGCCAGCGCTTTGTGGGACTCTTCAGCAAAATCGATCGGCACCAAAACGTGGTTGCTGGTAAACAAGGCCATATGGAAAGTCCTTTTACGAATAGGGAAACTTGTCTATGGGAATGAGTTAGCCCAAACGACCGGAATAGGCAAGATTTGCCTGAATCTTAGGGTGAACTGCATCATTAATGGCCATAGTCTAAGGCGAAAGCAGCGATCGCCTTGTGTCTTCTGTTTCGATTTGCCTAAGGCCTATAACTTTTTGTCGCCGCAGGTTGGGTTTTCATGACTCGGCTCGCCGTTACTATCTCTGAGTCCCGCTCGCCTGCTTCTGAGATACCTGGCGTTGCCAAGATGGCATCGGGCATCTCAATCGCTCAGAATTGGGTATTAGGCAGTGTATTCTCATTTTGATGACGGGCTCCTTGAAATTTTCAATAAATTAGTACAATTGAACTTTCAAGGCGATTACAGTAAAGTCCAATTGTGTTGTCTGTCTTATTGTTTTTAGGAGATATCGATGGCCAGCCCAACTGCCAGCTCTGCTAATGCGGTGTCAGAAAAGCCAGCGGCGTCTACCGCTGCAGGCGCAGAGGCTAGAGAGATGGAGACGGTGAATGTCAGCGAGGTAACGCCCGATCGCGTTGATGACCTGTTTAAGGAACTCAAAACGCTGCTGAGCACGGTCGAAAAGCTGCAAAAGGCCCGCGAAGACGTGGGGGATATCAAACCCCTGCTGCTGCGATTGCTAGATGGCGAATTGCTCTCAGGCGACAAGCTAGAACAGCTGAAGAGTGGCGTCAGTGGCCTATCGAAGCTGGTAAAGCTGTATAGCGACTATCAACAGGTGTTAGAACGAGCCCAGCCTGCTAGAGCCCTGTTGGACGACGTCCTCAAGTCTTGAGAATGAAGGGTGGTGGATCGCTGGCCGTGTTGGTCTTCAAGGATAAAAGCACGATCACGGGCGCAAAACTCACCGTCGTAACCGCCTAACGGCGTGATGTTTGCTATCGCGTCCTCCGCTAAAACCGGAGGCGTGCCAAACGCCACTGCCCCCAGAAGAGCCAATCAATTCCGCAAAGTCATAACCCAAGTTCCTTAAACCAAAGGCTTGTCGCCAAACGACCCAGCAGCTCAATTCACCTGAAACCGCAACGGCGGCAACTTCGGCTATTTTCGAAGTTGCCGCCGTTGCGGAAGGGGATAGGTTTTACTTAGACAGAGCTAAGCACCTTGTCGGCACTCTGGGCAGCAGTGCTCGTCAGCGGCGTTTCCGCCTCTGACGGCGGCACCACCTGCCAAAACTGGGGCAGATAGGTTTCCCAATCCGCCAAAATGTCCGTGGCCTTTTGGCTGCCGGTATGGCGGGCGTGGGATTCAATCAGCGATCGCAACTGCTGGGCCCCAGCCTCGGTAATCACCCGCTGCACGTTGACGATTTCGGGGTTGACTCGCGTCGGGAAGTTGCCCACCTCATCGAGGAAGTAGGCTAAGCCGCCAGTCATGCCCGCGCCGACGTTGCGACCCACGGCCCCGAGCACCACGACCACGCCGCCGGTCATATATTCACAGCAGTGGTCACCGGCCCCTTCAATCACCGCTTGCCCCTTGGAATTACGCACCGCAAACCGTTCACCGGCGATGCCCTGAGCATAGAGCGTGCCGCCGGTAGAGCCATAGAGGCAGGTGTTGCCCAAAATGACGTTTTGCGAGGGGTCGTAGGTGATGCCGGGGAACGGCTTGAGAACGATTTCACCGCCGTGCATGCCTTTGCCAACGTAATCATTCGCCTCGCCAATCAGCGTCAGCGTCATCCCCGGCAGGTTAAAGGCCCCAAAGCTTTGCCCCACGCTGCCGGTAAAGGTGAGATCGAGGTGTCCCTGAAAACCGCTATTGCCGTATTGCTGGGCGATCGCACCGGAAATGCGTGCGCCCACTGTGCGATCAGTATTCACCACGTCGTAGGTCTGGCTGACCTGGCCGTGCTCCGCGATCGCCGTTTGGATGGCGGCATGGGCCAAAATCTCATCATCCAACACCGGGCCATTGCTGTGGATGCCGCCGTGGTCGAGCCAGCTGCGGTCTTCACTAACATCGGGCAGGCCCAGCAGGGCTGTCAAGGTCAGCGCATCGGTTTTAGCCAGTTCCACATCGGCGCGGGGCTGCAGCAAGTCAGTGCGGCCCACAATCTCCTGCAGTGACCGGAAACCCAGTCGCGCCAACAGCGATCGCACCTCTTCCGCCACAAAGTAAAAGAAATTGACGACATGCTCCGGCAGACCGGTAAAGCGCTTACGCAGCTCTGCCTTTTGGGTGGCGACGCCAACGGGACAGTTGTTGGTGTGGCAGACCCGCGCCATGATGCAGCCCTCGGCAATCATGGCGATGGAACCAAAGCCATATTCTTCAGCCCCCATCAGCGCCCCCATGACCACGTCCCAGCCGGTTTTGAGGCCCCCATCAACCCGCAGCAGTACGCGATCGCGTAGCTGATTGGCCATCAACACGCGATGCACCTCGGTGAGGCCCAATTCCCAGGGCAGGCCCGCATGTTTAATCGAGCTGAGGGGCGACGCGCCCGTGCCGCCGTCGTGACCGGAAATTTGAATCACGTCAGCGTTCGCCTTAGCCACGCCCGCCGCGATCGTGCCAATGCCAATTTCGGCCACCAGCTTCACGGAAACGCCCGCTTTGGGATTGATCTGATGCAGGTCAAAAATCAACTGCGCCAGATCTTCAATGGAATAGATGTCGTGGTGGGGCGGCGGTGAAATCAGCGACACCCCCGGTTTCGAGCGCCGCAGCATCGCAATGTAAGGGCTCACCTTTTTACCCGGTAGCTGACCGCCCTCGCCGGGCTTGGCACCCTGGGCCATCTTGATCTCAATCTGCCGCGCATGCATGAGATACTCTGGCGTCACGCCAAAGCGTCCCGAAGCCACCTGCTTGATCGCCGAGCTGGCGGTGTCGCCGTTGCGCAACCCCTGCAGGTTGGGATACAGCGCCGATTTGCCCTGCTCGTCAATGTTGGCAAGCACCTTAAAGCGCTTCGGGTCTTCGCCGCCTTCCCCCGAGTTCGACTTGCCGCCGATGCGGTTCATGGCGATCGCCAACACCTCGTGGGCCTCTTGTGACAAGGCTCCCAGCGACATGCCGCCGGTGCAAAACCGCGTCATGATGTCGGCGGCAGATTCGACCTCTTCGAGGGGAATCGGGGTGCGCTCTGTCGTCAAGTCGAGCAGATCGCGCAGCGCCGTGGGCGTACGGCTCTGTAGGTGCGATTTATAGACTTCGTAATGGTCGTACTGCTGGCTTTCCAGCGCTTTGTGTAGCGCCTTCGTCAGGGCGGGCGTATTCATGTGGTATTCGCCCTTGGGCATGGCTTTGACAAACCCCATGTTTTCTAACCGCTTCCGGTTTAGCTCGGGGAAAGCCCGCTGGTGGAACCGGATCGTTTCCTGCGCCAAATCGGCCAGAGAGAGACCGCCCAGCCGGGACGTGGTGCCGCGAAACGCGACGTCTAGCAGATCGGGGCCGATACCGACGGCTTCAAAGATTTGGGCCCCCTGATAGCTGGTGATCAGGGAGATACCCATTTTCGAGAGAATCTTCAGCAAGCCGTTTTCGACCGCCTGGCGATAGTTGTTCTGCGCGCCGTTGAGGGTGACCGTCGGCAGCTTTTGGGTTTCCATCAGCTTTTGGGTGCGGGCATCGTGCCACCAGTGGCGCACCGATTCCAGCGCCAGATAGGGACAAATCGCGCTAGCCCCGTAGCCAATCAGGCAGGCAAAGTGGTGCGTGCTCCAGCACTGGGCGGTATCAACCACCAGCGACGCCTGCATGCGCAACCCTTGGCGAATCAGGTGGTGGTGCACCGCACCGGTAGCGACCAAGGGGGGAATATAAGTGGTCTCAGGCGTGAGGCCGACAGACTCGCCAGTAGCGGTCGGGCGATCGCTCAAAATCAAAATCTCGCTGCCTGCCTGCACCGCCTCAGTCGCGCGATCGCACAGCGCCTGGATGGCCTGCTTTAGCCCCGTCGGGCCAGCCGTCAGACCGTACAGCGTCGATAATGTAGCCGTTTTAAACGATGACTGCCGGATGGTCTGCAGCTCGGCTTCGTTGAGCACCGGCGACTCTAGCTTCAATAAGCGAGCATAGTCGGCGTGCTCTTCGAGCAGGTTGCCCCGTTGCCCCAACAGCGTTTCGAGCGACATCACCAAACGCTCGCGCAGCGGATCGATGGGGGGATTGGTCACCTGGGCAAAGCGCTGCTTGAAATAGTCATAGAGCAGATGGGCCTTAGTGGAGAGCACCGCGAGGGGAATGTCATCGCCCATGCAGTAGGTGGGCTCTTTGGCCTGAGCCGCCATGTCTTGAATGATCATCTCGACATCTTCGGCGGTGTAGCCAAAGGCGGCCTGCTGCTGCATCAGCGTCTTGGCCGCGAGCTGACGCTCAGGGCTAAACAGTTGGGGCGTTACCACAGCCCGATGCTGGGCCAGCCAGTCACCATAGGGCTGCTGGGCGGCAACCCGCTGCTTGATATCCCAGTTTTTGAGAATCTCGTGGGTCTGAAAATCCACGGCAATTACTTGCCCTGGCCCCAGTCGCCCTTTTTCTACAATGGTTTCAATAGGCACATCGACCACGCCCGCCTCAGACGACACGATGATCAAGCCATCAGACGTGATGATGTAGCGAGCCGGTCGCAGGCCGTTGCGATCGAGGGCGGCTGCCACCTGTTTGCCGTCACCAAAGGCGATCAGCGCCGGGCCGTCCCAGGGCTCTTGGAGGCCGCTGTAGTAGTCATAGAAATCGGTAATTTCCGGATGCTGTTCTAAATCGGGCTGATGGCGATAGGCCTCAGGCACCATAATCATCAGCGCTTCTAGCGGGCTGCGGCCCGATCGCACCAGCAACTCCATCACGCCGTCCAGGTTGGCGGAGTCGCTGTTGTCCATATTGACGATGGGCAGCAACTCTTCGATGTGGCCTTGCCAGGCGGGGTGACTCAGGTTCGCTTCCCGCGCCTTCATCCAGTTGATGTTGCCGACCAGGGTATTGATTTCGCCATTGTGCCCAACCAGCCGCATCGGGTGCGCCAGCGGCCACTTAGGCATTGTGTTGGTACTGAAGCGGCGATGGTAAATCGCGAAGGGACTAACGTAGTCCGGATTTTGCAGATCGCGATAAAACTGGCCCAGCACCTCCGATCGCACCATGCCTTTGTAAACGATGGTGCGCGACGAAAAGGAGCAGATGTAGGTTTCCTGCAGCAGCTGAGCGATCGCGGCGTCGCCCTGCCAGCTCATCAGTGAGCGGTGAATGCGGCGACGCAGGCGATAGAGTTCGCGCTCTAGCTCATCGCCACTGGCCGCATCAGAATGGACGAAAAATTGCTCAATGCGAGGCTGGTTTTGCTTCGCCAGCAAACCCAATACGGTGGGCTCAACCGGCACATCTCGCCACCCTAAGACGGCAAAGCCTTCGGCTGTCGCCGCTGCTGTAAAGGCCTCGCGGGCGATCGCGGCGGCGGCAGCCTGCGGGGGCAAAAACACCATCGCCACCCCGGTACGCTCAGATTCAAGCGCAGTGTCGATATTTTGGCTCACGGCCCAGGCCTGAAACAAAGCCCAGGGAATTGCCGTCATCACCCCTGCCCCATCACCCGACTCTTTGTCGGCACAGCAGCCACCGCGATGTTCCATGCAGCCCAAGGCTCCCAACGCCTGCTGCACCAGCTTAAAACTGGGACGACCCTGCTGATCGGCCACAAAGCCGACCCCACAGGCGTCACGTTCTTCCACAATCGAACGCGGCCCCCACTGGGTCATGTCGCTGGCGTTGAGGTCGATGGACTGCTGTGGATTCAATGGTGTGTTCCCCATGGTGACGACTCTTAGAGGTGTTGTTTAACAAAGGTGGGTCGCCGCAGCGACTCAGATCTAGCCTGCAATCGCCGGAACCGGTCCTAACCCGATTTGTGGAAAGCGCTTATCCCTCGATCTGGGAGGGGCTAAGGCGTCTAAAAATAACCAAAATCGGTGATGAGCGATCGCTCAATCACCTTACCGGTAACTGAATGGAACCAGCAATACTGACGCCTGGAGCAATCAACGGGGGCGGCTCACTGCGGCCCAGCCGATTAGCCAGTCAGGCATCGCAATCAAGAGGCTCTATCATGGGCCTGGGCTGTTGATTATAGCGTTCTAACTTGTTCCCTTAGCCGGTCATTGATTCTGAGCACGGCTGCACCAATCGGCGGTAAGCGTGGCCTTGAGAGAACGACACCGAGCATGGCTAAAAAGTTAGGGCTAGAGATTCCAGTATTAATTTAAGACATCACCGTTTACTGTGTGAACGATTACCTTTGGCCACAAAACTGTTTTCTAGGCAGCGACTCGACGGGAGATCTCATGGCGGCAGATATGACTAAACAGATGACCAACGCGGTGCTATCGCCATTGATGGGCCAGCTGATGGGGGTAAGTCTCCTGGTTCTTGGCTTGGGTGCCGCACTCCATCAAGCGCCGACCGCGATCGCCCTGGCCGCTGCACCCGCCGCTGAAACTGAGCCCCGCCGCCTGACCACACCCCTGGCGCAGCTGGGCGTTACCCAAGGTAATACCCTGACAGTGGGCAACACCACGGTGCCCATCCCCTGGCAGCAGCGCGGCGAGCGCATTGGCATTGCCGACCTGCCCCTAATGACCTACCTGGGCGTTGATTTGCAGAACACGCCCACCGATGAAGTGCAGCCAGTGCTGTGGTTTGCCGACACGCCAACGGCGTTGCCCACTTGGTACGACAACGGCTATCGCTATTTGGATGTCACCGCCTGGGCCGCGCAGCAGGGCTGGCAGCTCATCCCCACCGGCGATCGCCTGACCATTCAAGCGCCGACTGCCACGGTGCTCGCGGCCCGGCACGGTCGCCAAGAGCAGGGCGATCGCCTGGTGCTAGAAGTCGATCGCCCGGTGTTGTGGAGCTTTGACGAAGATGCCACCGCCTTCACCCTCACCCTGCAGGCCACTGGCGGGGCCAATTTTAATCCGGCGACGCTGACCAGTGGCGACGGCAATGTCCTCAAGTCTTTGCAGGTGACGCCGGGGGGCAATCAGATTGTCTTGCGGGGCACCTTTGACGAGACGGCGCGACCCCGCGTCTGGAGCTTGACCAATCCCTCTCGGGTGGTCATTGATATTAACCAGGCTGACGTCGTGCCCCGTGATATTCAGTGGGCTCCTAATCTGCGCTGGCGGCAAGAATATTTGCGTGTGGGCGATCGCGCCTTTCCGGTGCATCAGCTGTGGCTTAATCTCGATGCCGCCACGACCCTCCAGCCCATCTGGACCAATCCCAATCAGCTGCCGGGGATTACGCCCCTAAAAACGATGGCCCAGACCGCTCAGGTGTCGGCGGCGATTAACGCGGGCTTCTTTAACCGCAATAATCAGCTGCCGCTGGGGGCGATTCGTCGCGATGATCAGTGGATTTCTGGGCCGATTTTGAATCGGGGCGCGATCGCCTGGAACCAGCAGGGAGAGTTTGCCCTGAGTTCCCTGTCGCTGGCCTATGCCCTGACGACGTCACAGGGCGGCTCATTTACGGTGAACCACATCAACAGCGGCTACGTCCAGGCGGGCATCGGCCTGTACACCGCCGCTTGGGGCAGTACCTACACCCCGATCGCGGATGGCGAAACGGTGGTCATCGTGAATCAAAATCAGGTGGTGCAGCAGATGATGCTGGGCGGCGCGGGTACCGGGGCGGTGCCCATTCCCCCGCAGGGTTATGTGCTGGCCCTGCGATCGTTTAACTCGGCGGCGCAGGCGATGCCAGTGGGCACGACCCTGGCCCTGAGTCCCGATTTGCGTCCGCCTAATTTCGCGAACTTTCCCTTGGCGATTGGGGGTGGGCCGATTTTAGTCAGAGAGGGCCAAATCATTGCCGATGCCAGAGCGGAAGGCTTTAGTGAGGCGTTTGCGACGCAAGCAGCCCCCCGCAGCGCGATCGGGGTGACGCCCAACGGCAATATTGTCCTGGTGGCCATTCATTACAGCCCGGGTGGTCGCGGTCCTACTCTGGCAGAAGCGGCCCAGATCATGCGACAGCTCGGGGCGCAAAACGCCCTCAATCTCGACGGCGGCACCTCTTCTAGCCTGTATTTGGGCGGCACCATCATTAACCGCCACGGCAGCACCGTGGGGCGTGTTCACAATGGCTTAGGGGTGCTGTTGGCTCCGTAGCGCCGTTTTGCCCCAAAATTTGGGCTAATACCAGTTCTCCCAAACACAGCATTGAGCTCTGCCTTAAAAAAACCACCAGATCAGCAGGACGATGCCGAGCCCCACTAGAGCCCAGAAAATGAAAGTCTCACGACGGCTAATCGACTGAGACGATGCTTCGACGACAGGCATTGATGCCTGCACCCAGTCATCTTTAGGCCCTTGGATTTCACCTATTGTCGGTGCGACAGTGGGTGGCGCAACAATCTTTTGATTGAGCGTCTTAATGGCGACATCACAAGCACCCGCCTGATCATCTAAACCGGCTTCTTGATAGAGGTTGAGGGCGGTTTCAAAAGCCTTTTTGGCCTCCCAAGTATGGCCTAAGCGAGCTTGAGCGTCACCTAGATTATACCAAGTCATCGCTTGACTGTAGCGATCGTTGATCGGCTCAAACCCCATGAGAGCTCTCTGCCAAAGCTGGACAGCCAGGGGATAGTCCCCTCTATGAAAATAGGTTTCTCCTGTCAAAAAGTAGCCATTGGCTTCGCCTAGCGATGCTCCAATTGCTTTGTAAGTATCAGTCGCTTGCTGTAAATCTCTAAGAGCCTGGCTGTGATTACCTATTTTCCGGGCTAGCCGCCCCACCATGAGTAGCGTATTGGCTTCGCCCAGGCGAGCGCCGACGGCGCGGAAGGTTTCGAGGGCTTGGTCGTAGTGCTGCAGCGCCTCAGTGCTTCGTTTGAGAAATTGTAGGACATCGCCAATGGCTTTGAGCGTATTGGCTTCGCCCAGGCGATCGCCGATGGCGCGGAAGGTTTCGAGGGCTTGGTCGTAGCGGGCCATGCTCTTAGTGTTGGCCCCATTAAAAAAATCTACCTGCCCCAAGCCGTAAAGCGCCTGAGCTTGCTGACGCTGAAGGCTGGCAGTTTTAGCCCAGTCCAGGGCCTTGTGGCAATAGCGTTGCGCTTGGGCATAGTCCGACAACCCCCGATAGGCATCCCCCAGCTCTAGCGCCAGGTTAATGCAGTCTTGCGCGGAGTCGGTAGAGGGGTCGCCGTGGTTAAGTCGTTCGCTCAGCAGCCGCTCTAGCTGGTCAATGCGGTCTTGCTTGACCGGTTTGCTGTCAGCGGGCAGGGTGGGGTGGGGGTGGCGCAGTTGGGTTTGCACCCCGTCTACAGTCTGCGACGTAGTGCGAAAGGCAAACAGCCCCGACTGCCAAGTCCACAGGTCTTTGGCATATTGCCCGAGCCGCGTGATGGCATAGTCGGGCAATACCAGCACCAGCGGATACGGGACTTGCTGGGCCAGCTGATCGCGGCTGTAGTTCAGTTCATTCAAAAAATTGGAATAGTCGCCTTTCACTCCGATCGCACTTGCCAGTCCGCGCACGAGTAACACTGGCTGGCGCTGCGGATCTACCTCGACGGTGGCCAGGTGCTCAGTCAGCGCCGCCAGCAGCGAAAAGGATTCTCGGTCACTAAAATCTAGCTCTATAAATTGCACAGCCTGATTGACTGCGTGCTGGTGCAGCGCCTGCATCAGCAAGTCACCATCAGCCACAAAGTTGATTTCGACAATGGCCAAGGTAAAGCCCTCAGCCACCTCAGCAAAGGTCACTAACTCTCGAAAGGCGTCTAAATTTTGCCCCAAAAACTCGCTCAGGCGCAGGTCGGGGTCACTCGCCGGAGTCATCGCAGAGTTGGGTAAGGGCACGTTTGAAGGGTTCACTATGTCGCACCACCGGATTCGGGTACACCCAGCGGGTACCCCCGTTGTACTCCAGAATAGCGGTATTGAATAATAATGATTGCCCCATCACGTCGTCGGTCACCTCTTTTTTGACGGCGGCTTGCGCCAGCTCCCCATAGGCCTCGGCCGGAATAATGCGCTCAAAGCTGGCCTGCTCTTGTTTAATCGCATAGGTGACATCATCTGCCTGCAATTGACGATGATTGCGTCCCATGGCGGTTAACATCGCCTGTCGTGTCATCCGCATCATCTGGCGAATATGGCCGCCACTTGCCTGGGCAAGGTCAAGAAGCAAAGCAGGGTCACTCACCACGGCATCGATCTCGACGCGGTTGACAATCAGCTGCACCATTTGTTGCAGCCCCGCTTGATCATGAGCCAGTTCAGCCTGGTCGCGGTCAAACTGGTAGATGTTAATCATCGGCACGATGTGCGGATTCTCAAAAATGCTGCCCAGTTTCCGAGTTGAATACAAGATGGCGATTGGCACCGTATAAATGATGGTGCAGCTCAGCTCTCGCATTTGGGCGGCATAATCGACAAACAGGCGGGTCGCGACATCGGGCGGGCACTTATCAATGCCATCCAAAATCAGCAAAAATCCCTTCTTGCCCGGAAAGGCCTGCTGCACCTTTTGCGCCCCATCTCGCAGCAGCAGATTAATGTCCGTTTTGAGCCGCGACACCTCGCGAGCCAGGGTTTGGCGAATGGTGACTTTATCTTTAGAGCCGCCCTTGATCTGCGCCATCGTTTTCACCAAAAACTTAGCCAAAAAGGGCGCTTCGGCTCCCAGCGAGGCTTCGGCATTTACATTTACCGATCGCTCGACGGTCTCCTCGGTTTCCTCAGTAACTTCCTTAAACCAGTTTTCAAAGCTGGTTAGCAAACCAGGGTCAAACTGTAGCCCCGCGCGGCGCATGGCCAGTTCCACCTGTTTGATGATGACGAGATACAGATCGGTATAGTCCAGATCGTTGGCATCTGTCTCTTCTTCCACCTGTAACGAAATCACCAAATATTCATCTTTCCAGGCCTCAGCAATGCGGTTCAGTTCAGACGTTTTGCCACAACCAACATGCCCCGTAAACAAAATGCTGGTGTGCTCACCCGGTTCCTGCAACGTCAACAATGAGTTCACCTGACCGATGGCATCTTGTCGGGCCGCAAACGGCACATAGTAGTCTTGTTGGTCAGGCGTCAGGGGTTTGACATCACAAAAGCGGTAGGCTTCTTTGAGGGTGCGGGCTTTTGGGGCAGCCATGATGATCATCGTGAGGGCTACCCCATTAAACCGCACTCTTTTGGCTGTGAGACATTCCAGTTTAGTGACCGGCTCTGGCTCCTGCCTCGGTGCCTAAAAATGCTGGCAACCACGAATCAGTCTCCTGCCGTTGGCAGAGCCGCAGGGAGACTGAATCTTATGGATGGATGATCGCCAAGAATTCCTGCTAAAGCTTATTCGATGAATTCGCCGTCTTCTTCCTCTTCGGGGGCGGGGGCGGCGTCAGTGTCCGCTGCCGGGGCTTCGTCCGGTGTGGAAACTGCCTCGTCTTCGGTCGCTGGCACCTCTATCGCTTCTGGCCCAGCGGCTAACTGGCGCACCTGATCTTTATATTGATCAGGCGCGAGTTCTTCGGCTTGCTTGAACAGAACAGCGGCATCAGGTGCGCGGCCCGCATCTCTTAGCACCAGGCCTTTCGCCAGCACCGGGCGAAAATCGTCGGGGGCATTGGCGATCGCCTCATCATAAAGACGCAGGGCCTCATCAACCGAGCCCTCTTCGACATAGACCTGAGCCAACAACAGCTGCACTGAGCCCACATCCACCGTTCCCGGTGCAATTTCATTATTTTGC
>ERZ1740058.772-NODE-772-length-20827-cov-12.895677_pt1 | contig 20827 bp, 16 predicted proteins | sample MGYA00581745_ERZ1740058 | MGnify/ENA primary metagenome ERZ1740058 (study PRJEB43018, sample SAMN04849742) | marine metagenome | isolation source: floating plastic debris | place: Pacific Ocean | collected 2008-08-30 | study: EMG produced TPA metagenomics... | reverse complement strand
CCACAACGACGCGCTGCTGCGCTGTTGTAAGGTAGTTGTCATGATGAATAATTCCAGTAATTTGGTGTATATATCAGGTCGTTATTTAACAACCATGAATGTATATTACACATAAGTTTACGAAATTGCAAGTTTCACTCTTGTTTTCTTGAAGTGATCACCCCTTGAATTTAAGACATACTAAGCAGTTCACTTACCAAGCCTTCTTATCTTGCGCATCCTCATATTCAGGCCTCCCCCAAATCCTCCAAGCAAGCTTTTAAGCATAAAAAGCCCAAAGTAATCCAGCGAGCTTTGCAAACCCTGCAAAGGCGAACAGTCGTCGTTCTCAGCCTACTCCAAAGACCTCTGGGCAGGCTCCATCGCCACTGAGCCACGGGCAAAATGCCCGCTTTACTTCACCACCTAGCCATCCCCATGACCTCTCCTTCCCTTCCAACCTCTGACAATATTGATGACACTGCTGATGCCCTCACCGCCGAATCAACTCAGCCAGGTTTGAGCGCAGAGCAATATAAGCAGCGAATGGAGCGCCGCAAAGCCGTTCAAGAAAAGCGCTTAGCTGAGCGCACGGTAGAAAAAGGACTGGTCATCGTACACACCGGTAACGGCAAGGGTAAGACAACAGCGGCTCTGGGCATGGTGCTGCGATCGCTGGGCCACGGCTACCGAGTCGCCATTATTCAATTTATTAAAGGTGCCTGGGAGCCCGCCGAAAAAGCGGTCTTTGAAAAATGGGCTGACCAGCTTGACTTTCATGCCCTGGGGGAAGGCTTTACATGGGATACACAGGACCGCGATCGCGACATCGCTAAAGCTCACGAAGCCTGGGAAACGGCCCTCACGTTTATTCGCAATCCGGCCTATCGCACGATTTTGCTCGACGAGGTAAATATCGCTCTCAAACATCGCTTTCTTGCAATTGAAAAGGTTCTAGCAGGCTTGGCTGAAAAAGCCCCCGACACCCACATCATTCTTACCGGACGCGGTGCCCCCAAAGCGCTAATTGACCAAGCGGATCTTGTCACCGAGATGACCTTGATAAAGCATCCCTTTCATGGGCAAGGCGTCAAAGCTCAGCCCGGCATTGAGTTTTAGCTGAGCGATTTGTGGCCGAGTACAGAGCACCTATGCCTGGCACTGCAACCAGTTCATCAATCCGTAAATGATGCATTAGGAGTTAACCGGCTCGAAGCTGGGCAGCCAGTTTTGAATTTGCTCCCACAAGGCTTGAGGACCAATTCCAAAGACTAGCTGTACTATCAGCAGAATGACGGCTACCAAAACTGCCGTCCTAAAAGTGGCGCGAGCAACTTTGACCAACCAGGTGAAAACCAGGAAAGAGAGAAAGACAGCGCCAATGACAATCGCCAGTTCCATGCTCTTACCCCAATGACACAACGGCAGGTGAATTCAGGGATTGGCTGGCGGCTAGAGTCGCGGTACGAGCCCATTGATCCACTCGCACAATATCTTCGAGAGAGGGATGAGCTGTAAGGTCGTCGCGATGACGATCGCAAACTTGCTCAATCACCTTGGGAATATCGAGATAGCTAATTTTTTCGTCCAGAAATAGCGCCACAGCCTGCTCGTTGGCGGCATTCAGGACCGCTGTCATGGTGCCTCCAGCGCGGCCAGCAGCGTAGGCCAAATCCATGCAGGGATACTTGCCGTGGTCGGGAGCGCGGAAAGTCAAATCGCCCGCTTTGACTAAATCCAGCGGTTCCCAGTCAGTATAAATGCGAGCGGGCCAAGAAATGGCGTAGAGCAGCGGCAGCCGCATATCGGGCCAGCCGAGCTGAGCCAAAACAGACGTGTCCTGGAGCTCAATCAGCGAATGAATAATGCTTTGAGGATGAATCACAATATCGATATCGTCATAGTCCTGACCAAATAGATAGTGGGCTTCGATGACCTCTAATCCTTTGTTCATCAAGGTGGCAGAGTCCACAGTGATTTTGCGGCCCATGCTCCAGTTGGGATGTTTGAGGGCGTCAGCAACGGTTACTTGAGGCAGCCTTTCCACAGGCCAATCGCGGAATGCCCCTCCGGATGCCGTCAGAATAATGCGCCGCAGCCCGCCCTCGGGCACACCCTGCAAACATTGAAAAATCGCCGAATGCTCGGAGTCGGCAGGCAGCAGCTTGACTCCATGCTGCTCTACCAAAGGCAATACCACCGGACCACCCGCAATTAGCGTCTCTTTATTCGCTAAAGCAATATCTTTGCCGGCTTCAATCGCAGCCAGCGTCGGCAATAGTCCGGCACAGCCCACGATGCCGGTCACAACGACTTCGGCATCCCCATAGCGGGCTACCTCCGCAACCCCGACCTCGCCTGCCAGGATTTGGGGCTGGGGGTCAAGGTCGGCCAGCGTCGCCTTTAACTCCGGTAACTTGCGTTCGTTATAAATGGCGACAATCTCGGGCTTAAACTGGCGCACTTGCTGAGCCAATCGCTCAACATTGTTGCCAGCAGCGATGCCCACTAGGCGGAAGTCACGGGGATGAGATGACAAAATATCGAGGGTCTGGGTGCCAATGGAGCCGGTGGAGCCAAGCAGAGTAATCGCTTTCACGGTGTTACCAGAGTGCAGGTCATCTCCAATTTACAATTTCGCGGCCGCTCTCCAAAACGCTTAAGCGTAGGCAATTGAGTTTTTGCATGTCTTAAATATCTAATTGCCCAAGGGGCCGAGCACTGTATCGGCTTTTTTCCACAATCACCCCAAACGATAAACTTCACCCTCTAAAATAAGAGACTATCGTTATTCGCTTTTCCTTTCTATGACTGTCCGCGTGCGCATCGCGCCTAGCCCTACTGGCAATCTGCACATTGGTACCGCTCGTACCGCAGTGTTTAACTGGCTGTTTGCCCGCCATCACGGCGGACAGTTTATTTTGCGGGTGGAGGATACGGATACGGAGCGATCGCGCCCTGAATGCACTGAAAATATTACTGCGGGCCTGCAGTGGCTCGGCTTAAATTGGGACGAAGGCCCCTTCTTTCAGTCCCAGCGGCTGGATCTATATCAACAGGCGATTCAAACCCTGCTTGACAAAGGGTTAGCCTATCGCGCTTACGACACCCCCGAAGAGCTGGACCAGATGCGGGCAGCTCAGAAAGCCAAAAACCAGGCGCCACGCTATGACAATCGGCATCGCGACCTAACTGAGGAACAGCAGCGGGCTTTTGAGGCGGCAGGACGTCAAGCGGTGATTCGCTTTAAAATTGACGGCGATCGCACCATTCAGTGGCAGGATTTGGTGCGTGGCTCCATGACTTGGCAAGGCAGCGATTTAGGTGGCGATATGGTAATCGCGCGAGCCTCATCGGTAGACAGCATTGGCCAGCCCCTTTACAACTTGGCGGTGGTGGTAGACGACATAGACATGCAAATCAGCCATGTCATTCGCGGCGAAGACCACATTGCTAACACTGCCAAACAAATCTTGCTGTATGAAGCCCTAGGAGGCGCCGTTCCTGAATTTGCCCACACGCCGCTGATTCTGAATGAACAAGGAGCAAAGCTTTCCAAGCGGGATGGCGTCACTGCCATCTCTGATTTTCAGCATATGGGCTTTACTGCAGCGGCGCTGGCGAACTATATGACGCTGTTGGGCTGGTCGGCCCCCGACGCCGAAGAAGTATTTACGCTGTCAGCAGTGGCGGAAAAGTTTAGTTTCGATCGCGTCAACAAAGCTGGAGCAAAATTTGACTGGGACAAGCTTGACTGGCTCAACAGTCAATATCTGCATCAAATTCCCCCAGCGGAATTAGTGGAGTTGCTCATTCCCTATTGGCAAGAGGCGGGCTACGCCTTTGACCCCGTAGCCGACAAAGGCTGGTTGACAGCTCTGGCGGAACTACTCGGACCCAGCCTTACGCGCCTCCCTGATGCCGTCGAGCAGGGGCGTTTTTTCTTCTCGGAGCTGATGGATTATTCCGAGGCGGCGACCAAACAACTGCATCAAGACGGTGTTGCGGAACTGCTGCAAACCACGCTTGAAAAGCTGCAATCGGGCACTGACCTCCACGGTCTGGACGCTGGCAAAGCCCTAATCAACGAGGTGGTTAAAGCCCACGGCATTAAGAAAGGCCTGATGATGAAATCGTTACGAGCGGCCCTGATGGGTGATATGCAAGGGCCCGATTTGATGGAATCATGGTTGATTTTGCATCAGCGAAAATTTGACCTGCCTCGATTGAAAGCGGCTTTGGAACTGTCGCAAAATTAGCATCGTCTACCGGTGAAGAGTCACGCAGTCTATGTAAGGTGTTCCCATGAACATATTCCGGATTTTGGGTCGTTTGGCAACGGCGGGGCTGCTCGGCAGCCTGCTGTTTGGCTTCAGCGAGGGACTGGGATGGCGGTCGGCCACTGCCCAGACGCTGTTTATTAGACTCGCAGTTGGGTTCACTCCCAACCCTACAGTCTTAGAGGGCACTGGCGGCGGCGATCGCCCAGCCGCAGAGGTAGTCAACGCCACCAACAGTCTCACTGGACCGTGCCTAGGCTACATCTCTGAAACGCCGCATGAAGAAGTTACCTTAGACTCCAACTTCTCAAATTTGGAAATGCGGGTCGAATCAGAGCTCGATACCACCCTGATTGTCTCTGGCCCCGATGGCATTTGGTGTAATGACGATAGCGGCAGTAAGAATCCTGCGATCGCAGGTGGCTGGGCACCTGGCATTTATCAGGTTTGGATCGGGGCCTACCGGGCAGAACAAGTGCCTGAGTATGTGCTTTATATTAGCGATCGCTCATAGCCAATTTGGTGAGATGGGCGATTGTGACCGAAGTTATGGCTGCAGTTGCACTGTCGTCGAATACAAAGCCAGCCTGTTTATGCAAGCTGGCTTTGTGGTAAGCGTTGAATATTAGAATGCCAGCGTGGACGGGCACACTGGAGACAGTCGCTCGGATTTATGCCTCAAAGCCATGCACGACAGACAGCCCACTGATACGTTGATTCAGTCGCGGTACAAAATTTTAGGCGTGCTGGGGCGAGGCGGCAGTGGCACAACCTATCGAGCCGAAGATGCGTTTACTGGCCGGCAGGTAGCGCTCAAAGAACTGTCGCTGAAGGGCTTAAGCGACTGGAAAAAGCTGGAATTGTTTGAGCGTGAGGCTCGAGTATTAGAGGGGCTCGATCATCCCGCTATTCCCAACTATGTAGACTACTTTCAGATCGATACTGCCGATAATCGACTGTTCTACATTGCCCAGGAAATTGCCGAAGGGCAATCATTAGCGGAGTTGGTGGCTGCAGGCGATCGCTTTTCCGAAGCCGAAATCGAGCGCCTAGCCGCCGAAATTTTGGAAGTGCTGCAATATCTGCACGGCCAGAATCCGCCCATTATTCACCGCGATATCAAGCCGCAAAACATTATTCGCCATATCGATGGTCATATTTATCTAGTCGACTTTGGGGCTGTGCAAACGGTCTACCGAGAAGCCACAGCTTTTAGCAGCACCGTAGTAGGGACCTACGGCTATATGGCTCCCGAACAGTTTCGCGGTCAGGCCTATCCGGCTACAGATTTATACGGACTGGGCGCAACTCTGCTTTACCTGTTGACCCACCAAAATCCTGGCGATTTACCCCAACGGCGGCTAAAAATCGAGTTTCGCTCCGCGGTGTCAATATCCGATTCCTTAGCTAACTGGCTAGACGGGTTGCTGGAGCCCCTGTTGGAGGAGCGATTTACCTCGGCAGAGGTAGCCTACGATGCCCTCACCCAGCCGACGTCGCTGCAACAACGACTGCTGACTCATCGGGACCATAAGCTAGCGAGCGTCCTGCATCAGCCCTCGGGTAGCAAAATCAAGCTAAGCCGTAGTCATCGTCACTTATCTTTGCGAATTCCGCCTGCCGGTTTCAGCGGTGAAACCTTTGGAATTGGAGTATTCGCCCTTTTTTGGAACGGCTTTATCTTTTTCTGGACAGGTGCTGCTGCATTAGGCGGTGCGCCCATTTTCTTTGTGCTGTTTTCACTGCCGTTTTGGGCAGTTGGGATAGGCATGATGGCGATGCTGCTCAATGCGCTAGTCGGAAAGACAACTCTAGAAGTGCAGGGCGATCGCTATGTCTTAACCCGTCAGCTTTTGCGCTGGAAACAAGTGCATACAGGAGCCGCCAGAGATCTTTACAGCGTTGAGCTGACGACGGCTTATACGCAAAACAGTCGTCCAGTAAAAACTATTGCCCTCAGCGCTGGAACGCAAGTTCACAAGTTTGGCACGCCTCTCTCTAATCCAGAAAAAGTGTGGGTCGTTTCAGAAATTCAAGCGTTTATCAACGATCAGAGCAGCAGTCATGGAAACTTTTGAGTCAGGACAAGAGCGGGCGCGTATCCCGGCAGCATAGCCGAAAAGAACATCGGCAGTGAGCAAAAATCTGAATTTGGCAGACAGCGCTTGCCAAATCCCCTGATCATCCCAACTTAGACCAGGTAAGGCGAGATGACTGGACTCATTGGATACTCAACTAGTCGCTGCCGCCCCAAGTCCAGCGGGGATTGCCGTCGCGTAGGCCGCCGAAGATTAGTGTTGACGTAAAACCGTTGGCGTCAGGGATGCCGCTCATGTCCAGAGTGGCCGTAACTTGGCCGTTATCGAGCTGTACCTGCAGGTAGGAATGCCATTCGTAAGCTTCATCGTCAATGCGATCGATGATGGCTGACCCTTGACAGTTTTGAAATTGAGGTTTGAGGGTAGCGATCCAAGTAGTGCTGAAGGTGTTGGAACTGGCAACTCGAACATTGGTGGCGATATCTCGCAGCTTGATCATGCCATCTCGGGAGAAGCCGCCTTCGACATAGGGTCGGGCCGTTTCATGGGCGATGAGCTGAGTGGGGCAGGTGCCCTCATTCCTTAAGGTTGGCAATACTTCCAGTTCGATGGTGGTGGCAAAGGCGGGGGCAGTGAGGCTGCTCAGCAGGCTAATGGGCAGGCTCCAGGGGAGCGATCGCCGGATTTGAATGGATTTCATAGTGACTGATATGGGAAAAGCTATCTTGATGCGGAAAAAGGTGCTTAGCATCTAATTAGACCAACACCTTGACAAAGCGCTTTTACAGAATTTTGACCACCATCACAGCTCAGCTTCTGGCACTGCCCTGCAGGAACGCTCCACTGCCCGCTGCCAAGTGATGCTCGCTGCGCTACGCTGGTTGCTGGTCAGTTTACAGACCTCAGCCCGTCCCTCTTATGCCCAGAGACACCATGGACTTTTTGGACCGCGTCGAAGCCTCTCAGCGGATTGGTAAAGTCGTGAAATCAAATTCCCACTGCGACTACGTTATTCAGGTCGATGATAGCCATGACGTCGTGACGCCCCCGCGCCCAGAGGACTATGGGTTTGGACAGTTTGTGGCGCTGGAGGACGGCGATCGCCACTGGGCAGTAGGCTTAATTTACAACTCCCAGTTGGTCAATCCCCTATTTCTCAACAATGGGCCGCGATTGTCGAGTGAGCCTGATCCCATATTCACCCCTGACTTGATTAGCGAAACGCGCACGCTGTTGGGGGTAGTGCTGATTGGCAGCCTGGAAAAGGCGAGTAAAACTCTCTACGGTCAGCACGGCATTCCCAAAGAAGTCGTGCCTGTCAACACTGATGTATACAGCCTGGACTCCGATACGGTGCACCGCTTTCACTGCACCGCTGATGGCAAACCTCAGTTTTGCTATTACAGCCATCTGCTGCGCTCTGGAGGACTGTTTGCGGCTCAGCTTACTCAGCAGGTTTTGAATGAACTCATCGACAGCAATCTATTTACCGGAGCTGATCAGCGAGCTTTAACGGTGCTTTGCAAAGAACTGTCCTGGAAAAATACGATGGGCGCGATGCGATAAGAGATTAGAGCCTTGCGTGTAAATAAAGTACCTGACTGGTGGCAGGATAGTTGAGTGGCAGGGTATTTGGGTGGCAGGGTGGTTGGGTAAGAGAGGGTGATGGAGAGGTTATTAATTTGCACCATCCCTTAGCGCTGAAGTGAGCTAGTACCGCACTCTAAGGGGCAGGGCTCTGGCCCCCGAAATTAAGCTAAGCCGATTTCTCGCAGGCGCTGCAGCAGATATTCACCGGCGGTGAGTTGAGGAAAGTTGGCCCTGCCGCCAGTGCGCTCAATGCAGCCCGGCAGGGGTGAGAGGTCCGTTTCGGGACGGGGATGGACGAAAAACGGCAGCGAAAAGCGACGATCACGATCGCTTTCAGGATTCGTCACTCGATGGGTTGTGCTTTTGAACAGACCATTGGTTAAGTTCTGCAACATATCGCCAGTATCGACGATGATTTGTCCGGGAATTGCGGCAATGGGTAACCATGAGCCATCTGTCTGCAGTAGTTCTAGACCGGGAGTCGTGGCTTCGCAGAGCAGCGTAATGAGGTTGATATCCTCATGGGCGGCGGCGCGCAGTTGGGCAGCCGGCAGGGCAGCCGGCACCGGCGGGTAGTGCAGCACTCGCAGCAGCGTAGGGCTATTAGCCGTGGTGTCAGCCAGAAATTGTCTGGGGAGATCCAAATACAGCGCGCAGGCTTCCAGCAGGGAGTTGGCACAGCGATCGAGCTGTTGAAACAAGGGAAGCATGGTGGATTTGAAGGCCGGTACTTCCTGAGGCCAGAGATTGGCTGGGCGGGTCTGTTCTGGACCAATATGCCAAAACTCCTTGAGATCGGCATGGAGAGAATCTTTAGCATGTTCGCGCCCAAACGCCGTAAAGCCACGCTGGCCATTCAGCACCCGATCTTCGTACTGGTTTTTGATAGCAGGGGGCAACGTGAACACCGCAGCAGCGGCGGCATAGGCCGCTTGAATCAGGTTAGGGTCGATACCGTGATCGGTAAGCGCAAAAAAGCCGATCGCCTCCAACGCTTTTCCTAGCTGGCGCACGAAGGCTTGCTGTGCCGCTGATGAGCCCTCCACAAATGTCTGGAGGCTTAAGACAGGAATGGTTTGTGACAGCACTGGCAGCACCAGAACAACAGCAAAATGAGTAGGTGCTTTTAGCATAGGGCGCCAGGCTAAATTTGGTGGACTGTGGCACAGTAAAAAGCGACAAGAGGCGATCGCATGGAAACGTTAGTTATTCATCATCAAACGCTGCAGTTGCTGCCTGAGAAAGCCATATACCTGCCGGAACACCAAACGCTGCTGGTGTCTGACGTGCATTTAGGAAAATCAGAAACGTTTCAGCACTTCGGTATTCCCATTCCCAGTCAAGTCAATCAGGCGACGCTGGAACGGCTCCAGCAGGCTCAAATTCGCACTCAGGCACAGCGGCTCTTTGTGCTGGGTGATTTGTTTCACGCCCAGGCTGGCATGGTAGATGAAGTAATCGATAGCTGGCTGAAGTTTTTGGCAATCACTCAGCTAGAGGCGCATCTAATCTTAGGCAACCACGATCGCCCTTTAATCGAAGAGCTCTCGCAGTTTTCTTTGACTTGCTACACCACGCCAATTGACCTGAATGGCATTTTGCTGAGCCACGAACCCTTACCAGTGTCAGATGATCTCAATATTTGCGGCCACGTGCATCCTTGTGTGCAGTTGGGGGACAAGGGCGATCGCTTGCGGCTACCTTGCTTCTATTGGGAAGCGCAGCTCAATCGCCTCACGCTGCCTTCTTTCGGTGACTTCACCGGGGGCTACACGGTCACTATTAGCCACGACACGGCAGCCTATGCGATTGCCGAAGACGCCATCATTCCGTTTAGTCGCTGTGGCTGATGGTCTTAACGATTTTCGTAGCGCTTAATTTCTGGCAAAAATCAACCCTGCAACGCCATCTCACATATGCTGCAGAGCTAAAAGCTAGATACGACCGCGCTAATCCTGAAGGGCAAAACGGCCATCGCGGTTGCTCAGCCAGCAATTACCCGATTGCGGCCAGTGCGTTTAGCCCGTAAAAGATAATCGTCGGCCCGGCGCACGAGATCCTCTCCTTTCTCATCATCACCGGTAGTTAACGTGGCCGCCCCAATGCTTACCGTCAGCGGCAAATCCAGACTACGGCTAACCACAAAAGGCGTGTCATTGATTAGCCGCCGCAGTCTCTCGGCTAGCTTTTCGGCCTCGTGGGCAGACGTATTTTGCAGCAGCACCACAAATTCTTCGCCGCCATAGCGAAACGGCGTTTCATAAAAACGCATGTGATGCCGTAGGCGATCGGCAAACATCCTCAGCACTTGGTCGCCGACTAAATGGCCATAGCGATCGTTCACCTGCTTAAAAAAGTCAATATCAAGAATCAGCAGGCTCAGCGGATGGGTCTGATCGCGGGTGATTTGAATCTGACGCGGTAGTTCCCAATCAAAAGCGCGCCGATTGCCTAACTGCGTGAGGGGATCAACTAGGGCGATCGCCGACAGCAAATCATTAGCTTGAGACAATTCTCGATAAGCCTGATTGCGGCGAAGCGCGGCTCTAATATGCGCTTGAATTAACTGATTGAGATGCTCATAGGACACCGCGTTGACGTCTTTTATCAGCTTTGGCATACACAGATAAGCATCGGCCCCAGCCTCCAGTGCGGTCGCGGTGAGTCCCGTTTGCCGCAGAAGGATTTCCACCGAGGAGTGAGCTTCATCAGAAAGCCATTCGTCTAGCAAAATGCAGTAGCACCACATAAGCGGTCGCTGCTGTTTGAGATATTGACAAAACTCCCAGTTATCGGGGTGAGTCGCTTGCAATATAATCAAATCGGGAGTTTCTGACTCTAAGAGTTGTTCAGCGGCAACCGCATCCTGAACTTTCCATGGCGTCATAGCCGCGAGTCCTCGCACTCGCTCACACAGTGATCCTGAAAACTCAGAATCGCCGACAATTAAAACCGATGCATTCATTACAGGGAAAATAGACCTGTGTGGATGAACAACACGATGCCGCTGCAGACGAAACAAGTATAAAGGAGAGAAAATCGCTCACTCTATGCTAATTCCGCTCCAAAGTCACCAAAACTGTAAACTGATGCACGAGGGCAGAAAGACTGCAAAGAAACTGTCGGGAGCTGCGTTTCTGGGCGACTCTTTTATAGATAAACAACATCACTACGTAAATATTCCAGACGGCAGCAAAAAGTTAGAGCAATTTTCTGCAGCCCCATAAATACCCCTTAAGAGATGTATCTATTCATTCAATCTGCTATGTAGCATTCCCGGATAATCTGTGCAATTTACGAATAGATCTGTGAGATTGCCATCTAAAAAGACTATTCGCGGTCCTGTAGAGCGGTTTATATCAGTCAATGCCTTAATTTCGAGATTACAGTCGACATCAAAACGGATGAAAACAAATTCTGACGTCAGTCGCTGCAATCGCCAAAACATAGGCTTAAAAAGCATTCTATTCAAAGGATATCTTATCTTTGATGCAACTAGCCAGGCTGCTTTTTTTTGGCTGCTCCATTGCTTAGGAGAGGCTAAATAAGTAATTAGTTGGAGAATCCTGAGTATCATTTGTAACGTCAGATTTTTGACCACAGCGCAGTGGAAAATGTCGTCGGGAATCGTATTTGGATTCTTCACTAGATGAGGTAACATCCCTCACAATGGTTGTTAGTTATCAATGTTGTTGGCACTTAAATTGCCGGTCGTCTTATGTCTACTTCGCAGTCCCAGTCTTTCGTCACTCGTGGAGCCGATATCCGTAAAACCTTTTTAGAGTTTTACGCCCAGCGGGGCCATGCCATTTTGCCCAGTGCCTCTCTGGTGCCCGAAGATCCTACAGTGTTGCTAACAATCGCCGGCATGCTGCAGTTTAAGCCGATCTTTTTGGGCCAGCGGCAAGCCGAGGTAGACCGGGCAACGACTTCTCAGAAATGTATTCGCACCAACGATATTGAGAATGTGGGGCGCACCGCTCGGCACCATACGTTTTTTGAAATGCTGGGCAACTTTAGCTTCGGTGATTATTTCAAGGAACAGGCGATCGCCTGGGCCTGGGAACTCTCTACTCAAGTTTTTCAACTGCCGGCAGAACGGCTCGTGGTCAGCGTCTTTCGCGAAGATGACGAAGCCTTTGCAATTTGGCGCGACCAAATTGGCGTGCCTGCCCACCGCATTCAGCGCATGGATGAAGCCGATAACTTTTGGACTTCTGGCCCCACCGGCCCCTGCGGCCCCTGTTCAGAAATCTATTACGACTTTCATCCAGAGCAGGGGGATGACAAGATTGACCTCGAAGACGACTCGCGCTTTATCGAGTTTTATAACCTGGTGTTTATGCAGTTCAACCGGGATGCTGAGGGCAACCTGACGCCGCTGCAGAAGCAAAATATCGACACCGGACTGGGGCTGGAGCGCATGGCCCAAATCCTGCAGGGCAAGCCCAACAACTACGAGACCGACTTAATCTTCCCGATTATTCAAACAGCGGCAGCCATTGCCGACTTGCCCTATGGCCAAGCAGACGAGGCGCAAAAAACTGCCTACAAGGTGATTGGTGACCACGTGCGGGCCAGCACCCATATGATTGCCGACGGCATTGTACCCGAGAACGTGGGACGCGGCTACATTCTGCGGCGACTGATCCGGCGGGTGGTACGAAGTGGCCGCCAGGTGGGCATCGACCAGCCGTTTGTGGTGCCTGTGGCGGAAAGCGCGATCGCCTTAATGGCTGAGGCCTATCCCAATCTCAAAGAGCGGCAGTCAGTGATTATCCGTACCCTGGCGGGAGAGGAGCAACAGTTCCTGAATACCCTTAAAATCGGCGGTAAAAGCTTTGACGATGAAATTGCCAAGCTGAAGCAGGCGGGTAAAACTGAAATTCCTGGCGATGTGGCCTTCTATTTGTTTGCCACCAAGGGCTTTCCGGTGGAACTGACCCAGGAGATGGCGGCAGAAATTGACTTCACGGTCGATATGGCGGGCTATCAGCAAGCAGTCAAAGAACACGAAGCGATTTCCGGTCAAGGACGCGAAGAAATTGACTTGACCCAACAGTCTGACCTCAAGAAGCTGTCGACTCGGACTGAAGCGACATCGTTCCTGGGTTTTACCGAGGCCACCAGTACAGCGCTGATCACGGACTTGTTTGTAGATGAGCAGGAAACTGCCGTTGCTGCAGCGGGTGCTGCGGTGCAGGTCGTGCTGGATCAAACGCCGTTCTTTGCCGAATCGGGGGGACAAATCGGCGATCGCGGCTACCTGATGGGCGAGGATTTGATTGTTCGCGTTGAGGATGTGCAAAAAGTCGGCACTACCTTCATCCATTTTGGTCAAGTAGAGCGAGGCCAGATTGCCCCGGGCGACACCGTCACGGCGCAAATTGACCAGGCCTGCCGTCGGCGAGCTCAGGCCAACCACACCGCCACCCACCTGCTGCAGGCAGCCCTCAAGCAGCTGGTGGACGACGACATTGCTCAGGCCGGTTCCCTCGTCGCCTTTGACCGGTTACGGTTTGACTTCAGCTTCTCCCGCCCGCTGACGCCCGATGAATTGGAGCGGGTGGAAGCCCAGGTAAACACCTGGATCGCTGAAGATCATAAGGTCGTAATTTCGATTATGCCGATCAAAGAGGCCAAGGCGAAGGGCGCTTTGGCGATGTTTGGCCAAAAGTACGGCGAAATGGTGCGCGTGGTAGATTTTCCTGGGGTTTCGATGGAGTTGTGCGGTGGCACCCACGTGGTTGGCACGGCGGAAATTGGCGTGTTTAAGATTGTCTCAGAGTCCGGCATCTCGTCGGGGGTGCGCCGCATCGAAGCAGTCGCCGGTCCTTCAGTACTGGACTATCTGAGTGTGCGAGATGCGGTCGTACGCGACCTATCAGAACGCTTCAAAGTGAAGCCGGAGGAAGTGCCTGATCGCATTACCAGCCTGCAAACTGAGCTAAAGGCCGCACAAAAAGAACTCGAGGCGATGAAATCGGAGCTGGCTGTTGTGCAGTCAGATCAGTTGATTAACGATGCTGAGGTCGTAGGAGACTTGAAAGTCCTGGTGGCCGAACTCTCAAGCGTCGCCCCCGACGCGCTCAAAACGGCGGCGGAGCGGCTGCTGCAAAAGCTGGGCGCCGGAGCTGTTGTCCTCGGCTCCGTACCAGAAGCTGGCAAGGTCAGTTTGGTAGCGGCTTTTAGTCCCCAGGTGATTGAGCAAAAGCTGCAGGCCGGCAAATTTATTGGGGCGATCGCCAAACTTTGCGGCGGCGGCGGTGGGGGACGTCCTAACCTGGCTCAAGCCGGGGGCCGCGATGCGTCTAAATTACCGGAAGCTCTAGCGATTGCCAAGCAGCAGCTACTGGATAGCTTGACTTAGTTGGACGCGCTTTCTTCTAGCGTGGGTGAAGCATCGCCCAGCAGGCGATCGAGGGTTTCCCCTAATTTATCGGCGATACCTTCCACCCAGGCTTCGTCTTGTTTGGTGTAGCTACGCGGGGCATTGGCTGCCAAAATCAAGGCTCCCCGCTGGCCCATCGGCTGGCAGATCAGCCCTTGCGTGTTCTCTGGCAGGTAGTTGAATTCCACTCTGCCTGGATAGAGTTTCAGATCGACTAAGTAAACCGCCTTTTGCTTGTCTAATACGCGCTGCAGAATGGCCCCAGCCTGCACGTCTGCCGATGCCCCCAAAATGCCCCGCCGCAGTAAAACTCGACCATCATAATAGGCCACCAGCGATCGCGTCACCGTGTTGGTCAGCAGCAAATGAGAAGCCCAAGCCAACTCCGTTTGAACAGTTTCCGGCAGGCTTGCATCCAGCTCAAAACCTGCCTCGCCAGTCAGCGTCACCGTATCGGGTAATTTAGGCTGCACGCGCTGCCACAGCAATCCCGTCAGCACCAGCACCGCACACAAAATCACCCCCATCACATCGGACCGCGCCTGAGAATCCGTCAAGGCAGGAGTCAGCAGACGATTCGCCATCAACAGGGAACTGCCAATGATGCCCGTTGCGATCGGCAGACGGCGGAGCCAGGTGTTGGGATCGGATGCGGCCATGGGTGTGAGGGTGTGAGGGTGTGAGGGTAGCTGGGTAGCTGGGTGGCTGGGTAGCTGGGGATATGGCAAATCACGATTGGGTTTGATTATCTCTAGCTGGTGCAATCCTTGCGCCGCCATGCGTTTACTTCTATCTTCTGCCTTTACCCGTCATCCTTCATCCTTTTGCTGCGGTGTTGGATCAAATGGCCAGGCGCTTTTACGCAGTCAGGAGGCAGGCTGTTGCAGCATCCTGTCATTTGCCTGTACGACAAGAGCCTGCTCAACGAGCTGAAGCCGTCGAGCGCTAGAGTTGCTTGCGAATAGCGTACCCAGTCTTTGGAAGTGGACACTGCCAAACCCTAACAGCCACTTCGTGCTTTAGGTGGATTATTTAAATGCAGCCCCCTTAACTGATAAGGATAACTTTGCTATTTTCTCACCACCCCGCCACTTAGAAGATTTCTGGGAATAAAAATACCTATCCTCCGGTGCGTCACGCTGCGCTGACAGCACCCTACGAGAGGTAAATTCTTCCTTATTACTCCAAAGCTCTCCAGGCAAGCTCCACTCCCATCACCCTGCTACCCCATCACCCTGCTACCCTGCCACCCCATCACCCTGCCACTCCTTCCCCCTATCCTCCTGACAACGGCTGAATTCGTCCGGGCGGCCAGTAAATCTTGTACGCGCGGCCTAGGATATTTTCCATCGGCAAGTATCCCCAAATGTGGGAGTCGTTGCTGCGATCGCGGTTATCCCCTAGAACAAAATAATTCACCGGGGGCACTTGCTTTGGTCCCCAGTCATAGCTGGGCGGTGACTGCACATAGGGTTCGCTCAGCGGCTGGCCCTCGACCAGCACCCGCTGTTCCCGCACTTCAAGTTGCTGATTAGGACTGCCAATGATGCGTTTGACGATCAAGTCATTTTGGTCTCGTTCGGGCAGGCGTTGCCGCAGGGCGGCGGGCGGCTCGAAGACGACAATATCGCCTACGGCTGGCTGGTAGCTTTGATGGCGGCGCACAAATAGTTGATCGCCTACCTGCAGCGTGGGCACCATCGAGTCGCTGGGCACCAGGCATTGAATAAATGTCTCGTTAATCCAGTGGGGTGCGTTACCGAGCACCAGCCGAGTGACAAACAGCCCCAAAATCAGCAGGGCGATCGCAGTGGGTTGGCGGCGCGATCGCTTTGGAAAACTGTGATAAAGGTGATAGCAGCTGAAGGCCCACACCGCTGGCGGGATAGGAGCCAGCAGCGGCTGCTGATTAGCTAACCAAGCGGTGATGAGTCCAACCAATAGCAGTCCACCCCCCGTGGTGGCCTGCTGGGCATATAAATGCCCTAAACCTGGGAGTAGTTGCGATAGAAACACCGCATACCAAACATCTTGGCGCCCTTTGGGTACGGAAATGCGAGTGGCGTAATTGGCCTGCGTACCCCGATAAGCGTCCAAAATACTAAAGCTGTAAAGCAGCACCAGCAGGCCTAACGCACCCAAGCCATACAGAGTGTTGCCCGCCGCCCCAAAAACTGACCAGACGGCGTAGAGCAAGAGAAAAAGAGCGATCGCCAGCAGTCCGCCGCCTTTCCACCGATGCTGGCTGTAAAGCTGGCCTAGGCCCGGAAAGATCAGAGCACAATTTACCGCGAACCACGGGTCAGCAGGGGGACGGGTCGAGTTAGTCAGCGATGCGGGCGACATGCGACCCCAAGAAATAAGCGAAGTTGCCGTTGGCGACGCGGCAGTGAGCCAGCGGCCAGCAGCGGCTCAGACAGGAGAAAAGATTCATTTTGCCGGATGCTGGTTCAACCAGTTTTCATGTTAGTCTAGCTAAGCAGCATTGACTGCAAACCGGGGCGTAGCGCAGCTTGGTAGCGCACCACTTTGGGGTAGTGGGGGTCGTGGGTTCAAATCCCGCCGCTCCGATTGACTGAAACCTCCTAGAGATAGGGGGTTTTGCCGTATGTAGGGACAGCAAAACACTATTAGTACACTGGACTGCAAAGTTGGCTACATTGATGACTGCGATTTCAAAATCGGGTCTAGAAGACTACTTTAAGCAAAGCCAGCGAGGTTACCAGAAGCCTCACAATGGGCGCCATAGCTTCATACTGACGACATTGAGAGCGGAAAAATCCACTAGCGATATTAAGCCAGCCTGATTGAGCGCAAATTTGCCTGCCATGCGGGCAGAGCAGGGAACTGAAAGTCCTAGTTTTGGCAGGTTAAATCCACAGATGTTTGACTGTACAAATCATGGACGCCATCGACAATCCTTGCCATTAACTTGCAAAATTCCTCTAGCAGCACCAGCAGATTCTGTTGTCACCGCTTCGATTGAGTAGATGACTTAAAGTTTCGTTCTACCCCTCGTACAAAAGCCCGAAGCGTTAGACAAGTGAGCTTTGACAAAAATATTCTTTCCGCCTAATTGTATACAGAACAGTTCCGGCAGGGAACAATATTTCCAAAGATGAGATAGGCGTGATCTCATCGCAGGCTAATTTAATTCCAGCAGCTATTCAGCTTAATTGAGACTCAACTTTCAGAATTAAAAATAATATCAACAGTGAAATCTCGGAATTTTAATCCGGCGATCGCAATCAACAATCATAAAATAGTCAACTAAACTACGAATAAACACAGACATTCTAGACTCTTTTAAGCAAATCAAAGAAAACTTAAGGTATCCATCAAAAATCACCTACGATCAATTTTCTTAACGCAATCAATTAAAATTTTCTTCATAATAAATATCGAAACTTTAACTAAATTTATATCGCAAAGCATTGATTTATTGTTTAAAGTTAAGAGTGATCAGTATCGGTTTTTACATTAATGGCAATTAATGGCTACTTGCTATCAGCACTCACGCTAGAGAATTTAATTATATCTACTAGCTATATTGCAATTAGCTGTGGAATCGCCTGTGGAATCTGGCGAAATCGACATTCTGGCGTCAATCCAGTCGTAGTTACCATAGCTTTAATCTTTTTTAGCTGTGCTTTAGGTCACTCTATTCACGGGTTAGTTCATCTAGGATTGCCTAATGCACTACTCATTCAAGTTATTGCTGACTTACTGACGGTTTTTGTCGCTATCCGATTCTTGACGTATTATCAAAGTTTTGATGTTCTAACGCAAATCAGTCAAATCGTTGCCTCTAATGAGGAATTAGAGGCACGAAATGTAGTGTTGCAATCTACGCTAAAAGAACTTCGTCAAACCCAGGCACAGCTCGTTCATGCCGAAAAGATGTCGAGCCTAGGGCAATTAGTGGCAGGGGTGGCCCATGAAATTAATAATCCGGTTAATTTTATCTACGGCAATCTTCAACCAGCTAATGAATACACTCAAGACTTAATTGATGTTGTAGAAGCTATTACAACATCAAATCTCGATTTGCCTTCTGAAGTCGAGGAAAAGATAGAAGTAGCCGATGTGGATTTCATCAAAGAGGATTTGCCACAGCTTTTTAAATCGATGAAAGTTGGAGCCGATCGCATTCGACAGATTGTGCTGTCGCTACGTAACTTTTCCCGCCTGGATGAGGCTGACATGAAACCGGTGGATATTCATGAAGGCATCGATAGTACACTTTTAATTCTGCAAAGCTGCATCAAGGCGACTCCTGAGCGTTCAGAGATTGTTATTGAAAAAGACTACAGTGATCTTCCCTTAGTGGAATGCTATGCCAGCCAGCTTAACCAGGTGTTTATGAATCTGTTAAGCAATGCGATTGATGCTGTGGAAGAGGCTATGGAGCAAGGCAAATTAACCGCTCCTGTGATTCGCATTCAGAGTTTTCAGGTCGATGACAACACTGTAAAAATTATCATTGCAGACAATGGTATCGGGATTCCCGAAGCCATTCAATCTCAATTGTTTGAGGCGTTCTTTACGACGAAGCCGATAGGCAAAGGTACCGGCCTAGGTCTTTCCATCAGCTATCAGATTGTTACCGAAAAGCATGGTGGTACGATACGCTGCGTATCTGCACCAGGCGCCGGTACTCAGTTCATCATTGAAGTTCCCATTTACCAGCGATGTGAAGCCGCAACAGCAGCCTAGCTGTGGGAGCTCATAAATAGAATCTTTGCTGAAATCTCTTGGTATTAGGGGATTTTGCTGTGCCTGATCTGGGCAACCGATTAGCTGGCGATCGCCCGCAAAGTGGGCGGCGATCGCCAAAACTTTACGGTTTGCGAACAATCGCGTTCCCTAAATTCGATTTTTTTACGACAATACATTCACCACTGAGCGATTTTAGGACTCACCGATGCCACAGTTCTTGCCCATTGCCTACTTTCAAAAAAAGTTTTGCCCCTTTGCCGAGGCGACCCTTTCCATTGCAACCCACGGCTTGCACTATGGCACCGGTGCCTTTGGCGGGCTCCGAGGCCTACCGGATCCGGCCAATCCGCAGCAGATTCTGCTCTTTCGGCTGGAGCGGCACTGTCAGCGGCTGAGCCAGAGCGCCCAGTTTTTGATGTATGAGCTTGAGGCAGGAAAAATCAAGTCGGTCATCATCGATTTTGTGAAAAAGAATCGCCCAACCGAACCGTTTTATATTCGCCCCCTGGTGTACACATCTGACCTGGGCATTGCCCCACGAATTCATGATGTGGAGCATGACTTTGCGGTGTATGGGCTGCCCCTCGGCGATTATCTTTCGCCCAATGGCATCACCTGTCGCATCAGCTCTTGGCAGCGGCCCTCGGACTTAAATTTACCCCTGCGCGGCAAGATCACCGGCTGCTACATCAACTCCTCGCTGGCGAAAACCGAAGCGAAACAGTCGGGGTTTGACGAAGCCATTATGCTGAATGCCCAGGGCAAGGTAAGTGAGGCTTCGGGCATGAACATTTTTTTGGTGCGGGAAGGCACGCTGATTACGCCCAGCGTTGACCAAGATATTCTGGAAGGCATCACCCGCAACAGCATCATGCAAATTGCCCAGGATATGGGTTTAACCGTGGTGGAGCGCGCTGTCGATCGCACTGAACTCCTGATTGCCGACGAAGTTTTTCTGTGCGGTACGGCAGCTCGCATTGCCCCAGTAAAACAAGTTGAGAATTACACGTTGCCCAGCGATCGCCCCATTACGGAAAAGCTGCAGGTGACGCTGAAGGCGATCGTAGAAAACCGCGAGCCGACCTATCGTGACTGGGTCGATATCATCTCGCTCGACTAGGCAACTGTGGTCATGGGGATATAGCAAAAGGCAGAAGGCAGAATTGAAAGTCCTGCTATACAAAGGTTGTAGCCGTTGGTGGTGTCCGAACTTGAGTGCGGTCTGCTATGTGAGATACAGAGGTTCTAGACTTTGTTTGTCATTCGAACCTCATTGCCTGCGGCACCTCTTTTTGAGCTGGCGCATTCGGCTCGGAGGGCTCAGGAGAGGTTGAACAGAACTGCACCTGCTCGACAATCCAAAATAGCGACAGCCCCCACCCCAGCGCCCCATGCCCAAAAGCTATCTCGCCAGCCCGGAAGGATTGCAGCGCCTCCAAGCTGCCAAAGCCGAACGCAACCTGAGCTTTGCTGCCATTGCGAAGCAGGCCGGAGTAAGTGCCGATACCGTAAGTCGGCTGTTCCATCCCGAGCGGAGAAAAGGGGTGAGTGAGGCAAGCCTGCACCAGATTGCTGCAGCACTGGAGCTGGATCACGACGAAATTACTCCTGCCGCGGATGCGGCAGCCGACGCTGCTTTTGCTGAAGAGGAGAAACGGATTCAGGCGGCGTTGGAAGAGAACTCAACCGAACTAGATTTATCTGGGTTAGGGCTGAAAGTGGTGCCAGTGGCGATCGACCAACTGCAAAACCTGACAGTGCTTAACCTCTCCGGCAATCAACTGACTCAGGTGCCGAAAGAACTCGGCCAACTGCAAAACCTGACAGAG
>ERZ1740058.771-NODE-771-length-20871-cov-10.624520_pt1 | contig 20871 bp, 25 predicted proteins | sample MGYA00581745_ERZ1740058 | MGnify/ENA primary metagenome ERZ1740058 (study PRJEB43018, sample SAMN04849742) | marine metagenome | isolation source: floating plastic debris | place: Pacific Ocean | collected 2008-08-30 | study: EMG produced TPA metagenomics... | reverse complement strand
GGCCTTGCTTTGGTTGGCGGTGTTGTGGGTGGCCTCGCGGAGGTTGGCCCTGTTGAGGTTGGCCACGCTGAGGTTGGCCTCGCTGAGGTTGGCCCCGCTGAGGTTGGCGTGGTTGAGGTTGACCTTGCGGAGCTTGGCGTTGTTGACGTTGGCCCCGCTGAGGTTGGCCCCGTGAAGATCAAGCTTCGCCTTGCTGATTACCTCAGCCTCCAACAAAAACTGAATCACACTCGTTTTTCGGGCTGCATCCCCTTCAAATCGCCGCAGAATAGAGAGGGTTCTAGCGCGAATGACGTCAACGGATGCCGCCAGCAACTCCTCCTCATTACGGCTGAGCAAATCATGATCACCATTGGGAGAGTATTTTCTCACCGCTAGTGCCAGCAAGTTCTTGTCTACTAATAGTGTTGAAAGCCGATCGATATAGTTTTGGAGAATCTCTTCTCGCTCTTCATCAGCGGCCCGCTGTTGCTGTTGCTGTTGCAGGAGATAGCCCAAAATTGCTAATGATACGGGCACTCCCAACAAGCCCAGCCAGTCCCAGAGGGTTTTCCCGGGTTCCTCGGCGATGGTTTCAGTTGCGATGATTTCACCTGCAGCATCTTTTTTAGGAATGCTGATCGTGACTGATTCACCGCCACCAAATCCGGTCCAGTCTGCCCAATTGTCTGCCCTAATGGCGATGACTAGAACTGTAAAGAGAGCAAAGCCCATCCCAAATCCGGCCAGCCACTTTCGCCTACGGGCCTGCAAGCGCCATGAGCCGTAGATGAAAGGGAACCTTTTACCCATGATCGCTATTGACTGAAGCCGAGCTGGTCAGCGATACACCCGAAAATGAGGAGCCGCCAGGCGAGACCTGATAAAACACCTGCTCCGAAGCTGGCCACCGCACGATCGCGCAGGGCAACTCTAACGCCAGCAACACCTGGCCGATCTGGCTAGCCATGCCCGGCAGCCGCATAAACTCAGTGGCCGCCTGATTGCTCGGTGGCCAGATGTGAATCACAGCATGTGGGCCGCACTCTACCCGCCACTCGTAACGGGTCACATAGGGGCAGAGCCGCTGAAATTCAGCAATGGCTTGAGAATTCGTCATGCTACGATGGTGGCATAAGCACTCTGAAATGGAAAGGGACGGGCCGCAACCCCGTCCCTTTCTGTCGTTAAGCCCTCCCGTAGTAAGCAATCGGTATCGGTATCACCCCGTTAATCGGGTAACCCCACCAGCGCCCCTCTTGAAAAAAGGGCTCGGTGTAGCCGTTTTCCCGGCACCAATCGGCGGCTGATAGCGTTGAGAGTTCGTGAGTGTATTCCCCAAAGAAGGGCACCTCACCACCAAACTCAGGGCCAGAGAGGTACTGTTGCCAGTTTCTCTGGTACATCAGCCAGCGCAGGTTGACCGCCCAAAACACCGCGTTTAGGCGACTGCGTGTGGTCACTGTGGGCCAGCCACAATCTCGAAAGATGTAGCGGTCACGGTACAGATCCGCGACGCAGTTGCCAAACAGGTAGACCTGGATAAGCGGGTACCCGTAAACCGAGTTCCCCACGATTACCCGTACCTCAGTGTTTGACCGTCGCCAGGGCCGCTGGTCGCGGATGGCGGCGGCCATTGCCACTTCGATTTGTCGCATAAGCACTCCGAATGAAGGACTCACAAGCGGCGATCCAATCCACAGCTATGTCGGCTCTGCCCGGTGTTGCCCCATCCGGCGGGGTATTCAGTTAAGTTCGCTTGCTTGATATTATTATAACCCGGTATACCGGGAAAGGCAAGAATTGCGGCAGAGATATTTTGCCTGTATACTGGGAAAAGAGCGAGGCGAGTTCAATGCCCAATCCCAACCCGAAACAAACTCCCGAGTTTTTGGCGAAGCAAAAACCGCAGGTGCTGCTAGAAGGGGTGCCGTTGGCGAAGAAGCCAATACCCGTACGGTTTGATCAGGAGTCGGATGATATTTTGAGAAGCCGCGACGATCGCCAGGCGCTCATTCGTCGCTATGTGCGCGATGGCTTAAAAGCAGACGGCTTGTTGTAGTGGCCACCGCATTCGCCGCGCCCAGCGCCTCACCAAAGCTGAGGCCATCTCAAGCCTGTTGCCCCGGTGGGATGCTCTGCAGGTAACCTTGAGCTATGGCTAACCTCACCATCCCGATCAGCACAAACGAGATCGTTGTCCAGCTCCGCGCGGCGGGCCTGGCGAAACTTGATGACTCGGCCCAACTGCGAGTGCTCTATAAGCTCTGGGCCAACGCAGGCGATCGCGTCACGACTCAAGCCTTTCGCACCGAGACGGCCCCTTATGGCCAGCCGTGGGCTGACATCCAGCCGATTACTCGCCGCCGTGGTAGCCGAAATCGGCGCGGCATCTTGCGCGATACCAACGCTTTGTTTGGCAGCACTGCCTGGCAACCTACTGAGGATGGCGCGATCGGCGGCAGCAGCCAGAAAGTCGGCAAATACTCGCTGCTGGCCATCCACCAATTCGGGGCACCTCGCGCAGGCATCGAAGCGCGGCCCGTATTGCCGATGGATGATCAGGGCGAGCCCTTACCACAGTTCATCGACGAGATTGAAGAGATTACGCTGGATTGGCTGTTGGAGTGAGGCTTACTAATTAGCCTCATTGCCCTTCTCTTTGAGTGACATTTTCAAGTCTCTGACTAACCGCTCAAACACCTGTTGGTAGGCGTCATAGTCTTTCCAGTTGCAGAAGTCGCCAATATTGCGAGTGTTCCTGACCACGCGTGGCCACCCATCCCGGTTCTGCATCACGGTGTCATCAATGCGCACGGGAAACAGCACCAACTTGTTGCTCTCTCGCTCTTTCTCTAGCGCTGATTCCACTTCGCTTTCGACCCACTGACTATCCACTGAGTGCTCCGAGAGGATGAGCAGCAACTTGTCATGCTTGCGAATGGCTTGATCAATGCCGACGCGAATTTTGTCGCCAATGGGTAAGTCTTCGGGGGCATACCAGCAGCGCACCCCCTTGTCTTGCAAATCGGCATGCAGTCGTTCGGCAAACGCTTCGTCCTTATGGGAGTAGCTGATGAAGCAGGAGTAGAACTGGAGCGGCTGATTGAACAGGGAGGGAATGTAGTCAATGAAGGTATCGGGCAAGCCCACGCCCCGTAGGAAAGACTCAGGCAGCTGACCCGAGCGGGATAACGTTCGATGGTCAAGGATACTAGGCCTAGAATACCGGCAGTCAGTCAGTCCTTTAACCTGACTCAGATCAGCGTCAACAAATATTGTCTCGCCGAGTAAGGCACGGCTGAAGTTGGCACCGTTGAGGTTGACACCGCTGAGGTTGATATTGCTGAGGTAGGCACTGCTGAGGTTAGCACCGCTGAGGGTGGCACCGCTGAGGGTGGCACCGCTGAGGGTGGCACCGCTGAGGTCGGCACCGCTGAGGTTGGCACCGCTGAGGGTGGCACCGCTGAGGGTGGCACCGCTGAGGTTGGCACCGCTGAGGTTGGCACTGCTGAGGTCGGCCCTGCTGAGGTCGGCCCGGCCGAGGTCTATCTGCTTATCTCGATTACTTCTTCTCCAACCATTCCAAGCCACTACTCCCTGCCTGAGCCATGCCAATTGTTCTTCATTCGCCATACCACTTCCCACCGTTATCGCTACCAATCTAGCAGCGGCAAGCCGATAAACGCCAAGGGCATCCGCCGAGACACCCATGCACTGTTTGGTTCCACGGTGGGTCAAGTATACGAACGGTAAACCATCATCCAAGTTCGTTGACGAGATTGAAGAGATTACGTTGGACTGGGTGATCGATTAGCTTTGGCCCGTGACGATCGCTAGCTCAGCGGTGAGATTTGCATCGGTGGCCGCCTGCGCGATCGCTGCCTTGAGCGTGCCTGTCAAGCGGCCTTTGTTATTCAAAAATTGGTAATACGTGCGCGTGTTTGCTAAGTCGCCCATTGAAGCGTACCGAGCCATTTCTGCTGCAACTCCGCCAGTATCTACCAGTTCTAGCCACTCCATGTTGCTGTTCATTGTTAGGGCGAATTGCTGCCAAGCCAAAAACTTTCGCTCAACCTCTTCCCAGGATTCCGGATCTACCTCAGGCTGGGGTTCTAGCTCTGGCTCTGGCTCTGGTTCTGGTTCAGTGAGAGCGAGCCGGTATGCTTCAATTTTGTCGGGCGCGAGATAATCGGCCCGGTTGTAGGGTGATGCCGTTTGAGAGTGACCGCATGATAAATAAGTTTTTTTAGGCGACCAGTACTCAAATTTTTGAGGAGTGTAAATAAAGCCAGGCTCTAACGTTACAAAATCCTCGACAGAGATGGAAATCTCGGCCCCGTCGTCGGGGCGAATTGTGACCAGCCCGTCTCTCGAAATGGTGAACATGATCACGCTCTCTCTCCTACAAACCAAAATACTTCGTACACGGCATAGGGCTGCATGTTGTTATGCGGCATTCCACTGCCAGAGCTGTTGATCGACAGAGTATGTGGGTGACCATTATGAGTAGAAGAGGAGAACGGATTGAGTCCGTATGTGCCACTGACTAAAGCCCAAGCAATATTGCCCGCAATGTTTCTCCAGACGTTGGTGAGAGTGTGCCCGTGAACTCCTCCGGTCAGCGCCATTCCGGTGTGCCCGTGTGGGCCATTCTCGGCCGCCGTGTTGGCGTGCTCCTCTTCTCCCCCGACAGTACCCACTACCCGGTTATCAAGGGCCGCGCCTTGACCGGCCATGACTGACACCCTGCCGCTGTAGTTGGGCACCAGTAAACGGCGGTTCGCATCCCAGTCAGCTTGAGCATTTTCCCCCAGCGTCACTGGGCTGCCCGTTGAATCTTGCAGCGCATATCCAGCGGTGCCCACATTGAGGTGGGGCCATAAGCTTTGGAAAAGCCGTGCCATTTTGGCGTCGGCAACAGCTGCGCCACTGCTCGCGCTACCGATCTCATTACCGGTAGGGGGGAACCAAAGCCAGCCGCGATCGTCTGCCCACAAGCCATTTGTCAGGGTGATGGGAAATGGGAATTCCCCTTTTTGTCCGACCGCGCAAGGCTGGATACCAAGATTATTTTGGGCAACTGTCTTATTGGCTGACTCAATGAATGCCTCTAGATCTGCGCTCAATTGTGGCATTTAATCACTACTCCTATAAAGCTCACCGCTAGATCCCCAGTAGCTCTGTCCGGCTGCATTGGTGTAAACGTCATCACCAAACCCAGCAAACACCCCCAACAAGGGGACGCCATTGCCTTGCTTGCGAGCGACGGTGTTGCCGGGTTCAAGGCTGTTATATGACTTTGCGCTGATCTGGCTGGTGGCGATTTGCTCCGGCCCCGTAAGATCCGCTTCGGGCAAGGCCAACGGTACCCCTGAGGCAGGGATGGTGATCAGCGGCAGAGCGACAGCGGACGGCGCTGATTCGATCAAAATGCCGTTGATTTTGGGACTGTCAATGGTTGACTCAGTACGGACGACAATATTGCCTGCACCATCCGGCTGCACTGGACTCGGGCTAATGTATTGATACGTGCCTGTGGCCCCGACCTCGGCAACAATATCCAGGTCATCGACAACGATCGCCCCATTGAGCAGCACGTCAAACACCCGATTGCCGCTGGTGGCGTGGAAGTTTTCGGCAAAACTCAGGGTGACAATGTAATCGCCCGCAGCTACCGGAAACGTGTATTCCAGCGGGTCACTGTTGCGGCCATACCGCTCCGCCCCAAAAACCCCGATGTGGTCGTTTTTATTGCCGGTATACGTCCGACTGTTCCCGGTGGTCACCAGGTTACTGTCATCGGCGTTATATCCATCAACGGCACCGCCGCCACAGTTGATGGCGTAGATAATCGTCATTTCGGTTAGGCGATCGCGATATAGCTGTTGTCTTCAAACTGCAAGCTAGAAGCGCTGTCCGCAGTGCCTAGATATTGAAGGATTTCTCCGCTGGCATTGGGCGCAGTGGCTGTAGCACCGCCTGCGGCAGACGCGCTCAGGTAATAGCGGGTGCCGGGTGTTAGCCCCGATAGCTGAGTGTTGCGACCACTGAGATAGACGGTTGCGTTTTGGCCACTGGTCACAGCTGCCAAAACAAATCCGTGAGCTGGGCGAGTGTTACTGCCATCGGCTTTTTGAACTCGCGCCCCGGTGTCGTCATACAGGTTTACGAAGTCGCCAGCCGCAAGGTTTTCACCGGCTTGAATCGATAGCGTATCTGCGCCAATGCCCACCGGCATTAAGGTCGTGTCAAGCTTGCCGGAGCCGTCTGTCATCACAATCTTGTTGGCGTCGCCTGCGCCAGCAGAGGTTGCGATCGCGGTTACCAGCTCGCGCATACCATTGATAGCGGTTAAAAACCTGTTAGAACTCATAGCTTAATGGCCTCCTGGGCCTGAAAGTAAATCGTTGTTGCATCAATCGCCCGTGCCATGACTCGCAAAAAGCCACTGGTCGGGATAGTTTGCGTCAGGGTGCCATTTGCCCCCAACCAGATGGGCAAGGCTGGATTCCAGTTCCAGCCGTTATCGGACAAGATCACGCTGAGCCGCGCCGTTGCGGTCTCGGCCTGCGCGTATGCTTGAGTGACTAGCCCCGCCGCCTGTTGCGCATGGCTAGCGCTGCTCGGGTCGGCATAAACAAACTCGCCACCCTCTTCCACCACCACCCGCAAAGCTGATAAAGCTGTTGCAGCTGGGGCCGTGATTGCAAACGCGACACCGCCACCACCCCCCGCATCGCCACCGACCCAGGTATCCCCAACCAAGGTCAACGCCTGGCCGTTGGTGGCTGCGCTGACATCAACGTTTGACAGGTCGCTTAGCCCTGACTCAGTGGTGAGATAAAAGCTCGGTTGTGCATTGGGGGGCACTACATCGCTGTAGGCAGGCGTTACTTTAACGCTGCCCTTGGCAACCCAATCGACCGTTGCGCCAGACGGCGTGATCACCAGCTGCCACTTCAACGTGTGCGTTTTTTCCTGCTCTAGCTGCGTGGCGAGCACAGCCCCATCAATATTTAGGGAGAAGGTCAGTTTGCCGTCTGCCACACTGCGAGTAATGGCCTCATCAAGCACCGTCAAGAGCTGCAGCTCACGGAAGTCTTTCCCCAAATCAAAACGGAAAGTCGCCCCCGCGATATCAAAATCGGGGGCGGTAATCGTCTGGCTTAGGGTCTGATTGATGCCCCAGTCAAGTGCCATGCGCGACTTTCAAAAATTGCTGTACGCTGGCTCAGTATAAATTCCTGAAATCCTTGATATAAGCCAAAACCTTTTAGCTAGCCTCGCGCTTTTGCAGTCGCCACAATGCTCGTAGCGCATTCAAGGTGATGGCTTGGCGACGGCTCTTAAACCTATCGAAATTCTCAGTCTCGGCCCCAAGGTCTCGCACAACGCTGGCCGCGTTGATGTGACAGAGCAGGTTTTGCGAGACGTCATGGAAACGTTTGAACCGGTTCGGTTCGTGGCGGGGCATCCAATTGAGACTCGGGAGCCAGAGTTTGAGTTAGCTAAAGCCCAGAAGATAGAGCTAAAAGACGGCAAGCTGTCAGTCGTTAGATATGGCAATGTGCCCTCGGCCACTCGTGCTGCCGTGAATAGCGGCGAGCTAAACCGGGTCAGCGTCAAGTTGCGCCCACCCAATCACCCTCTAAATTCCACTGGCAAGTGGAAGCTGCTGCACATTGGCATGTTTGGCCGCAACCCGGTGGCCGATGAAGCGATCGCCGATGCGGCCTTTTCTGCCGAGCACACCGAAGATGTGTGTCTATCAGCATTCCCTAAAAACAACACGGGAACTGGCGGGGCGGCGCAAGCCGACCCCGCTCTTACACCCGACTCTGATCAGTCCACTACCCCTGAGGAACCTATGGGCGATACCCCTAAAGACACTGCTACCCCGACCGATGCTGAGTTGGCGGCCGATCGCCAACAGTTTCAGCAAGACAAAGCCGACTTTGAGCTACGGCAAGCTCGCTTTGCCCGCCGTGAAGCAATCACCCCAGTGCTTAACGGCCTGGTGACGAGCCGCAAGCTACTGCCCGGTGAGGTAGAGGGCTTCACTGAACTATTCGCCGCCCTGCCGGATGGCCTCGACTTCGAGTTTGCGCAGGGCGACGACACCGTTAAAACGTCCGCTAGCGAGTTCTTAAAGGGGTTCTTAAAGACCCTGCCCGATCGCGGCCCTGACCTGGGCGAGCTACCCCCGGCGACCGATGCCGAGCTGCAGGCACCTGGTAGCACCACTGCCGATCCTGCTACCGAGCGACGCAAAGCCGCCGCTGCTGGCCTCGAAAAGTGGGGTCAGTAATCCCCAGCCTTGTTGAGTAGGCGTCACGCCTGTAAGCCTCACGGGCGAGAAGCCCGAGCATCCCCCTTACCCCTGAAAAGCTATGCCCCCAATCAGCTACGACGACTCACCCGGTACTTACTACGAAGGTCAGATTGTCTACCCCCTGGAAGACAACATCATCCGCACGGGCATCAACTTCGATAGCGTGATCCTACCGTTTGGCCGTCTTGCGTGCCTTGATGAAACGGCAACGGGTGACGGCACTCGTCTGCCGATCATCCTGCCTGACGACGCCAACGCCATTCCCCGAGGCATCCTTGTCAAGACGGATACCTTCGAAAAGCGCGAGGGCTATAGCCTAAACGCTGAAGGGGATATGGGCTATCCGCTCAATCATCAGCTTGCCTACATGGTGAAGGGCACGATCGCGGTCTATACCGACGTAGCTATCACCCCTGACGACGACGTGTTTTGGATTCACACCGCCTACACCGGGGCCAAGGTGGGCCAGTTCCGCAACGACGCCAACACTGACAAAGCGGTACAGCTCACGGGTGCTAAATGGCTTGCCCTTGGTGGCCCTGGCATCGTGCCTTTGAGCATCGACTTGTAATTTTTCGGCAGGTGTTTCGCCTGCAAACCCCACGGGCAAACCGCCCGAGCATCCCCTTATCCCAGGAAAAATCATGGCTCCTCAAGCTGGAAGTTTATTAACTCGCGATGTCGAGCAGTTGCTGCCCGGTGTACTGCGTAAACGTTATCGCCCGCTCAAATTCGTCAACAACGAATTTCAAATTGTTCCCAACATCCCCGACCTCGAAGCGGGCACCCCTGAGGTGGTGCGCGAGGTAGAGGAGGAGGATGGCCCAGAGGCCGTCATCGTGGCGGACAATGCCGCTGACATCCCTGACGGACAAGAGGGCATCACGGAAGATCGCTATCGCACGTTTTGCATCATGTATGCGGTGAGCTACACGATGCAGCAGATGCGGGCCTATGAGAAGGCGGGCAAGTTTGACCAAACCTTGCAGCGCAAAATGCTTAAAGCCAACCGCAAGATCGAAGAAAAAGACAACCAGATGGCGGCCTTTGGCTCTAAAGCCTTTAACGTTACGGGATTTATGAACAATCCAGGCGTTACCCTCGACAACACCAACACTATTGACTTTGCCGCTGAGGCCACTACCGGCAAGGCGATGTATGAGTTTGTGCTAGATCGCTTAGGCACGATTCAAGATTCGACGGACGAAACCGAGAATCCCAACAACTTGCTGATTCCGCCCAAGCTGATGACTGAATGGACGGAAACGACGGTCAGCACCAATGCGGATAAATCGGTCTATCAGTATCTGCTGGATAACGGCATTGCTTCGATTCAGACCGCACCAGAGTGCAAGTCGGCCAAGTTAGAAGCCGCTGGTGTGCATACTGCTGGGACTAACAAAGACCGGATTGTGTTTTATCCCCGTGAAATGCAGGTCGGCCTGATCGATGCCCAAGCCACAGGCGACATCGTGTTTGAGGTCATTGAACGGCACATCGAGCCGTTGCAGATGGCCCCTGAGGACTACCACGAAACTCGCAAGCTCAAGTACATCGCGCCGATGTTTAAGTGCGTGACACCGACGATCGTCAATTACCTCGATGCGCTGTTCTATACCGATATCGCGCAGGTTGCGTAAGCGGTTCCCGTAGGCGCACAGCGGTGTGCCCTAACCACCCCACCAGGTTGCCGACATGCAAATCATCTATCGCCCCCAAAACGAACAGCCGCCCCGTAAAGGAGATTGGATCTGCGATCGCGTACAGTTTCAGCCTGGCCCCAACCAGGTCGATGCCAAAACCTATGCCCGGCTGCAAAAGCTCTCTGCTTTTCAGGCTGCTGTAGAGCTGGGGGCGATCGTTTTGCCTGTTGATGCCGTTGTCCATGACTCCGATCCAGAGCCAGTGGTGGTGGAAGTGATCGACCCCACCAAAAGCGACGCCGAGTTACCGCGCGTATTTACCAGCCTCTCGAGCATGACTGTAGCCGAAAGCGAACCACTGATCCAGAAAACCACCGACCTTGAGCAGCTCAATTACTGGCTAGAGGAATCGAGCCGCAAAACCCTCACCGAGCTGCTCGAAGACCGCATCGCAGAACTGTCCCCCACTGATTAACACCATGACCACCAAAGCTGAACTGATTCGCAAAATCGCCGATCGCGCCGAAACCTCCCAAGCGATCGCCTCTGAACTCTTTGACGCCACCGTTGAAGTGATGACCGAAGAACTGCAGGCCGGGGAAGAGATTCCCTTCCCTGGTATTGGCAAGCTTGTTCGCACCGTTCGCGCCGCTCGTCAGGGCCGGAACCCCCAAACCGGCGAGGCTATCCAAATCCCTCAAAAGCTCTCTGTGGCTTTCAAGGCGTCGCAAACGATCAAAAAGCTACTCAATCAGTGATGCATCCTCGGTGGCGACGATATCAACGAGGGCCTGCATGATGGCGAATACTAAATACGCAACTGAAGAGGAGTTCATTGAAGCGTTCGGCGTAGAACTGACCATTGAACTGACCAACCTCGAAGATCCCGAGGCTGAAACCGTTGATTCGACCGTGATGGATCGCGGCCTCACCCGTGCCACCAGCTTGATCAACGGCTACCTCTCCGGTCGCTATGCCCTACCCCTGGCCACGGTGCCTGAGCTGCTGAAGTCCCTGTGCCTCGACATCGCCCGTTACAACTTGGGCATTTATGCCAAAGAAGACGATGTGCGGATGCGTTACGACGATGCCGTTCGCCAGCTGCAGCAGATCGCCAACGGCACCCTTAACCTCGGCCTGGCTGCCGTCGATACCCCCGCTGTCGCCAGCGGCAGCCCCCAATTCACCGCCCCCGCCCGCGTGTTCGATACCCAATCTCTTGAAGGTTTCTAGAAATGGCTCTCACCGCTGACCAGCTCGCCGCCGCCAAACAAACCCTTGAGGACTTACTCAATCCACTCAAGAGCGAGGGGGCGCGGGTGACCCTCAGTCCGCTGCTGGGCCTAGTGAGCAAAGTCGAGTTTCAGGCTTTCTACGAAGGCAGTAGCTATACAACCCCTGAAGTGCAGACCTTTAACGGGGCCTTTAAGCAGTTGCGAACGCTGCGTTATCGGTGCTTTGTCAGCCTTAAAGATTTGCGTGATCCGTTCGCTGCGCAGCCGATTTTGGAACAATCCAAAACCCTGCTGGTGGGGGTGCAACTATTTGGGGCGCATCCCCAAGCGGCCTACGAAGGTGCGCTTTACGCCACGGCTGACCAGTACAGCCAAATCGATAAAGAGGGCGGCTGGATTTATCAGCAAAATCTGCAATGCCAGATCGAAGAATATCTGCCCATGCCCAGCTAGCCCACCGCGATCGCCCCCACCTTGCCCACTCTTAATCAAAGGAACGGAACATGGCCTTATTCAATCTCCCCACCGGCAAAAACCGCGTCTTAGAAGGCGCAGCCGGGCACGCCGCCACCCTCGGACGTAAGACCGATATCTTTATCGCCCTATTACCCGAGCTGGTTCGGACTGCCCCAGTTCAGCAAGAACTCACGGTCGGAACTGGCGGTGCGGCCCAAGCTGCGACCACGATCACTGTGGATGAAACCATTGCTACCCCCTTACCGGCTAATCAATTCCTGCAGTTTTACAACCTGACCACCGGCCAAGAATATCTTGCCCGCCTCACGGCTGATGTCAGTTCTGGTAGTGACCTGACCGTGAAGGCACTGGGGGAAGCAATTCCTGCGGGCGCGATTACGGCATTTCCTAACTATTTGTGGGATCGGACTGCGGCAGACGTAGATCGGTCTTACGCCGAGTCAGTCTTTGCCACATTCAACACAGGCGGCGACGAAGACGGAGTCTCGACAGGTTCATCCAAGACTATCGCCCTTCCAGGTCAGTTTTACCGCAAAAATGCTGGCTATTTAACTGCACTCTGGGCGGCAGAAAACGGCAGAGAAGTTTGGGTGCAGCGCGTTATTAACGGCGTTCTGGATATTGAAGGCCCTTGTGGCGTTACCGCAGCACCGTCTGCCTCCCCAGTGGCAGGTAGCGTTTCTGCTGATCTGACCCTCAAATTCCGAGGGAAAGCCAGTGAAGGGCTGCTGGCCTAATGCAGCTGCTCCGCTGCTTTGAGCTGCTAGCCGTTGAATGTCAGGTGACGTCGGTCGAAATCCGAGTTGGCATCCTACTCCCCAACCCGACCGCCCCGCCTGATGCTGCCGTAACGCTTTACGACACCACCACCGAACCGCCCACCCCCTACCCGGTTACGCTGCCCGCCAGTCTGCCGCCCGACAAACCCAGCTACCGCGCCGTTCTCCCCAGGATTCAAGATGGAACTCCCCTTTGATACCGCCCCTAACCCCGAAACCCATACCGTAGGCACAGAGTGCTCGGGCCAGTTCAAGCTGCCAAAGCTGTATAGCGTCACCCCTAAAGAAGAGGTGGCGATCTCTGAATCGCTCCGTAAGGCAGGCAGCGGCAACGACATCTCTGCCCTCAAGCTTTGCCATTGCGAAATTGCGGCCCTGGCGCTGCAGCGCAAACCCAAAACCGACGAGTTTGATCCAGCTGAAGTGACACCGGAGGTGATGACCGACTTGCCCGGCGACCTGGTCGAGGGCCTGTTCGATTATCTGCTGGCCGAGCGTCGCGGCTGGAAAGAGCCCGAGCCCGCTGAGGATTCTGACCCAAACTCGACTGGGGTGAGTACCTCGCACAGCTCCAGCAAACCCTCACCCACTACTACGACCGACTCTCAAGCCGCTGGCCCCACCGTTACCGATACGAAACCTTCGGCGACATCCCGCTCAAAGAGATCCGCCGCAGCTACAAAGGCGACCTCGAAATAAGAGCCCAAGAAGCTGCCCCTGCCGCCGAAGTGGCAGCGGCCCTCTACCGCGTTCATGGCAGCAAGACGGCCACTCCCCGCATGTTCAACGCTGCCGCCACCGCCCTCTACACCATGGAGGCCCGAGAGCAAATCCCCCCCCGCGCTGCCGCCACCTTCCTCAAGCTGATGGATTCGGGTATGTTGCCCAGTTGGGTGCCCCAGGCCATCGATATCGACTTCATTAGGGCCGCCGCTCCCCATGACTGAACGTACCCTAGAGCTGAAAATCGCCCTCGCCCGTGCTGGCCTCAGTCAATCTGCAGCCGGAGCCGCCGCCACGATTCAATCAGCTCTTCAGGGCATTCAAGCTGATGTGGGTGTCGATCGCGCCAAACTCGACGCTGAACTCAAGGCGGTAGAAGCCTTTACTCGGGGCGCGTTTGACGATATCCCAGTCGGTTTCAGTGTCGATGCTGACGGCAAGCTCCGTAATGAGCTGGGCCAGTTTGTTGAAACGACGAAGCGCCAAATCGAAGTGGGCCTGCAGGGCCTTGAAATTGATCTCGACCTCGACGAAGAGAACGTTAAACGCGCCGAGCAGGCCATTGAAGACCTGGCCGAAGAGACGTTGCAAACGGCGCGGCAGGCGAAGTTTTTGAAGGAAGCCTACAACCTCAACGACAAAGAGGTTGACCAGGTCATCCGCAAAATGGATCAGCTAGAGAAGGAGACCGCCGAAGCCAAAAATCAGGCCGGGGGGCTCAATGGCGCGATCGCGGGCCTGGCCGGTGGTGCTGCCTTCGCCGCCATCAATGCTCTGCAAGAGCAACTCGGCAAAGTTCTGAACCTGATCGCCAGCATTCCAGGCCGATTGAGTAGCGCCGCCGATGCCAACGCCGACTACGAACGCACCCTGCTCGGTCTTGAAAAACAGCTTGAATCTTCAGGAGGGCAGGTCGGATTCACGAGCGATCAACTCGTCAATTTCGCGAGTGATTTGGGCGAAGCTACTCTCACCAGCGAAGAAGCCGTTTTGCGTGCTAGTAGATCCCTGCTAAGTTTCCGTTCTGTTGTGGGCACGGCCTTTACTAGGGGGGTTTCAGTTTCTCAAGATTTAGCTGAGGTTTTAGGAGGCGATTTGGAATCGAACATCATCCAAGTCGGCAAAGCCCTAGAAGACCCTATAAATGGCCTCACAGCCCTCAGCCGCAGCGGCACACAATTTAATGCTGAGCAGAAAAATTTAATTCGCTCTCTGGTAGAAAGTGGAGATCTGCTGGGAGCGCAAGACGTGATCTTGACGGAACTTGAGCGCCAGTATGGGGGCACGGCCATCGCCGCTGCCCAAGGCTTAGAGGGCATCAAAGACACCCTCGGTGAGTTTCGGAACGACTTGCAGCGCGGCTTAGGCGGTGCCATTAGCCCCGCGTTTGAGGGGCTAAATCTGTTGCTCAGTGAAATCCTCTCTGGTCTGAAAGAGGTCGATTTAAGTGAGTTGACCGAGAGCAGTGAACGGCTTAAAGAGGCGCTGGTCGGCAATCCCGAGCAGGTAGAGGCCATTGTGGATGCCTTTGTCGATTTGGCCCAACAGGGGGTCGATGGTCTGACCCAAATTATCGACGGGCTCACGGCCCTAACGAGCAATCAAGATGCCGTCGATAGCTTCACCGATGGTGTCGAAGATTTAGGCACGGTGATTGGCGCGATCGCCGATGGTACCGCCTTCGTGATTGCCTTGGCCGAAGGCTTCATCGTGCTCAAGCAGCAGGCCGAAGGTATCCCCATCATTGGCGGCTATCTCTCAGCGCTGCTCAATCCCATCGATACTCTGATCACAAAGGTGCAGGGCCTTCGCGAAGTATCGGGAGAAACCCTGGCACAGTTGGGCACCAATCTGGTGCGGGTCGCCGAGCTGATTGGCCGCCTGCCTGGCTTTGATGATTTGGCGGCGAGTGCCAAGTCACTGGGGCAAAATCTGCAGGATCTAGGCACCACCGAAATCGATCCCATCTCATCGGGCCTGGCCAAAGAGGCCGATGAAGTCGAGGCCAAAACCGCCGAAGTGGGCGACGCCCTTAACAAAGGGCTCAATCAGGCCGTCAGTAACATCAACACACCCGACATCCCGCCGCCGTCGCCGCCAGACCTCGGCGGCATTGCCGATGCCTATAAACAGCTCACCACTGAGCTAGAAGTTGAACAGGCCAAACAGCGGGCTACGCTGCTGGAAAACAAAGGCACTCAGGAAGAAGTCGCCGCTCAGGAACAGCAGTTTTTGCAGGAGCGCATCAACGCGGCTAAAACCCAGCTCGATGAGCTACGCGCTATCAATGCCGATGGCCTCGATCCCGATCAGGCGCAGGTTCTGCAAGACCAGATTCTGTCGATTGAACGCCAGGCCGCGAACGATCGTGCTGCCCTTGCCAAAGCTAGAAACGACGCCGAAGCCCAGGCTGCTGAAGCTTCCGCCCAAATGGTTGAGCAGTCGGAAGCCGCGAAGGCTGACGCTGCCGAGCAAAGTGCCGAAGATCGCGCCAAAGCTGCCGAGGAAGCCCGCAAAGCCGAAATCGACGCCGTCAAAGAGCAGGCTGCCGCCGAAGAAGAGCTGGCCAGCATTGCCCTTGATCGCCAGGAAGCCCAATTGGCCGCCGCCGATCGCGTGGCTGAAGCCTACGACCGCCAAAATCAATTGCTGAGCAGTCAGCTCAGTCTGTTTGACGCCCAAGCCGACCTGCAAAACACCCTATTCGATGCCCGTGAGGGTCGCCTCAAAGACATCCTCGACAGCGAAGAATCGAGTGATTCCGAGCGCCAGAAAGCCGCCGCAGACCTGATTAAACTGACTGAGGAACGCGCCGCCAAAGAGAAACAGCAGCTCGAACAGCGTCAAGCCTTAGAGCGGCAACAGCTCGCTATTCAACAGCAGGCCGCCGCATTGGCCGATGAACGAGCCATTAAAGAAGAGCAGTTTGCGTTGAAAAAACTGGAGCTGCAGCGGCTTGAGTTAGAAAACGAAGCCCGTATCGCCGCCCTCGAAGGCGACCCCGCCGCCGTTGAAATTGCCAACGCCAAACTCGCGTCTTTAGATGAGCAGGCAAAGCTACAGGGTGAAATCATCGCCAGCCGCCAGCAAGACGCCCAAATCAACGCCCAAACTCGCCAAAATGACCGCCGCGAACTGCTCGCCAATCAGCAACAGCAAGATGTCGATTTAGCCGTTCGCCAGGCCGATACGGCGCGAGGGCTTGCCGGTCAATTTGATGATCTGCCCAATGTCGATCGCCGGGCCGAGCAGTTTAGCGATCGGACCGCCCGAAACGAACTGCGCGAGTCTCGTCAAGCAGATCGCTTTCTCACCGACCTACTCAGGGGTGGTGCGGCCCTGCCCGCCTTTGGGGCCAATCCTGATGCGATCGCCCCACCCATCGCCACAGCTCCCAGCCCCGAGCAACTGGGGGCCGATTTCTCACGCCCCATCGTTGAGGCGATCCACCGCCTCAATGCCAATCTCGCCGCTGTCGCTCAAAATCCCCGCAGCATCTCCGTGTCTACCCCTGACCCCTTCCAGGATCTGAGCGCCGTGCTCGGCGCGGTGGCCGACCTCAATACCGGAGGTGTGGAGCCATGACCGCCAACGCTCTCCGAATCATTCACGCCAGCCTCACGGCCACCCTGACCAAGCCCGCTGCTCGCAACCACCCTCGCGAGCAGCCCAACCTGCCCACCATCAACCGCACCTACAACGGAACCATCACGCGCGACGGCACTGTGTTTGAGCCGCCCCACCTTTGGGATTGTGCGTTCATCGTCAACACCGACACTTTGGAAACCCTCATCGTGCAGCACTCCGCCTGGCGCGATGCTCCTAGCAGCTTCCCTGTTTACGACACCATCACCAAATACAGTGAGGCCACCCAAACCCGCGCCGCTGTGCCCGGTACATCAGTCGCCACCAAAGGCGACGGGGTGCTCTACTATCCCCAATTCAAAGCCGAATTTCAGCAGCCTCTCAAGATCGCCAACGACATGGGCAATGGCTGGTATCAGGTAAATTTTCAGCTGATTGAAACGGAGATTGTCCCCGCACCATGACGATCACCGACCTCAGCGCCCTACCCGTACAGGTGCTCGTCAATAACGGCACCAACGATCTCGACTGCTCCAACATCTTCGGCAGTCTACGCATCAGCAGCAATGCTTGGACACAAGACGGCTGGTGGCGACCGACCGCTCAGCTCACCCTTGACGCCAACGCGACCGCCTCAGAAAGCCTTGACCCCCGCCTGAATCCGGGCCGCTGGGCACCGGGCAATCTGGTGTCAATCTCGGTCGATTTTGGCTCTGGCTGGGTGCCCTTTCCCAGTCGATTCAAAATCCTGAAATGGCCTGCCCGGCCCCGTGGCACTGTCAGCTTGGAACTGGGCGGCGACCCCACCTTGCTCAATAATCGAGCCCTAGAAGGCGATGCCGGTGGGGCCACCTATGGCACGGCCACCAACCGCAAAGACCTGATCGATGCCGTCCTATCAGAGGCCGGATGCCCCCCGATCACCAGCGGTGACGCCTTTACGGCCTACCCCCTGCCCTTCAGTCCTGAGAAGAAAACCGGAGGCAGTTGGATTGACTATGCGGGTGAAATTGCCTGGAGCGCAAACCGGGTACTGTGGCAGGGCGGTAACGGCGATATTCGCGTGGCTGACTTCACCCCCACCGCCCTGGCCGCCCTTAGCCCCCTCGTTCACTACGTCGTCGGCACGAACGAGGCCGATTTTGTCTTTGCCCCGCCCAGCGACACCCCGCCCGAGACGATCCGTGTCGTCGGCACCACCCTAGAGCTGACCGATAATGCAAACGGCATCGTCGGCCCCATCACCGAAGATGTAGACGGCGTTGAGGTCATCACAAAGATGACCTATAGCGGCCAGGGCACTAACAGCCCGGTTGAAATCGAAGAAATTCAAAAGCCGCGCAACGTGGTACTGCCGACACAATCCACCAGTACCAGCGCCACCGTTGAAACCGAGACCAAAACCGAAGAAACCTATAGCGGCGTCACCGGTCGGCTGTCTCAGACGGTCATTACCGTTCGCGAACCCCAAGGCAAAGTGTTTCCTGATCGGGTCTTTGGCAGCCCGTTCAATTTGATTGACAGCGTCAAGACCACCATCACCTACACCTATAACCAAGATGGGGTGATGATCCGCCGTCAGACCAAGGTAGAGCGGGCAAAATACCTCAACCAAGTGGCCTTGGTCGATGCTCAGTTTATCGACGAAAAATGGACAAAACGGGGCGACTCCTATCGCCCCAGCCGCAGCGTCACTAACCTCGATCCTGACCTCAGCAGTGCCCCTAAAATCGGCAAAACAGGGGCCAAAAACAGCAATCCTCCGGCCACCAAATATCGGCCCCCGGCTAAGAACAAAGATGAAAAGGAGTTCACCGCTGAGGTGACCGTGGCCAGCCCCACGTCAGGCGGCTATGCCGCAAAGTTGCAGGTGATCAAGCTGCCCGGTGGCCTGTGTATCAGTGAAGCCCAAGCGCTGGAAGCCGCTCGTCTGTGGGCCATGATTCGTCACGGTCGCCAGTGGCCACTTAACTGGGCTGGTGACCTGGTTGAGACTTGGTTTACCAATTTCAGCCCGGTGCAGGGTATTGACTTTACCTATCAGGGTGTCCGCACGCGGCATCTGGTTGATGCTCTGAGCTTTTACTTTGATCAGCGCAGTTCCTCGGTCGGGGGCAGCGCGATCGAGCTGGGGACAGTCGCGCTCGATGGCACGGGCACCCCAACGCCGCCTTACACCATTTCAGAGGTCGAATAAATGGACTTTAACGACCTTTCAACGGCCCCTCAAACGGCGCGTAAAAATGCCCGTCAACAGGTATTGATGGCGGCTGTCGCAGCAACCGCCAAGCGCCGCCAGAAAGAGAGCGATCGCGAAAAACTTGAACGCCGCGAACCCGTCACCGGGCTGGCCACCGATTATGACACCACCACCGGCGATTGGCTGGTCAAGCTCCAAGGCGGCGGCACCGTCCGCAGCCGCCTCAATTCCAATGGGGCTCCGGTGGGCCGGGTACCCGTGCAGCGCTCTGGCGATAGCCAGATCAGCGATATCAACGCACCTCCCAGCGACGCTGATTTGGGTGCCCTCATCGAGCAAATCGACGTGCTCAGCCAAGCCCTTGTCTCACTCATGGGGGCCAATATTGGCACTGGTGACCCCAACAATGAAACCGTTTCAGGCGTGCTCGATGTGCCCTTTCGCTATCCCAATGACCTCTACTTTGACGAGGCCAGCGGCACCCTCTTTCGCTACAATTCCGACCTTGAGGCTACAACCCCCGATCCTAAATGGGTGCCGCTTATACAGGTAAAACAAGGTTTCACCGACGACCCGAACGATCAGGGCAGCAGCGCTGTGCCCGTGTATCTGGATGGGGCGATCGCAGCGACAAGCAGCGGCGCAATTTACACCGGCGACTTGGCAACCGGCGATTGGACGTTGGCCTCTGGCACCGAGATAGAGGACATGGACCTGATCACCGACGCAGGCGACGGTAGTTATCAGATCATCACTAGCTCATCGCACCGCTACACAGTCGAAGGCATTGACACAGCAGGGACTGGAACGGTGACGCTATCGCCCACTATTGGGCAAGAAATCGCTGTGGATGCCAGTCTCACGGCTACCCTCTCAGGCAATGACGATACTCGCTACTCATTTACTGTTCACTTGAGGCGAGTTTGATGGGCATTAGACGACTGATCTTTGTAGGTGCGCCCGATGATGGCGGCGGAGATCCAGGCGGTGGCGGCCCTGGCGATATTCCAGGTGAAGAAGCACTTGAGACTGGCATTCGGTACTACGTAACCTTCAATGCCACTATCCCATCGTTTGACCCACCAACCGCCAACCATTCCACGGCTGCAGCCCCTGAACCAGATGAGCCGCGTCGCTCACTATCAGGCGCAAATGGCAACTTGACCTATAGCGGATCGATTTCAACACGAGTGGTTTATAGTGCGGGCCGAACAACTTTCATTGCGCAAAGCGGCCCCAACGCAACAGCGGCCACTGTTGCCGCTGGGCAGATAACGACCGGAGCAGATGACGGCGCAACGATCAACTACGTCGAACTCTGGCTGTTTGACCCGCCGAACACTCTAGTAGCCAGGGTTTAACACAGCGTCTTGAAAATACTCACCAGGCGGTTAATTAATGATCAAATAACTTGAGATCCAAATGATCAAATAGCTTGAGATCTCATCTCAGCTGATCATGAGATCTCATTTAAAGTGACGCGCTACACCTGAATCACCTTGTTGATAAGCGATACAACTCTTGATGCATATGACTTTAAGAGAATGGAGAATAGGAGATTCGAACTCCTGACCTCTGCGGTGCGATGGTAGATACCTGAGTTATGGAGACTCTATGCCGAAAAGGTTTCAGGCTCTATGAAAAAAGCTTCGATCCAGTTTCGATCTAAAGTTGCTCAATGGTGGACGGAAACTCATCTCTGGAAGACAGGCATTGCAGTCAATGCTCTCTCTTTTAGGAATGACATTGCTAGATGGCAAAGCGCAACGACCGGCATCAGGAGATCGCGATAGACTGAGCACAGCTAACATTCGCCCATAACACCATACAAAGCAGCCAGAGTAATCATGGCACTTGCACGCGATCGATCCACGCAACCAATTTCTCTGAGTTTTGAGGATTTTCTTGCTCAGTA
>ERZ1740058.770-NODE-770-length-20872-cov-6.877120_pt1 | contig 20872 bp, 15 predicted proteins | sample MGYA00581745_ERZ1740058 | MGnify/ENA primary metagenome ERZ1740058 (study PRJEB43018, sample SAMN04849742) | marine metagenome | isolation source: floating plastic debris | place: Pacific Ocean | collected 2008-08-30 | study: EMG produced TPA metagenomics assembly... | reverse complement strand
GTCACCAAGCCGAAATAGATTTTTATCCCAAGATAGCTGCTAGAACCTACGGTTACGCTAACTTCGGATTATCCGATGGTACCGTATTTCCGGATTTACGCTGGGGCGCAGAAATTTTCCAGGGAGTAGGATCCAGTTCCGAGATTTCTGGCGGGATTCGGGCTATCTACTTCAACCCAGTTACAGTACGGATTTATACCGCTCAGTTATCGTACTACCATCGGTCTCACTGGTTTTCAGCCCGTGGGTTTTTAACCAGTTTGCAAGGTGCACAGACCTTAGCCGGGACAGCTACCTACCGGAGATATTTCAAAAATATAGACCAACACCTTAGCGTATACGCTAACTACGGTAATTCCCCACTTCAAACCGTTAGCCTTCCCGAAATACTCCGTCAAACTACCCGACGGATTGCAGTTGGCTACGTGCATCCATTTATGCAGCGTACTCTTCTCATCCACGGTTTGGCTGAGTACCAGCATGAAACCTACGACGAGTTACGTCAGGTAAATCGGTGGGGAGCAGAAATTAAGCTAGAAAAGAGATTTTAATGCCTATCGCCATGATTACCGATCAACTAGCAAATCTTCCGTTTCAGTACTGGGTTTTAGCCGTAGCTATTTCTCTATTGATGGCTGGTTGTCTTGTCTTGATTGCCATACTATACATTCGAAGGCTAGTATCTGCAACCCGTAAGAAGAAGAGACACGATCTACAATTTCGCTATCAGTATTTTCTCTATGATGCGCTAGTAGAAAGTGAAGCAGGCAAAACCCCTGAAGCATTTCAAGAGTTTGTAGTAAATCTCTTCCGAGAAGAAGAAGAAAAACATGGCCTCAATAAGGAGTTACTGATCAATATTATTCTCGACTTAAAGAAGAGCTTGTCAGGTCAATCGAGAGCCCAATTACTAGAAATAGCGGCTACACTAAAACTGCCAGATTACGCACTACGCAAACTTGATCGTCTATCTTTCAATACGCAGATTCAGGCCCTGAGAGAGATTAGTGGTTTACAAGTAACTGACTCCGCTGTTCAAGAAAAAGTAAAGCAAATACAATATGCTAAGCACGCAGCCTTATCACAAGAAGCTTCGTTAACACTCATTAAGTTAGGTGAATCTCCTGATCTTTCTTTCTTGGACGTGCTAACCACTCCACTAAGCCAATGGCAACAGATTCATCTTCATCATTGCCTGCGAAATTTTGAACGACATCAGCTCCCTGATTTTAGTCAATGGCTAACTTCTACTAATGAAAGTGTAGTGCTATTTTCTTTACGAATGATCACTGAATTTGAGCAGTGTAATAACAGTGAGCTAATAATTCACCAGTTGTCCCATAAATCTGCTAACGTGGTGACCGAAGCAATTTACACGGTTAGCCAACTGAAAATAGCGTCTGCTGTACCCACTCTGGTTTCGCTATTACATCAACCCAATCCTCGGATACAAATAAGTAGTATCAGAGCTATTGGCCGGTTAGGTACTACTCAGCAGGTTCCTGACTTGGAAAGTTTGCGTATCGATTCCAGCTATTGGGTTCGGCAAATTACTGTTGAAGCTATTGCTCGACTTAGAACAAAAGTTGATTCTGCCTCCGAAGTGATACATCAGTCTTAGTTATACCATGAAGGAAATTATCATCCATTCCATATCATATATTGCTGAAAACCTGATTCTGGTTTACGCAATTATTCTTGCTGGCTTCTCCTTCTTTTTATCCGTAATCGGGTTAATTGAGGTCTATAAATACTTGATAAATAACCGGTCAGATGATCGAAATGCTTTATTATCTTCACCTTTTACACCGCGCATCTCCTTAATTGTACCTATGTATAATGAGGGGGAAACCATTATTGATAGTGTTCGCTCCTTATTATCGTTACAGTACAACAATTACGAAGTAGTGGTGGTGAATGATGGCAGTACTGATGAGTCTTTGCAAAAGCTAATTGAGTATTTCCAATTAGTACCTACCTACCTAGAAAGCAACTACGAGCTACCCACCAAGAAAGTGAAGTGCTTGTATAAATCCCGCCAAAAAGTGTTTAGCCGACTAGTAGTGATTGATAAGGCGAACGGCGGAAAGGCTGATGCGCTAAATACTGGTATAAATCATGCACAAGGTAGCCTGGTGGCGGCTATGGATGCGGACTCAATTATTGCCCCTGAAGCTTTACTTAAAATGGTAAAGCCCTTCTTGCAAAACAAAGGGCGGGTAATTGCCACCGGAAGTATCATTCGTATTGCCAACTCGTGTACTGTTGAGGATGGTAGTTTAGTAAATATACAATTGCCGAAGGGATGGTTGGCCCGGTTTCAAGCCCTAGAGTATATTCGGGTGTTCCTGCTAAGTCGATTAGGGTGGAGCCGCTTAAATGGGTTATTGATTATTTCTGGGGCATTTGGCCTATTTGATCGAGAGATCATCATTAAAGCCGGCGGATACTGTACTAAAACAGTAGGCGAAGACATGGAGCTGACCATCCGCATGCGGCGCTATATGCATGAGCAGAAGTTAGCTTACAAAGTGGTTCATATTCCGGACCCTCTTTGCTGGACTGAGGCTCCTACCAGTTTATCGCAACTCAGCCGCCAGCGTAACCGCTGGGCCCGGGGTTCAGTAGAGACCTTAGTAAAGCACCGAGGTTTGTTTTTTAATCCGAAGTACGGCCTTATGGGAATGTTAAGTTATCCCTACTGGCTTTTCTTCGAGTATCTGGCTCCGTTTATAGAAGTTGTAGGTATCGGTTATTTTGGTATTAAGGCAATACTTAGCCAACCATCATGGCTAAATTTTTCACTCTTTTTGGTTATTATCTATCTTTTCTCTGTCTTTTTATCACTAGTAGCGCTAATAGTTGAAGAGTTTTCTTACCACAAATATCAAAATAAATCTGACGTAGCCAAACTAATACTTACTGCCTTCGTGGAGCCAATTGTGTTCCACCCGATTGTACTAGTTAACGCTCTCAAGGGTAGCCTGGATTTTCTGGTTGGGAAGAAAAGTTGGGGTGAAATGAAACGGAAAGGATTTGCTAAACAAGAACCGGAATCAGCTAAGAAAGTAGCTAGTTGATATAAAACAATAACCACAGAAATGCCTGAAACACCACAATATCGCAATATCGTAGACCAGCAGCTGTCTAAGTTAGTAGAGGGAGACTTACTGTTTAAAAGTGAACTGGTCAGTGTATATTCCAGGTATATGCAGGATATACCCGAAGAGTTCGCCCAGCTAATTAATGAGAAAGATACTAAGGGTTTAGCTTTACTCGATCATAAGCATAAAACAACCTACCAAGTGTTAGCACTGCAACAACTAGCTACGGTATTCGAGCAAACTCGGAGTACTTTGGAGGATCAACTCTATGATGATGAGGTACTGGATAATTATGTCATAAAAGTTAATACCATTTGTGAAACTACACTTTTGCAATTGCGGGAGTTGCAATAACGTAACCCTTTATGCTTTAATATTTCCAATCTTCTCTGATGAAGCCCTGGTAGATGAGGCACCCGATAAGTATGATCACAAAAAGTACATTAAACCAACCCTGTACCGGAAAGAAAATAAGCAAACCCAGTAGCACCAATAGATTAACAACAGTGATCTGAACGTGCGGAAAATCAAAGCCACGAACCACCCAGTGATCATGTTTTACCAAAGGCAACAGGGTGGCTGCCATGAATAATCCACCCATAATGTGGAGGATAATCTTCATGGCAAAACGGTAATTTGGTTTTGGTTGTTAGCTAATCGTATCAAAACCCGTATAGGGCACCAGTACTTTCGGCACCTTAACTCCTTCTGGTTGTTGATTGTTTTCTAAGATAGCCGCTACAATGCGGGGCAACGCTAAGGCACTTCCGTTGAGTGTATGAAGCAGTTGAGTCTTGTTGTCCTGATTCTTGTAGCGCAATTTTAGCCGGTTGGCCTGATACGTTTCGAAGTTACTAACTGAACTTACTTCTAGCCACATTTGCTGAGCGGCGGAGTAAACCTCCATATCGTAAGTAAGGGCTGATGTAAAGCCCATGTCGCCTGCGCATAGCTTTAGCACTCGATAGGGAAGCTCCAGTTGCTCGAGCAGTTGGCGCACATGCAGTGCCATCTCTTCCAGAGCGGTGTAGGAATGGTGCGGATGCTGTATCTGTACAATTTCAACCTTATCAAACTGGTGCAAACGGTTAAGACCGCGCACGTGGGCTCCCCAAGAGCCAGCCTCGCGCCGGAAACAAGGTGTATAACCTGATTTTTTCACCGGTAAGTCACTTTCTCTGAGAATTACGTCACGGTACAAATTGGTAATGGGTACTTCGGCCGTTGGAATAAGATAGAGTTTTTGGTCTACCACTTCATACATTTGACCTTCTTTATCGGGTAGCTGCCCGGTTCCATAACCAGAGTCTTCGTTCACCAACAGAGGCGGTTGCACTTCTTCATAACCTGCCTTACGAGCTTCATCCAGAAAAAAGTTGACTAACGCCCGCTGAAGCTGAGCGCCTTTCCCTTTGTATACCGGAAATCCGGCTCCCGATATTTTATTCCCCAGCGTAAAATCGATAATATCATATTTCTCAATGAGCTCCCAATGGGACAATGCTTCTTGCGATAATTTAGGTAACTCCCCGTATTCGTAGACCACCTCATTGTCTTCTGCACTTTTGCCTTCAGGCACACTAGGGTGAGGCAAATTAGGAATATTATAGAGCGCTTGCTGTAGTTGTTCTTCGTATCCTCGTAACGCTTCAGAAAGTGTTTTGGAACTATTCTTGAGTTCTGCCGTTTGTTCCTTTGTAGACTCTGCCTCTTCGCGCTTTCCTTCTTTCATGAGTTGACCAATTTGACGGGACAGGTTCTTTGACTTGGCCAGGGTGTCGTCTAGTTCAGCTTGGGTCTCTCGACGGTGTCGGTCTAATGTTATTACTTGATCAGTAATAGCCTGAGCATCAGCGAGTCCTCGTTTTTTTAGGCCAGCTACAGTTGACTCCTGATTATTTACAATAGTTGATATTGACAGCATAAAACAGATAACTTAACAGCAGCGAAGTACGATAAAATGAAGTAGAAATGAAAAGGTGAAGTAAGATAAGTCTAAGGGCTTTAAAAAACACTCTGATTGCTTGACAAATAGCCGTTGAACCTATATTATTGCATTAACAAATCAGGAAAAGCAAAGCATCTTTGCTTCCACTCCATATCATTGCGCTGCATTATCCTTTAGTATCCACTTTATTTGACTAACACTCTTAGCATTCAGCCCCATGGCTGGATCTCCAAATTTTTAGCATTACGTATTCCAATTTATGTACAACATTGATGAATTACAGGTCCGCCTGCTTTCCGAGTTAAGGGAGATAGCGGAACAGATGGGATTATCTAACTACAAAAAGCTTAACAAGACAGATCTTATCTACAAAATTCTGGATCAGCAAGCGATCCTCCCCGAAGACCAGCTTCCACAAAAGAGGGAAGCTCCTGCCAGCCAGGAAGCCCCAGATTCTTCTTCGGAAACTTCTGACAACAGCAAATCAACACCTCCTCCAAAAAAAGAAGGTAAGCCCAAGCGGCGACGCCCAAAAAAGCAAAAAGAAGCAACTGCAGAATCTGACACCAATTCCGAGCAGAAACCGGTTGAGCATGCTTCTGACGCTGGTAATAATTCCAAATCTAAAGAAAACTCGTCTAAGGGTAACTCTACGCAGCGAAAGCGCAAGCGAGTAAACGTGACCGAAACCGAGAATAGCGGACTTGAAGAAGCATCAACCAGCACTAACGATTTGCTAGACTCCTTTGATATTGAGATTGACGAACCAGCCGAAAAAGCTCAGCCTGATCAATCCTCAAAAGACGACCGAAATAATGACTCTTCCCGCAAAGATCGCGACCAGCGTGATAACCGCGACCAGCGCGACAATCGTAATAAAAAGCGGCACGAAGAGAAGAAGCAACCACAGACTGTACCAATTAAAGAATTTGACGGAGCTATTGAGAATGAGGGGGTGCTGGAGATTATGCAGGATGGCTACGGCTTTCTTCGATCTTCCGACTATCATTATCTAGCCAGTCCGGACGATATTTACGTTTCTCCTTCTCAGATTAAGCTGTTCGGTCTGAAAACCGGTGACACCGTACACGGGCAGATACGCCCACCTAAGGAAGGTGAGAAATACTTCGCTCTACTACGGGTAGAATCCGTAAACGGAAAGACCACCGAAGACATACGCGACCGGGTTCCGTTTGAATACTTAACTCCTCTCTTCCCCGAAGAGCGGCTGAACCTATCAACCAAAGCGGGCTACTATTCTACCCGTATTCTGGATTTGTTCTCCCCTATCGGCAAAGGGCAGCGCGGAATGATTGTTTCGCAGCCTAAGTCGGGGAAAACCGTGCTACTGAAAGAAATAGCTAACGCCATTGCCGAGAATCACCCGGAAGTCTACCTGATTATTCTGCTGATTGATGAACGTCCGGAGGAAGTAACCGATATGGCCCGCTCGGTAAAAGCTGAGGTAGTTGCTTCTACCTTCGATGAGCAGGCAGAGAAGCACGTAAAGGTAGCTAGCATTGTTCTGGAGAAAGCTAAACGCATGGTTGAGTCCGGCCACGATGTGGTTATTCTGCTCGATTCTATTACCCGATTAGCTCGAGCTCATAATACCACCGTGCCTTCTTCCGGTAAGATATTATCCGGAGGGGTTGACGCTAATGCATTACATAAACCCAAGCGCTTCTTTGGAGCAGCCCGTAACGTAGAAAACGGTGGGTCGCTGACCATCATTGCCACTGCCCTCATTGAAACTGGCTCTAAAATGGACGAAGTAATCTTTGAGGAGTTCAAGGGAACGGGTAATATGGAACTTCAGCTGGATCGCAAGCTATCCAATAAGCGAATCTACCCAGCCATCGATGTACCTGCTTCCGGTACCCGCCGCGAAGATTTACTGATGGACAAAGAGGAATTATCGCGCGTCTGGATTCTGCGTAAGCTGATGTCCGACATGACTTCCAACGAAGCTATTGAGTTCTTGCTATCCCGTATGAAAGGAACGCAGAATAACGAGGAGTTCCTGATTTCTATGAACGGGTAGTCTGTGTCCTCTTTCTAGAAGAAACTGAAGCCAGCTTTAGCGCTGGCTTTTTTTATGCCTAGCCTGCAGTGGTACCATCCACAAAATCCTGAAGATAGCAATAGTTCTCCGTCAATTTTCCATTCTCCGTAATTGTGGCCCGAGCAATCACTCCGTCCTGATCCTTTTCTAATAAATGAGGCAGAACTTCCGCTAGTAGCGCATCTCCAAATGCCTGGGAAGCATCGCGGGGTAGTTCTGAGGGTAGATTATCAATCGCCATCACCGAGATCAAATTCTGATTCTGGTAAGGAGTACTTACAACTTCATCTTTCCAAGGATCATAGTCATAAACCGGATCATCCATCGTTGAGGGCTGCTTAGTTGATGGTATTGAACCCTCAATATCGCAGGTAATATCGGCAATCACCTTTAGTTTAAAATCTTCTTGTAGCATCTCTTCTCGACTGAATAGCACCGGTGAATTGGAATCCCAGTAAGCCCCGGCAATTAGTAGATCGGTTTCACGGGCAAAAGGCAAAAACCCGGGAACAAACTGTTCGGGATGATTGAAAAAATCCTCCTTATGGAAAGGAGATCCGTCCTTTTTCCGGTTATACTGGGTTACCTCCAACTGGGTATAAACTGGTTTTTCATAATGATACTTGAGATATTCACTGGCTTCTACCCGGCGAATACCCACTTCGTTCAGTACTTCCGCAGCACCATTGGCAACTCGTCCGGTTCCGGTAATCGCAATTTTAACAGCCGGTAGCTTAATTTTGGGGTATTCGGTCCGTAAATCAGCCAGATCAAAACAGTCTTTGGCCCGACAAATATCGTACAGACCAAACTTCTTCCCGAACGTATACAGTCCGTTATAAGCGCCAACAATACCAGCAAAGCGCCCGAAGGCCACCACCCGTTGGTTTTTCTGATCGGTTAGGCGTTCGTAGTCAATCAAGCGAATTTTTTTGTTCAGAATGGCTCGTAGCAATCCTCGGTTGTAAGCCTGCTTTTTAATGGTATGGGAGAAGAACAAATAGGTCTTATTGGGAATTAATTTATCAATGGGCACTTCCTTTACTCCCATTAGAATATCTGCCCCCTGTACCGACTCAACTACCGGAATGTTGGCTTGCTGGTACTCCTCATTGGGAAAGCAGCGAAGTGCACTATTCTGGCAAATGACTTCTACTCCAAATTTTTCCTGCGCCAGTGCGGCCTGGTCAGGTGTTAGAGGTACTCGGTGATCTACCGGAACTTTTTCTTCCCGAATCAATACAATAGTCGTTTTATCCATAGTGACATCTAATTAATACAAATTGTAGTTGACAACGATCAGGTGTGACCGTAGTCGCGTAGAAACGCTTGTAAAGAACTAACGCTGGCCTAAAAAATCGAGGGTGAAGGTACGGAAAAGTTTATAAACACTTACTCATTTGCACCTGCTGACAGATCAAAATAATTTTATGTTTGAGATTCAGCTAGTTCGGTCGATGGCTTCAGGAAAATCGCAGCTGCTCGTTTCAATCCATCTTAAGAATCCCTAAATTGCACGAATGGAAAAATTCGTTGTCTCGGCTCGGAAATATCGTCCGACGGGTTTTGAACAGGTTGTCGGACAAGAACACATCACTACCACCCTACAGAACGCCATTGACCAGGATCATCTGGCACAGGCACTACTATTTTGTGGTCCGCGAGGGGTAGGAAAAACAACCTGTGCCCGAATTGTAGCCCGCAAGATCAACGGATTTGACGAAGAGTCTTCGGCTAATGCTCTGAATATCTACGAACTAGATGCTGCCTCCAATAACTCGGTGGAGGATATTCGTAACCTAATTGATCAGGTCCGATACCCGCCCCAGCAGGGGAAATTCAAGGTGTACATTATTGATGAGGTACACATGCTCTCTAACCAGGCATTTAATGCCTTTCTCAAAACATTAGAAGAACCACCACCCTACGCTATCTTTATTCTGGCTACTACCGAAAAACACAAGGTAATCCCCACCATTCTCTCCCGCTGCCAGATCTATGATTTTAACCGGATTCAGATTGAAGACATTGTTTGTCACTTGCACAAGATTGCCGAGCGGGAGGGAATAGCAACCGAAGAGGAAGCTTTAACCCTAATTGCCCAGAAGGCCGACGGAGCCTTGCGCGACGCTCTTTCTATTTTTGATCTGATTGTTACGTTTTCTTCCGACCGTAAGGTTACCTACCGAGAAACTATCGAGAATCTGCACGTGCTAGATTACGACTACTACTTTCAGATTGTAGACTTGCTGCTGGAGCAGAAACTGCCTCAGGTGTTACTTTTATTTGATGATATTTTACGGCAGGGGTTTGACGGACACAATTTTGTTGTTGGACTAAACGAGCACCTACGGAATGTACTAGTCTGTAAAGATGCCGCTACACTAGCTTTACTTCAGGTATCGGCCAGTGTGCAAAATCGTTATCAGCAGCAAGCCAAAAAAACCCCACTTTCCTTCTTACTTACTGCCATGAACCTGGCTGGGCAGTGCGATCTACAGTACAAGAACTGTAAGAACCAGCGCCTGCACGTAGAACTAGCTCTTATGAAAATGGCCTACATTGAATCGGCGGTGCAGTTAGCCCAGCAGAATGTAGGAGAACCTGGGGAGAGCGTCAAAAAAAAAGTAACCGAATCGACTGAAAACAGGACCGAAAGCCCCTCTCACGAACATATCAATGGCTCCTCTGATAGCCCACCGGTAAGTACTCCCCGAGTGTCTACGTCCGTTGGTCAGTTGCAAAGTACCATACGCATTCCTAAGCTGGGCCAACCCCGTCCTCAGTCGGCACCTAACGGCAACGGCTCCGTTTCCGAGATGGAAGCTGTTACAGTAGAAGAGCCCCTTGTTTCTACTACTGCTGCCAACGAGCCTATCAATCTAACTCAGTTGCGAGAAGTATGGGAGGAGTTCACCGAAGAACGCCGGGCATTAGGAAAAGAAACTGAATATATCCTTCTTAATCAGACTGTAAATTTGAAGGAAGATGGAGTGACTATTCCGCTGACGTTTATGAGTACAATCCAGCAGGACCAGTTCGACAGCGTCCGAGCCGAGTTGCTGCAGCGGCTTCGGCGGCGTTTAAAGAATTCTGAAATTGATGTAGAAACCACCGTAGATGTGGAAGAGCGGAATCGCCGCCCTTATACTCCGTCTGAAAAGCTTAACTACCTCAGCGAAAAGTATCCTTTGCTTCAGGAGCTTACTCAGCGCCTAGGGCTAGATCCCGATTATTGAGACTGAAGATCCTGACGAACTGCCTCTAGATCGTCCTGTGTGAGCGGCTTAGTAATGTATTTAATAACTGCCTTATTAGTAATAATCTTATCAACATCTCTCCGGTCTTCGGAGCTAGACAGAATAATTACCCTTGATTTTTCCTGAATGTCCGTGGGTAGGGTTTCAAACTCATATAGGAACATAAATCCATCCATGATAGGCATGTTTATGTCCAGAAAGATCAGATCAGGAATATCATTAGGTGACTGGGCGTGCTCCTGCAGATAATCTAGTGCCTGCTGTCCCGAGCTTTTGACAACAACGCGTTGGGCAAACTCCGTTAGCTCAATTACCCGCCGACTAATAAAGTTATCGGTGTCGTTATCATCAATAAGTAGCACAAGATCAATCATCCGCTAAGCTGTTCAGTCTTGACAAGTTTGTGGTTAAAATTCAGGTATAAAGTTCCAATTATATTTCTCAAATAAAAAGCGGGATTCTGGGAATAATAAGTTCAAGTAAGGTTTTATACTAAAATAGTACTTGATATAAGGGAAAATGAATTTCTATTAGTTTGGGGAGGCTACCCGTAACCGCTCACCAACCTTCAGCGTAAAGTTTTCTTTCTCATTCCACTCCATCAGTTCTCTTAAAGAAATGCTGTACTCCTGAGCAATTTGGTACATTGTTTCACCGGCTCTCACCTCGTGGTAGCCCACTGGGATAGACGTAGCAGTTTCTGAGTTTGGAATGCGTAGTTGCTGCTCAACCTGTAGTGACTCATACACCGAAATTTTATTATACCCAGCGAGTTCGGCCGCGCTTAAACCGTATTTTTTGGCAATACTGTACAGCGTTTCTTGAGCGGCTACTGTATGATAAGAGACATCTTTTAAATCATCTTGCCCCAAATCTATTTTCTTTTGGCTACGGTCATTAGTCTCTTCAGAAGGTAAATTGCGCCAGGCCCGCTCCGAAGCCGAAGTATCAACGGTACCCTCATCTACTTCAGCACTAGCGGAGGTTGCTATCGTGGCAGTTTGAGCCGAAGCTACCGATGGCTGGTTGGTGGGCTGCTGCATCGGCTTTCGGTACTCTACTGGAATTGTAGCCGGACGAATATAACGTAACCAAAGTACCCGGTTGGCTTCCAATGGCTTTTCTTCTTTCAGGCGATTGTTACGAAGCAGTTTCTTTAGCTTAATACCGAAGCGTTGCGATACATCCCACCAGGTTTCACCCGGCTCGGCTACGTGGTATCGGGCCGGGGCCCGGTTTCGCTTAGGTCTGATATAATAGGGTTGTCCCGGCACAATCTCCGCCTGCCGATGGGTAAGGTCGTTGTATTTGATCAGCCGACTAGGTGGTATTCCAGCCCGGCGAGCAAGTTGTTTTACATCCTCTCCTTCCTGCGCAATAATGCCCGATACCCCGTTTACGCGTAATTGCTTTTGGCCAAACCACTGTCGAGTGCCAATAGCCGGGAAAGCTGCTGAATTGAGCACTTCTCCTTCTAACACTGAACTGGTTGGGTCTTTTGTATTTTTAGGTGCTGTTTGGTTTTCGGGCTGCGTATTTTCAGCAATGGGTGGCTGACGTGAGCGCCCGCTGAAGTCGGGTATGATTACTGGATAGGTTTTATCTTCAGGAACCCGCTTCTGCTTAAGCCAACGGTTGTATGGCTCCAAGTCCTCTTCAGTTACCGAAAATTTGGTGGCTATCTCGCGTAGCGTTTGTCCCCCTCCATACTCGTACACAGAAAGCTGTACGGGCGGATTCGGATTTTTTCCGATAGCTCCTTCAAAAGCAATTTTGTGAGATAAGTACTTTAGAATATACCAGTGTGCTCGCCCGTCGAGCCGCATTACTTTCCTACCGTTAAACCGCTTATCAGCTTTTTTCAGGGCTCCGCCCGGCCCCTCGTAGTAGGCCATTAGAGCGTGTAACCAGTTATCGAAAAAAGCATTGTTGTTTTTGAAGTAGCGAGCTGCCCCCCGGGTAGCCATAATAATATTCATGCGCTCGTCTACCACACTGTTGATCGTAAGCCCTACCTCTGTAGCCGAAGGAACCTTAAATTGCCAATAACCTACTGCGTTAGAACTGGATATGGCATCGCCTACGAGTGCACTCTCCTGAATTACCAGGTACTTAATATCTTCGGGCACGTTCTCTTCCCGCAGCACTTCTTCAATTAGCGGAAAGTAAGCGTCTACACGATCTACTTTGGCATTGAAGTACTTTTCGTAGCGGGTGAGAGCATCCACGTCGGTTTGCACTTTTTTGCGGGCATCGGCGGTTAGCTCCAGCCGCATATCGGCAAAAGATATGTTTTCCGGCACCTTGGGCGAATGCGTCCCGGACGAGCGCGTCTCGGACGATTGCGCCCCGGCTACCGAAATAACTATGAGAATGATACAAACTAATAATGCTGATTTTCTTACGAGCATCATTACTAATTATTTAATAATCTAACGCAAAGTGAAAAGACAAATAGGTTAATTGTTAGGCACTACTTATTGCTTACGTACAATCATCAGGCCATCGCGTACTGGTAACAGAACGTTTTCTACCCGGGAATCTTGCTGAACGTAACGATTGAAATCGATCAGCGCCTGAGTTTTAGCATCTGTCTTTATAGAAAACTGATTATCCTTTTTTCCGGCCAACACCTTTCCGTGCCACAACACATTGTCGGCCACGATAAATCCACCGGAAAGCACTTTATCGAAAATCATCTGGTAATACTTCAGATAGCTGACTTTGTCGGCATCAATAAATACTAGGTCAAAGGTTTCGTCTATTGTCGGAATCAATTCGGTAGCATCCCCTATCATCGGGGTGATTACCTCTGATAGTCTGGCCCGCTGAATGTAACGCTGCACCATACCGCTCAACTCTTCGTTGACGTCCAATGTAATCAACTTGCCGCCTTCCGGTAAGGCTGAAGCCATCCAGATGGCTGAGTAGCCCGTGAATGTACCAATTTCCAGGATTCGCTGGGGCCGGATCATAGCAACCAGCATGGCCAGTACGCTTCCCTGAATGGGTCCGGAAAGCATCTGAGGCATTAGTACTTTCAGGTGAGTTTCCCGCCTCAGTTCTTGCAGCAGATCCGATTCTGGCGTACTATGGCTCTCAACGTACTCTTCAATATCAGACGGCAATAACCTCATATTCTACAAGGCTACGACAATCTGGGAGGATGAGCAATGAAGAGAGTTACAATAAACTTAGTTTGTTATGCATGCATAATAAAATTCAGTATATTTGCGCTGCTATGAAGAAAGAAGAGACTGTAGATTACAATATTAAGACCTCTTGGCATGCCATCTACCGCATGTATAACCAAAAAGCCCTGAGAGACGATTTCACCACCTCTATCGGCTACGTGCTCCTAAACATTGATTCTAAAGAAGGAACCCCTGCTACCAAAATTGCCCCCCTGATTGGCCTGGAATCACGTAGCCTGACCCGGATGCTCAAGAATATGGAAGAGAAAGGACTGATTGTGAAACAGCCCGATCCTAACGACCGACGCTCAGTGCGAATCGTCCTCACTGAATTAGGCCGAGAGAAAAAAGAAATATCCCGAAAAACCGTACTGGACTTCAACAATACGGTACGCGAAATGGTACCCGAACATAAAATCAATATTTTTTTTGAAGTAATTAATGAGATAAACAAAATTGTAGAAGAAGAAATAAATCCACCTGTTGTAACCACCACACCATGAAGAAATACAACATTACCAAGGTAGCCGTGCTCGGTTCAGGGGTGATGGGCTCCCGCATTGCTTGTCACTTTGCCAATATCGGCGTAGAAGCCCTATTGCTCGACATTGTTCCCCGCGAACTAACTGAGGCGGAAGGAAAAAAAGGGCTAACGCTGGAAAGTCCGCAAGTACGTAATCGTATTGTGACCGAATCTTTCCAGAAAGCAGTAAAATCTAAACCTGCTCCACTTTACCATAAATCATTTGCTGACCGGGTTACACTCGGTAATTTTGATGATGATCTAAGCAAGATTGCTGACTACGATTGGGTAATTGAGGTAGTTGTTGAGCGACTGGATATTAAAAAACAACTGTTTGATAAAGTAGAGCAGTTCCGTAAGCCGGGAACGCTAATTACCTCCAATACTTCGGGTATTCCGATTAATATGATGTTGGAAGGGCGTAGTGAAGATTTTCAGAAGCACTTCTGCGGTACGCACTTCTTTAATCCTCCCCGCTATTTGCGTTTGCTGGAGATTATTCCATCGCAAAAAACTGACCCAGAGATTATCGATTTTCTGATGCGCTACGGTGACTTGTACTTAGGTAAAGAAACCGTACTCTGTAAGGATACTCCGGCTTTCATTGCCAACCGTATCGGCGTGTACAGCATTCTGTCTACGATGCATACTGTTGAAAAAGTAGGGCTGACCGTAGGCGAGGTAGATAGTTTGACTGGCCCACTGATCGGTCGCCCCAAATCTGCCACCTTCCGCACTATGGATGTGGTTGGCTTAGATACGACCGTGAACGTAGCCAATAACCTATTCGGAGTACTCAAGCAGGACGAAGCCCGTGATATGTTCCAACTACCGGGCATTATGAAAAATCTCTACGACCGTAAGTGGCTGGGCGATAAAACTGGACAGGGTTACTACAAGAAGATCAAGGATGAAAAAGGCAAGTCCGTTATTCAAGAATTGAGTCTGGAAACCTACGAGTACGGTGATCGTACCAAAGCCAAGTTTCCTTCCCTGGAAATGGCCAAGCCTAAAGATGATCTAAAGGAACGACTAAAGATTTTAGTAAGTGCCCCGGATAAAGCGGGTGAATTTTATCGAGCGCACTTCTACGATACCTTCAAGTACTGCTCTAACCGTATCCCCGAAATTGCGGACGAACTCTACCGCATTGATCAGGCGGTATGCGCCGGCTTCGGCTGGGAGTACGGCCCCTTCGAGACTTGGGATATGCTGGGGGTGAAAAAGACACTGGAGAAAATGGAAGAAGCCGGTTATAAGCCGAACCAGTGGGTGTACGACATGCTGGAAAGCGGAGCGGAAAGCTTCTACAAAGCCGAAAACGGGAAACGGCTGTACTACGATATCGAGAGCAAGTCCTACCAGGTAATTCCAGGAACCGATGAATTTGTGCTACTGGATACACTGCGGGAAAACAAAGTGCTGTGGAGCAGCGACGGAGCCACCATTCTTGATTTGGGCGACGGCATCCTGAACGTAGAGTTTCACACCAAAATGAATACATTGGGCAACGATCCGGTAGAAGCCATTAATCGTGCCATTGATATGGCCGAAAAAGACTACGTAGGCGTAGTGATCGGTAACGAAGGCCAGAACTTCTCGGCGGGAGCAAACCTGGCCATGCTGTTTATGTACGCAATTGAGCAAGAGTTTGATGAAGTGGATATGATGATCCGGCAGTTTCAGCGCACCATGATGCGGGCTCGCTACTCTTCTGTTCCGGTAGTAGTGGCTCCCCACGGTTTGGCGCTGGGTGGAGGTTGCGAGCTTACCTTGCATGCCGACCGCGTACAAGCTGCGGCCGAAACCTACACTGGCTTGGTAGAAGTAGGCGTAGGGCTCATCCCTGCCGGAGGTGGAACCAAAGAAATGACCCTGCGGGTATCCGACAGTATTGAAGCCGGAGACGTGGAGCTAAACGCCCTGCAAAATACCTTTATGAACATTGCTACTGCCAAGGTATCTACTTCAGCCCAAGAAGCCATGGACTTGCACTACCTACGTGACCGAGACCGGATTAGCCTTAATAAATCGCGCCTACTGGCGGATGCTAAAGAAGCAGCTTTATCGCTGGCTGAACAAGGTTACACTCAACCTACTCAGCGCAAGGATATTAAAGTACAGGGTAAAGGCGGTATGGCACTCTTCCTGGCTGGCATCTACGGTATGCGGCAGGGCCATTACATCTCGGATCACGATCAGAAAATTGCCGAAAAGATTGCCTACGTGATGTGCGGTGGTGAACTATCCTACCCGCAAATGGTATCGGAACAGTACCTACTGGATTTAGAACGGGAAGCTTTCCTCTCCCTTTCCGGAGAAAAGAAAACCCTGGAACGCATCCAGTCACTGCTACAAGGCGGTAAGCCCCTCCGAAACTAGCGAACGTCCATTAAACGCTAACTTCGAAACCGATGCTCGCAAGAGTATCGGTTTTTATTTAAAGGGCTTTATCTAGCATGGCATAACACAATGATTTTTACGTAAATATTGTTATAATAAGGTTGTCGGAAGACAGAAAGTGTAATATGAATTCAATTTATTCTTAGCTTTACACGAAGCAACCTAGAGATGAATCAAGCACTACTTACCCGATTATTTAGATCAATTGAAGGCGATCAGAATGACACTCTGATAAAGGTCGCTTATAGCATCATAGAGAACGAAAGAAAGAAAGGGCATACTAAGCTAGCGGATAAACTTGATACTATCATACAGGGTAATATAGCAAAATCGAAGAAATCTGAGCCAACGCTAAAATTAGCAAAAGTCGGATCATCCAGCGACAGTATCTATAAAATTCCGGTAGATAGAAGGTATCGCTTACCATTAGCAACTCACATAGAAAATGAGCACCTTCGACATGAAATGGTGCTTTCCCCTAATGTCGAAGATAAAATTCTTCGTATTGAAAAAGAGTACCTAGCTAGAGAACGACTGGCTCATCATGGCCTGAAGCCTCGTAAGAAAATTTTGTTCTATGGTTCATCAGGCTGTGGAAAAAGCATGGCTGCCGAGCGCATTGCTCGAGATTTAGGATTACCATTCTACAGGGTTCGGTTTGACTCGGTTATTTCTTCTTATCTAGGCGAGTCGGCATCTAATATATTCAAACTATTTGAAAGTATTGAGGACTATCCCTGTGTCCTATTGCTAGATGAATTTGATATGATAGGAAAGCAAAGAGATGCTAATATTAACGATCCAGGAGAAATTCATCGAATCGTGAATATACTGCTTGGATTACTTGAAGAATATGACGGTGAGGGCATTTTGATAGCAACTACTAATTTGGAGGGTAGTTTAGACAAAGCACTGTTTAGAAGATTTGATGACTTCATAGAATTTCCAAAACCTACTGAAAAAGAGATTGTAGAAATTCTGAAAATTTCTTTTTCTGCTCTAAAGCTCAATAGCAAAGTTCATTTGAAAGACTACGCAAAAGAAATGATAGGGATGTCATATGCTATTATCGTCAAGATAGCTAATGATGCTGCTAAGAAAGCAATAATTAGTTCACGTGAAGAAATCTCTGTTGAAGACTTGAATATGGCTTTAGAGGAAAATAGAGCCATAAACAGGTAATACATGGAGCAATTTCCGCATTTAAATTTTGTCCAGAAAGTAACAGGTAAACCTCGGTTTCCAGGCGGTGGAAAACCGCATCCCTCAACTCAGCATAATAGGGAAAATCGGCAGCAGCATAGTAATAGACTTTCTAACAAGACAAATAATGTCAAATCTACCTGGGATCAGGACTATAGCCAAAGAGAAAGTTTAGATCTTGCACCTTTAGACGACGAAATTGTACCAGTATTTCTGCAATTAAACCCAAGCCTCCTAAACAACGCATCGCTTGACTTACATGCTTTTGGTATAGAAATCATTTCGGAAGAAGATGATGGATATATAATTGGTGCTTCTTTAGATAAACTCAGATCATTAGAAGATAAAATAAAGGGCTTTGTTACAAAGGAACATAATACTGGGAAGATTGCCGATTTATGGAATATTATAGATGGTGATAGGCAAGGATGGAAACCAGAACGTATATTATCTGAAGAACTCTACGCAAAATGGGCTAGCATACAGGATACTAAGCAGTATAAAGTAGAGGTGAGTATTGCTTTTGATAGACCAATAAGTGAAGAACCAGACCCTACCAAGCGCGGAGGCGAAAAACGTTTAGAAAAATACCAGCAAAAGCTAATAGAGAGAGATGAGTTGCTCTTGGAAAGACAAAATCATTTTGAGCATTTTATCGCTCACTATGAAGGTGAAATTACTAGTTCAATTATTGACTTAGAGGACAGTTTTGGGTGTGAGGTATTGATAAATGGAAAAGGGCTAAAAGACTTAGTTTTTAATTATCCTTTTGTTTTTGAGGTTGTAGAAGTGGAAGAAGTTGGTGGCGTAGAAGGCGAAGATATCGACCCTTCCGAATCAGATACAGAAGTTTTACCACCAGATGGCGATGCACCAGAAGTGGGTGTGATTGATAGTGGTATCATGGAAAGCCATAGGTATATCTCTGCTGCTATCAACAGCTCTAACTCCAAATCTTACATAGATGGTGAGCCTTCTACAGCCGATTTAGTAAAGGGAGGTGGCCACGGAACAAAGGTAGCGGGTGCTATTTTATATCCTTATGGTGTATCAAATCTTGAATCGCCTTACCAAATACCTTGTTTTGTAAGAAACTTAAAGGTATTGGATAAGCAGAATAGTTTAATCAATCGCTATCCAGCCGAATTAATGCAGCTAGTTGTCGATGACAATCCAGATTGCTTCATTTTCAACTTATCAATTAATTCTAGAGCACCCTATAGAACAAAACATATGTCTACTTGGGCTGCAGTGATAGATAATCTAAGCCATGAAAGAGATATTCTCTTCATAATCTCTACTGGAAACATACCACGAGATGTTATTCAGTATTATCTTACGAATGAGCATGAGTATCCAGAATATCTACACGAATCTAATTGCCGTTTGGCAAATCCAGCACAAAGTAGCTTCGCACTAACAGTTGGTTCTATCAATCATGCCGCATTCGATGATGAGTTTTGGGAGTCATTAGGAGGTGAAGGAGATATTTCTGCTTTTTCTAGAATCGGAACTGGTATTTGGGGGGCGGTCAAACCGGATGTGGTAGAATATGGCGGAGGATTTACTGTATCAAAAAATGGTCATCACCGAGTAAAAGAAGTTCAGGATATTGCGCCAGAACTAATCCGTTCTACTCTCGACGGAGGTAGCGCTTACGGAAGAGATACTGTAGGTACCTCTTTCGCTGCACCTAAGGTTGCTCATATGGTTGCCCAACTAAGGAAATTATATCCAGAGGAAAATGCTAATTTACTACGGGCTCTAGTAGTGCAGGGTGCAAGATTACCTAGTAACCATTTCCTAGATCCATCAGTAGAAAGTATTCGCTATTTTGGTTACGGTCTTCCATCGCTTGAGCGAGTTACTAGCAATACGGAACAACGAATTACCTTTTACAATACGGGTCAATTAAAGGCAGAAGAGGGACACATATATTCCTTAAAAATTCCAGAAGAGTTGCGGAACCCAGCCCTCGAGTATGAGATTCTTATAGAAGTTACGCTTGCTTATTCGGCCAAAGTGAGAAGAACACGTCAAAAAACGAAATCTTATTTATCAACTTGGTTAGATTGGACAACTTCAAAGCTAGAAGAAACTTTTGATAGTTTCCGAAATTATGCACTTAGAGAAATAGCAGGAAATCAAACAGAGTATGATAAAAAAGGCAGAAAAGGTTTAAGCGGATTTAACTGGAAAATTCGGGATAGAGTCGATTGGGGAGAAGTAGAAGGAATAAATCGCAATAATAGCACCGTTCAGAAAGATTGGGCAATCCTATCTGCATACGAGCTTCCAGAGGAAATAGGTTTCGCCGTAAGAGCACATAAGGGATGGGATAAAAACAAAGAAGAGGTACCATACGCATTAGTGGTATCCATAGAAGTGCTAGATGAAAGTATTTCAATCTACGAACCTGTAAGAATAGAGAATGAAGTTGAAATACCGATAAGGACTTAATATTAAAAAACTAATCGATTTGCTTATAGCTCCTTCAATTGATACAGCGCATATATAAGAATTTTTGACTCAGAACACAATTAAAAATAGCCAGTTGACTAACACCCTCCCTTTTCTAACAGATTCTCGTATTTTTGCGCTTTAGCAGAAAGGACTAACCTCTTGGATAAAACAATTCGGGTATTTGCTCCGGCCACGGTGGCCAACGTGGCTTGTGGCTTCGACATCATGGGATTTGCTATTGACAATCCTGGTGACGAAGTGGTCATGCAATTGTGCGAGAAGTCTGGAGTAGTAATCAAACGAATTATCGGGGATGCAGGCAAGCTACCGCTTGATCCGGACAAGAATACCGTCAGCATTGTGGTGAAACAACTACTGGAACAGGTACAATCGGACTACGGAGTAGAAATTACGCTGTACAAGAATATGCCGCTGGGTAGCGGGTTAGGTTCCAGTGCGGCCAGTGCTGTAGCCGGTCTGCACGCAGCTAACGAACTACTATTGCGCCACGATCCGGAAAAAGCCATCCGCCGTCGGGAAGATTTGCTTCCGTTTGCCATGGAGGGTGAGCGCCTAGCCTGCGGTTCGGCCCACGCTGATAATGTGGCTCCGGCACTACTAGGCGGGTTTGTACTCGTCCGTAGCTACGACCCACTGGATGAGATTGAGAAGTTTACTTTCCCCGAGATTGCGTTTCAGGTAGCAGTTA
>ERZ1740058.769-NODE-769-length-20877-cov-8.065412_pt1 | contig 20877 bp, 21 predicted proteins | sample MGYA00581745_ERZ1740058 | MGnify/ENA primary metagenome ERZ1740058 (study PRJEB43018, sample SAMN04849742) | marine metagenome | isolation source: floating plastic debris | place: Pacific Ocean | collected 2008-08-30 | study: EMG produced TPA metagenomics assembly... | reverse complement strand
CGCTCACCCCGGCCACCGCGATCTCCACGGTCGCCGCGATCATACTCAACAACACCACCCCGCACCACAGGCGGGAGCGCCTGCTTGCGGCTGAGCTTGATGCGGCCCTGGTCGTCGACGAGGATGACCTTCACGGTTACCTCGTCACCAACGTTCACCACGTCGGTGACCTTCTCGACATAGCCATCCTTGAGCTCGCTGATGTGGCACATGCCGTCGGTGCCCGGAGCGATCTCGATGAACGCGCCGAAGTCGCGCACGCTGACCACCTTGCCGGTGTACACCGAGCCGACCTTGATCTCCTCGCCGAGCGCCTCGATCTCTTGCATTGCGCCGGCGAGCGCATCGCCGTTGGTCGACGCGACCGACACGGTGCCGTCCTCGGCAACGTCGATCTGCACTTCCCAACGCTCCTGGATGCCGCGGATGGTCTTGCCACCGGGGCCGATGAGCTTGCCGATCTTGTCGGGATTGATCTTGATGCTCTCGATGCGCGGCGCGTAGCGGCTGATGTCGTCGCGCGGGCCGTCGATCACCTTCTCCATGATCTCGATGATCTGGATGCGACCCTCGCGGGCCTGATCGAAGATCTCCTCAATCTGCTCGATGACCAGGCCGCGGGCCTTGAGGTCGAGCTGGATGCCCGTGATGCCATCACGCGTGCCGGCGACCTTGAAATCCATATCGCCGAAGAAGTCTTCCTCGCCGAGGATGTCGGTGATGAAGACCTCGTTGTTGCCCTTCTCATCGGTGACGCGGCCGACCGAGATGCCCGCACACGTTGCGCGGATCGGCACGCCCGCGTCCATGAGCGCGAGGCAGCCACCGCAGATCGATGCCATCGACGACGAGCCGTTGCTCTCGGTGATGTCGCTGACCAGACGGATGGTGTAGGGGAACTCGTCGGGGCCGGGCAGGATGCCCAGCAGGCTGCGCTCGGCGAGCGCGCCGTGGCCGATCTCGCGGCGGCCCGGGCCCATGATGCGGCCGGCCTCGCCCACACAGAACGGCGGGAAGTTGTAGTGCAGCGTGAACTTCTTGCTGTACTCGGGCATGAGCCCGTCGATGATCTGCGCGTCCTTGCCGGTGCCCAGCGTGCAGCTCACCAGGCTCTGCGTCTCGCCGCGCTGGAAGAGCGCCGAGCCGTGAGTGCGCTCGAAGTAGCCGACCTCGCCGTAGATCGGGCGGAGCTCGGCAGCCTTGCGGCCGTCGGCGCGCAGGCCCTTCTCGGCCAGCAGCTGACGCGTGACCTTCTTCTCGAGCGTGCGGAAGGCTTCCTTGGCCATGCCGCGCCGCTTCACGCTGGTCAGGTGCTCGCCGGGCGTGCCGTCCTCGATGATCGGGAAGTGCTTGTCGAGCACCTCGTTGCGGATCTCGCCGACGGCCTCACCACGATCGTGCTTGCCGGGGATCTGCCGGGCCTTCATAAGCTTGGTCTTGGCGGCCTTGGCCACGGCCTGCACGATGTCGTCGTCGGGCAGGTTGATGTTGTCGCCCAGGCGCTTCTCTTGGCCGACCTCGGCCACGAGGTCCTCGATGAGCTCGAGCACGTCGCCGATGGTCTCCTGGCCGAATTCGATCGCGTCGAGCACGTCGTCGTCCGGGACCTCGGCGGCGCCGACCTCGATCATGTTGATGCCGTCGCAGTGGCCGCTGAGCACCATGTCCAGATCGCTGTAGTCCATCTGGCTAGCCGTCGGGTTCGCGACGAGCACGGGGCCGTCATCGGTGTGCACGCGGCCGACGCGAACGGTCGCGATCGGCCCCTCGAAGGGCGCGTCGCTGATCGCGAGCGCGGCCGATGCGGCGACCGAGGCCAGCACGTCGGTGTCGTTCTCACCGTCGTGGCTCATGACCCAGCACTGGATCTGGACCTCGTCGATGAAGCCATCGGGGAACAGCGGACGGATCGGGCGATCGATCATCCGCATCGTGAGGATCTCCTTCTCGTTGGGAGCGCCCTCACGCTTGCGGAAGCCGCCGGGGAACTTGCCCGCCGCCGGCAGCTTCTCGCGGTAGTCGACCTGCATCGGGAAGAAGTCCAGGCCCGGCCTGGGATTGGCCCGGACGACCGTGGCCATCACGGCGCTGCCGCCGTACCGCAGGATGACGGCCGAGGAGGCCAATCGGGCGACGACGCCGGTTTCGATAGACATCGTCCGGCCGGCGATCTCCCTCTCGACCTTGACTTGCTCAGAAAGCTGCACGCTTGCCATATGTATGGAACCCCTATGGGTAGTTGGACCCATGGCGCGAGCGCGGCCGGGCCCCGAATGTGATCAACCGCCGAGGCCCCCGATCATCACGGGGCGGCTCGGCCGCGAGGGCTGAAGGGTCGAGAAGAAGAAGGGGCAGAGGGCGTAAGGCAGTGTCCAGAATGGGTTTAGCTTCCGGACTGCGTCGCGCCGACTGCTCCTTCGGCCTTCGTGGGCCCTCGCACGATGCGGGCCTTGGGGGCACTGGCCCCTCTCCGACTGGCCCGGGTTGTCCGAACAGGACGGCCTCTTTCCCCAGCACCCGTGTGCCGGGCCCGTCCCCAGAATTGCCTCGAAACAACAAAGCCCCCAATCGGGGCTTTGCACGAAACTCTTTACTTGCGCAGGCCCAAGGTCTTAATGAGAGCCTTGTAGCGGTCGTTGTCGGTCCTGCTCAGGTACCGCAGCAGGCGGTTGCGCTTGCCGACCATGAGGATGAGGCCGCGGCGGCTGTGGAAGTCGTGGCGGTGCTCACGCAGGTGGCCCGACAGCTCCTTGATCCGGCTGGTGAGGATGGCGATCTGCACCTCGGGGCTGCCCGTGTCGGACTCGTGCCGACCGTGCTCGCCAATGACCTCTTTCTTCACCGCCGGTTCGATTGCCATAGACCTAGGCCCTTCCGATTCGCTGCTGTCGAGTATCGATGCCACCAGAACCAACGGGCTGGGCCCGTGGTCCACCTGAGCCCCAATGATAGCCGCTGCGTGGAAGCCGGGTCCAGCGGCCTACCCGAACCATCGCAGGCGCCAGTTCCCGCCCTCGAAGACCATGTCCATGAAGGTCCAGGCCAGGTCCTCGCGGGCAAGGCCGGTCAGTTGCAGGCGGATCGTGTCCTTGCCGACCATCCGCATGAGCACCTGGGGGCTGTTCTCGGCCATCGGGCCGACGCGATTGAAGTACTTGAGAACATCTTCGCGACGCCTGACGAGCTCGTCGAACGCGGCCTCGGGTGCGAATCCTCGCTCCTCGAACTCGTTCCAGGTCACCGCGCTGAGCACCTGCTCGGTGAACAACTCGCGCTCCAGCTCCCGGTCCGGCGATGTCAGGGCCCGCTGGATGTGGACCATCAGGTCACGCCCCGTGCGAGACCGCAGCACGATCTCGCCGTCGGGCAGCTCTTGACGGATCGGAGGCAGAATCGCCGCGTCGCCGCCGGGCGCGCCGGGAGACACCCGATCGGCACGAGCGCTGGGCGAGCCCTGGAGCCTGCCGAACAGGTCGTTCTTCGGTCGTTCGCCGATCACCACGGGCTGGCAGCCGGCGGCGAAGGCCAGACCGGCGACCGGCACCACGCCAATCGCCGCACGGATTACAGCCTGAACGTGCCTACGAGTTGCCATTGCCCGCGCTGGCCTGCGAAGCGCACCCGCACCCCGGGCCGCAGCCGCCTTCGGGCATCGGGCCGGGCTCGGGCATGGGTCCCAGGAGGTGCTCGATCTTGGCATTGAGGAACTTCGTGTGGTGCTCGAGGTGCCAGGTCGCGAACACGAGGATCTCGCGAACCGTCATGGAACCCCGTTCGGGGTGCATGGCCTCGCGGTTCTGGGTTGCCTCGTCCATGTCAAACAGCCAGTCCAAAGCCCAGCGACGCAACGTGTGAACGACGGCGACCGAACCCGCGACGGGCGGCGCGGTCGTCACCCCGGCCCTCGTGCCGCGGCCATACAGCGGGCCGTCGAAGCAGGCCTGCTCGTCGAACACGCCCAGCATCGGGGTGTCCTCGCTGACGGCCCGGCGGAGGCGGTGCAGGTAGACCAGCTCGCAATCGGCCAGGTGCGTCACGAGGGCGCGGATCGGCAGCTGGCCCGCGCCGGCCTCGGGCTTGAAGGGCGTATCCAGCTCCGCGTCGGGCAGGTGGAACAGCCTGGGATCGAACCACTCGACGCCCACGGCATAGCGGCGGACCAGATCGCCCCAGTCCATCTCCATCAGGGCGTCCATCGGGGCGACCTCCAGCGTGGTGCTGGTCGGGCCGCAGGCCTGCGTTGCGGGGGCTTGTGTCATGCCCAATGGTACGAGCGAACCCGGCCCTAACGTTCGCTGTGAGCGAAAACCTCCCTGCTTCCCCATCGACCGAGTCCGTCCCGAGCGAGTGGGCGTGCGGCCTCCGCGTGATGGCCATGCCCAAGGACACGAACCAATATGGGACCATCTTCGGCGGCGTGATCCTCAGCTGCATCGACCAAGCGGCCTTCGTCGAGGCCCGCCGGCATGGGCTTCACCGCTGGGTCACCGCCAGCGTCGATCGCGTGGAGTTCCGCGAGCCGGTTCATGTCGGGGATCTGATCACGTGCCTCACCCGAACGGTGAGAGTGGGCACCAGCAGCGTTTCGGTCGAGGTGCTCGTCGAGGCCGAGCGGTACGAACTGGGCCAGACCGTGCGCGTGACCGAGGCACAGCTGACGATGGTCGCCATCGGGCCCGACAGCCGACCGGTGCCGATGCACAGCCCGGCGACGGCCCACCTCCCCGAGACCGCCTGACGCGGCATCGCGCGCACCACGAAGAGGATCCCCCGTGACCACCGGCCCACGCAACGAGCCACCCGGAATGCTGGCGCTCCTGAGCGGCGGCGGGCGCACGTTGCTGAATCTGCTTGACGTGATCGAAGCGGGCAGTCTGCACGCGCGTATTCCGGCGGCCATCGCCTCACGCCCGTGCGTAGGGGTCGAGCGAGCGCAAGCACGTGGGATTCCGTCGCACGTGGAGCGAGGCGTTATCCCAGCGGATCGGCTCGAGCACCTCATGCACGAACACGGTGCGAGCTGGCTCGTGCTCTGCGGCTATCTCCAGAAGGTCGACATCCCGCCATCACTCGAAGGACGCGTCGTGAACATCCATCCAGCGTTGCTTCCGGACTTCGGCGGCCCGGGCATGTACGGCGATCGCGTCCACGCGGCCGTACTCCAGAGCGGAAAGACCGAGAGCGGTTGCACGGTGCACCTGTGCGACGCCGAGTATGACACCGGACCGATCGTGCTGCAACGGCGCTGCCCCGTGCTGCCGGGCGATACCGTCGATTCGCTCGCGGCGCGCGTGTTCGAGCAGGAGTGCGAGGCGTATCCAGAAGCGCTATCGATGCTGCTGGCAGCCGCACACGAAACGGAGGGCGTGCGCCCATGAAACGGCTGGTCGTCCTCCTCACGATCGCGCTCGGTGTTGCTGCTTTTGCGCAGAACGAGCAGATCCGGCTGTCCAACGACCAGCTCGAGACGCAGGCGTACGCGCTGGCGATGGAGGGCGACTTCGCGGGGGCGCTGCCGCTCTTCCAGGAGATGGCACGTCGGCAGCCGGACTCGTTCGTGCCGCACTACAACATCGCGAGCTCGCTGGCTCGGCTCGATCGCCCCGAGGAAGCGCTCGATGCGCTGGACCGCGCCCTCGAACTGGGCTTCGACGACCTGGCGCACCTGAAGCACGACCCGGACCTGGAGGCCATCCGCACCACGGATCGATTCCTCGCGATCGTCGACGGGTGGGCCGCGCGTATGGAGGGGCTCTCCGAGGCGCGCTTCGAGGCGTTGCACCAGCGGTTCGGCGGGTCGTACCACACCGAGGAAGACGCGTTCTTGCGGCTGCGCTTTGCGGTTGGCTTACCCAAGCAGAGCTTCGATCTTGCGCACCAGGAGCTCGACGTCGCGTGCCGGTGGGCGGTGGCCGAGTTGTTTGGCAACCTCGTGGAAGCCGAGAAGGCGATGGTGCCGTGGGTGAGCGTCGTGGTGCCTTCTGATCGCGATTTTGGGCGATGGGTTGCGCAGCGGCACGGCGTTGCAGCGCGGACGGCGACGCGTCAGATCGCGGGCACGTACGACCACGACCAGAAGCAGCTCGTGTGCAAGGACCTCGGCGCGACGCTGCGGCACGAGGTATTCCACGCGCTGCACTACCGCAGTCAGAGCCTGGAAGGCCAGCGGCACGCGACGTGGATACTCGAGGGGCTGGCGTGCCTCGTCGAGGACATGGATGTTGGTGCTGACGGAACGCCGAGCTTCGCCCCTTCGTGGCGCACGAACATCGTCAGGAAGGCGAACCGTGGCAACGGTCTAAGGTCGCTCGAGCAGCTCGCGAAGATGCCGGACCAGACGTTCGTGAGCACGAGCCAGCTGCTGCACTACGGGCACGCCCGCGCCGTGATGTTGTACCTCTTTGCCGCGGGTAAGCTGGGCGAGTTCTACCAGAACTACGTCGATACGTGGGATCGCGATCGGACGGGCGTCCAGGCGCTCGAGCGCACGTTTGGGGCCACGATCGACCAGATCGATACAAGCTTCCGCCGATGGATCGAGCGGCTCCCGGTCGCTCCAGAACAGAATCACCCGCCGACCGCGACGCTTGGCATCGACGTCGATGGCGAACGCGGCGAGGGGCTCGCGGTGCTGCGAGTTGTGCGTGGCTCACCCGGGCAGCGTGCGGGCGTGCGCCAGCGTGACGTGATCGTCGCGATTAATGGACAGGGCACGCGAGACCTCAACGAGTTATACCGCGTCGTCGGCCGTTATGTGCCGGGCGACACGGTGGTGCTCACGCTGCGTCGCGGACGCCAGATGCTCGAGCTGCCCGCGCGGCTGGGCAGCCGTCGGGACTTCAACACGATCCGCATCCCCGGCGGCTAACGCTCTTAGCCCGGGTCGGCCGCGGGCGTCTGGGGCTCGGTCGCCGGTTCTTCGGCCGGGTCTGCGCCCGGCTGGGTTTCCGGTTGCGAAGATGGAGCTCCACCCTCACGCTCGGCCGCTTCCTCGGCGGTCTCGATGACCTCGTCCTCTTCGTCGCCCGAGAGGCTGAGGAACGGGATGGTGCTGTCGATGTTGTTGAGCGTCTTGCGAAGCGAGGCCAGGTGCGCGTCCACGCTCGACAGCGACGAGTTGATGGTCTCAAGCGACGTGAGCTTCATGTCCAGGTCGGAGAGGATCGTGTTGGTGCGTTCGAGCTTGGTCAGCCCGTCGTTCACCGTGCCCAGCTGCACCTTGACGTCTTCCATCGACGCGTTGATCTGCCGCATCTCGTCGCGGATCTCCCAGGCGATGCAGCCGGTCGAAGGAATCGCGAGCAGCGTGAGCGAGAGCGTCGCCGCGAGGCGGCGGGCATTGTTGGGCATGGTTCGAGTCCTCTCTCTTGGGAAGGTGTCGGTGTGCCTGGATTAGTCTTTGTTGTCGGACGAGTTGTCGGCTGGGTCGTTGACTGGGTCGTCGTCGGCCTTCTCGGCGTCGAAGTCGGCCAGTATCTGACGCGCCTTCTCGACCTCGGTCTCGGGCACGAGAAGGCGCACATAGCCGGGGCTCTCCGCCTTGAAGCCCGAGCTGGCGCCGCCGACCATCTCGCAGCGGATACCGGCCTCGCGTAGCGCGTTCATCGCGAAGCTGGCTTGGATCTCGGTGGGATACTGGCCGATGATCACGGGCTCGGGATGGTTGGGATCGGATGGCGTGGGATCGCTCATGGATTCTCCGAGTGTCCTACTTACGCATGAAGCCCAAGGCCAGGCCCGCGAGCGCGGACCCGGCCGACGGAAGGTAGCCGGTCACGAACGCCTGGAAGCCTCCCAGCTGCGCCTTGAGCCACTCTTGCAGCGTGTCGTACTGGTCGGCCATCGCCGCCCACTTCACCTCGACGAGCCCGGCGTACTGCAGGCCGAAGAGCAGCAGGAAGAAGACGCCCGCCGACACGATGGTGATCTTGGCGAACGCCTTGAGCGCGTAGGCCATCGAGAAGCCCACGAAGAAGCCGAAGCCCATGCGGAAGATCGCCGGGCTCCAGGGGTCGGTGACCTCCGCGTCACCCTCGGCGGCCGCGGTCGCCTCGCCTTCGGCCGTCTCGCCCTCGCCCTCGCTCCCGGGCAGCCCCGGCACGGGGACGGGCCAGGTTACCTCGCCGCCCTGGCCGACGAAGCCGCTCGCGGCATCGGTGCCCGCCGCAGCCTGCTCGCCAACGGCCGCGGCCTGCTGCTGCTGGATGGTCTCGACGGCGGCCTCGTCCTCGAGCGTGCCGGTGACGCCCAGGGCCACCCCGCCGATCATCACCAGCCCGGAAAGCACCAGCATGATCATCTGCAGCGGGCCCGGCCGGGTGTGGTGGGTCTGCTCTACGCCGTTGGCATCGGGGGTTTCGTCGCTCACGGGGGAAGGGTACCCGCCGGCTTCAGGCCCGTGCGGCCCGCCCGAACACGCCCAGCACGGCGTCCTTCAGGTGGGCGTTGGTGAGCACGGCGTCGCCGCCGTCGAGCCGCGGCACGCCCTGCCAGTCGGTGAGGTGCCCGCCGAGCTCGGCCAGGATGCACGCCATCGGCGAAATGTCCCAGGGCTTGATGGTCGGCTCGACCACCGCGTCGCAGCGGCCGGTCGCCAGCAGCACGTGGGCGTAGCAATCGCTCCAGCCGCGCATGCGCTTGCAGGCGTCGGCGAGGCGCGCGTACACGTCCTCGCCGGTCTCGGGATCGAAGTACTCAAGAGCGGTGGTCACGAGCAGCGCGTCGGCGATGTCGCGCGTCTCGGTCAGGAAGGCCGGGCGCGCGTCCTGGCCGGGGCCGGGGATCCACCACGCGCCGCCATCGCGCGCGGCGTACACGGTCTCGCTGAGCGCGGGCATGTGGACGACGCCGACGACGGGCTCGTCGCCCTTGTACACGCCGACCAGGGTGCCATACAGCGGCACGCCGTGCACGAAGCTCACGGTGCCGTCGATGGGATCGAGGATCCAGCGATACCCAGAGGCGCCCTCGGCCTCGCCGTACTCCTCGCCGAGGATCGCATCGTTGGGGAACGCCTCGCCGATGGCCTCGCGCAGCACGCGTTCGGCGCCCTTGTCGGCCTCGGTGACGGGGCTGCCGTCGCCCTTGGTGACGGTACCGAGCTGGTCGCCCTGGAAGAACTGCAGCGTGACGCCGCCCGCGGCACGCGCCGCTTCGAGCGCGAGCTCAAGACGCTGCATCACTTCTCGATCGACTTTGGCAAATGGTTCGGTCACGCCTCAGGCGACCGCCGCGGCGACCTTCTTCGCCGCGTCGCCCAGGTCGGTCGCGGCCTGCAGCGTGGTGAGCTTGGCCGAGCCCTCTTCGAGGATCTTGCGGCCCGCCTCGACGTTGGTGCCTTCGAGCCGGACAACTAACGGCACCTCGAAGCCGATCTCGGAAGCGGCATTGACGATGCCCTGGGCGATGACGGCGCAGTCCATGATGCCGCCGAAGATGTTCACCAGGACGCCCTTCACGGCATCGTCCTCAAGGATGATGCGGAACGCCTCGGTGACGGCTTCTTCGCTGGCCGAGCCGCCGACGTCCAGGAAGTTCGCCGGCGTGCCGCCCTCGAGCGCGATGGTGTCCATCGTCGCCATCGCCAGGCCGGCGCCGTTGACCAGGCAGCCGATGTTGCCGTCCAGCGCGATGTAGCTCAGGCCCATCCGGCTGGCGCGCAGCTCGCTTGGGTTCTCCTCGGCCGGATCGAACATCCCCTGGATGTCCTTGTGGCGGAAGGTCGCGTTGTCGTCGAAGTTGAACTTCGCGTCGATGGCCAGGACCTGCCCATCCGGATGGTCGTCGCTGGCGGGCGTGACGATCAACGGGTTAATCTCGGCGATCGTGCAGTCCTTGTCGAGGAAGGTCCTGGCGAGCGCCATCATGATCTTGGCGGCCTGGCCGACCTGCTTGCCTTTGAAGCCCAGCTCGAAGGCGACCTTGCGGGCCTGGAAGCCCTGGAGGCCCAGCAGCGGGTGCAGCGGCTCGCGGACGATCGCGCCGGGGTTCTCCTCGGCGACCTTCTCGATCTCGACGCCGCCCTCGCTGCTGGCGATGAGCACGTGGCGCCGCGTCTTGCGGTCGGTCGTGATCGCCAGGTAGTACTCCTTGGCGATGTCCACGCCGCCGACCATCAGCAGCTTGGTGACCTCCAGCCCCTCGGCCCCCGTCTGGTAACTGACCATCTTGTTAGAGAGCATGAAGCGGGCGGCCTCGGTCGCCTCCTCGGGCGAGCGGACGAGCTTGACGAAGCCGGCCTTGCCGCGTCCGCCGGCGTGGACCTGGGCCTTGACGACGGCCAGCTTGCCGCCGCCGTCCTCGGGCCGGCAGTCGGTGGCGACCTCCTTGAAGACGCGGGCGGCCTCCTCGTAGTTGTCGATGGTGACGCCGGGGGGCACGGGCACGCCCGCCTGGCTGAGGATGTCGCGGGCCTGGTACTCGTGGATCTTCATAGAGGGTCACTCCGTGACGGGGTCTTGGGGCCGGGAGTCCGCGGTCGTCGCAGAGTAGGTCGGGCTGTACCCTTTGGCTGCGATGACCTTCTACGTCTATGGCTTGGGCGCGTTCTTGACCTTCGCCGCGATCGTCGCGAGCGTCCTCGTGGTCGTGCGGCCGTGGCTGGCATTCATGGGCTGGCACCCCGGCCGCATCCACCGCGCCATCCGTCGTGCCGAGGCGCAGGGGCTCCCCGTGTGCGGGAGCTGCGGCCACCCGGTCGCACGCTGGGGCGACGGCGTCCGCCTGCCGACGAACTGCGGCGAGTGCGGGGCCGTCTACGCGCGGTGCGGCATCGTCTCGCGCGCGACGATCGCCCGCGCGGCCCCGTCGACGATCACGGTCGGTGCCCTGCTCGCACCGCTGTCGTTCATCGCGACCATGTTCGCCTACGGCGCGTCATACGAAGCGCTCACGCCGGCGCCCCAGTACTCCGCGCCCATCACGGCACTCCCCAGGCCCGCACTCGTCCGCCGCACCGCCGAGTTCAGACTGCAGCCCAGCCGTGTCGAGGGCGAGACGATCTTCCGCACCACAAGCCGAATTCCGGGCGTTGATGAGCCGCCGTTCACGCTCATGTACGTGGTGGACATCATCGGCCAAGGCGACACGCTGGGCGGTTCGGCGGTGCACGCGACCGATGGCCGTGTCACGATCGAGCTCCGCGGCCCGAGCGTGCCCAGCCTCGACCTCGCCTACCGGCCCGCCACCGATTCGTGGTCGCTCACGGGGGCGGGCTCGAATTCCGCCCCGTTGACCGGACTCGGTGCGGAGCAAGCCATCGCCGCGCTGTACGCCAGCGGGGGTCTGGCCCTGCGTCCATGGGCCGACGCGGAGATGTGCGAGGCGGTCGATCGGCTCCGCACCATGTCCAGCTCTTCAAGGACCGTCAACGGATTCGTCCAGACCGGACACCCGAGCGAGGCGGCACACGAGCATGACACGGCCATGGTCGCGGGCAACCGGGTCGGGACTGGCGAGGGCACCGCCAGCGTGCTCGCCGGGTCGATGCCATGGGGATGGCAGGGCACCACCATCCCGACGCCGGTGCCCGCCCATGCCAAGCCCCTCGCGCTCGTCGCCGGCGCGGCGGTGGTACTGGTGTACGCCGGAGTGCTTCTCGTGTACGCCCGGACGCGCGCCAAGCGGCTGTCCGAGGGCGCGACGCCTTGACGCGCATCCCCATACACGCGTTCGTCCCGCGCGTGCTGGCCATGGCCGCCGCCATCCGCCGCGACGCGGGGGCGCAAGGGCTGGTGAAGGTTGTGCCCGGCATGCACACGCTCGGATGACTCGTGGAACGGACTGGATAGGAGCCCGCATGCCCGCCTACACCGTGCAAGACTGGCCCGACGTCGACGAGCGGTACGGCATGACGAAGGCCGAGGCACGCGAGTACTTCGATTTCTTCATGTCGGTAAAGGACCATCGCATCGAGATGCTGCGCGAGCTGGTGTACGCCGACACCGGGCTGGAGTTGTCGTTCACCAAGCGCTCGCTGCGCGACTTGCACCCATGGTGCCAGACCCAGGCAAGGATCCGCTGGCACTCGGACGAGCAAACGGCGCTCGATCGCCAGGATCCGATGCTCCGCGTTTCGATCGACACAGACGGCCGGTTATTCAAACTCACCAAGCGGGCCGAATCTATCGGTGCCGACCTGGGCATCTTCTGCTGCGAGACGCTCATTCGCAAGGAGCCAGCCCTGCGTTGGGACCTCGACACCCGTCGGTCGATCAACATAAACAACCCATCGGTGCACGGATTCCGGACCAACTACCACCCGGTAGACCCAATCGGACGGGGCTGCTCGTATCTGTACCGCCTCGCGGAGGTCCGCCTCGGTCGCGAGACCCCGCCGATCATGCGGCTCGATCAGGCGCTCGCGCTGCTTCAGGGCTGGGCGCCCGGACGCGGCGACAAGGCGTAGCGCAAGCGCTCGCGAACTGCACTCGACTGAGCGCGCGCCGGCCGTTCCCATTTCAAGGGCGCGCAACGTCGCGAGACGCCCGCGCCGCCCTGGATCCCGGCCGTACTGGATGGCCTCCCGGCCGAGACGCGCACCGTCGGGCACGCGCCGGATCGCGTTGTGGCCGCGCCACACTCCATGCAGGCCGCGCCAAACTCCGTTTGGGCCGCCCGGAACGGAGGTCCGTGTTCGGTGCGGCCGCCCGCGGGCACCGCGTGGGGCGCTCCGGGCGGCATCGTGTGCTCTTGGATTCCTAACAAAACGCCCCGTGAGGGCCCGTCCGCGGAGCCGCGAACTTTTTTCTTGGTTTTGCACAACTCGGACTCAAGCCGGTTCCCGGACCGCTCGATACCTCTCGTGCAGCGGGACGCGACGCGAGGTCATGGTGGCCGGCGCGCGAGATCGAGCGACGTGTTTCGACGGATTGGAATCATGTGTCGGACCACCGGCCGCGGCAACCCCGCCGTCTTCCTGGTCAGCTTCGGCGCCGGCAACTCGGCCGAGGTCGTCTCGACCGACGCCGACAGCATCGCGGCATAAGAAACGAACCTACGAAAGAACCAGACTTACAAAGACCCCCACGAGACGCCACCGCGGGCCGTGTGTACGCCGGCCCGCGGTGGTGGTTTTTCGTGCGTGTTCCTTGGCCCGCCTCACGCTCGATCGGGCGGAGCCCTACTCCAGCGCCTTCTTGCCCCACGGCAGCTCGAACCGATCCCTGGTCGTGCAGTACCCAGCGCCGCCCATGCGGCCGAAGGCGGCGAGCTTCGCCGGGTCGGTGTGGTGGCGGTCGTTGACCAGCCCATCGACGGCGTGGACGCGGACGACCTCGCCCAGAACGAGATTCCCCGACGACGGCACGCCGGGGTTCGTGCGCACGATCTGACGCGTGACGCACTCGAAGGCGGCCGGGCACTCGGCAACACGCGGCGGCTTCACGACGCTGCTGGGGATGGGCGGGAGGCCGCTGAGGTCGTACTCGCTGTCGCCGTAGGCCAGCGGCTCGGCGCAGGCGGCCATCTGCCTGGCGATGGCCTCGGTCACGACGTTGACGACGAACTCGCCGGTGCCGCCGAGCTCGGGGTCTTCGAGGTTGGGGATCATCGCGTTGCGCATCGTGTCCTTGTCGCGGCCACGCTCGTCGGCGGCCGGGCAGAACGCCAGCGTCATGGGCTCGCTCCCCACGCCGCAGAAGAAGCTGAAGGGCGCGAGGTTCGTCTTGCCCTCGGGCGACACCGTCGACACGAAGGCGATCGGCCGGGGCACGATCATCCCGATGAGCAGCTTGTAGCGGTCGCCGGCGTTCAGATCGGCGGGGATGAACTCGGTCTGTGGGCTCTGCATGGCCGCAGCGTATGGCCCCGGCGGCAACGCACGAGCCACCGGCGGCGACGCACGAGCCAAAGCCCTAGCGCCGGCCGCGTCCCCGGCTGCGCCTGGGCGTCTGCTGTTGCTCGGGCTGCTCGCGCTGGCTGTCGGCCGTCACCGGGGTGGAGGTCACGTTGATCCGCATCGACTGCTCGGCCCGGCTGGGCTCGTTGGGCTCGGCGAAGATGCCCCAGAACGCCGGCGAGTTGTACGCCTTGACCGACAGCGGCGGGTGCGCGTGGAACGAGAACGGCACCAGGTACTGGCTGTCCTTGATGGTGCCAAAGCCCTCCCACGGCTTGCGGAGCACCTCCATGTCGTTGATGTTCGGCGCCCGGCTGGTCGAGTCCATCATCTCATTGATGTGCACGGGGATCCAGGTGGTCCGCCCGCGCTCGATCACGGCGAACTCGACCCAGGCGACGATGTCGCCCTCGTCGTCGTTGTCGCCCGTGAGCTCGTTCGCGCCGCGTCCCTTCTTCTCGGCCACGACGCCGAAGACGGTGCGTGCGGGCAGGCCGGCTCGGCGGAAGACGTAGGTCAGCAGGGCCGCGACCTCGAAGTCGTTGCCCCGGCGGCGCGCGAACGTATCGGCCACGCCCGAAACATCGATGCCCTCGATCTCACCGGTGCGCGCCGTGTTCAGCCCGCTGCCGCTGCGCGATCGCATGTGGCCCCAGATCGCGCCTGTCAGGTACTTCGCCGTGAGGTACGGCGACACGTTGCGCGGTTCGGAGCCAAGGTTGGAGAGCAATCGATCGATCGATCCCGACACGCGATCGAGCCCCCGGTACGGGCGGCCGTCCAGATCCCACTCGATGCCCACCTGCTCGTCGAGCGCGCTCTTGGCCTCGGACGGCCAGTCTTCGTCGGGCCACTCGATCGCCATGGCCCGCTCATCGTCGAGCGTCACCTCGAAGGAGGACAACGCCATCTTGGCGACCACGCCGATCTCGCGAGCCGAACTCGCCCCGATGGCGTACCCCAGGTATCGCGAGTCCGCATGGCGATTGGCCAGGATGACCTCCGGCTTGGCGCGCGCGGGGGTGGCTTCGCGATCGTCGACCGTCACTTCGATGCTGCGATTCTCATTGGCCCGGCTGAGGCTCGTGTCTTCTGGCCATGGCACGACCACCGTCGCCTGGGAGAACTTCCAGACGTCGAAGGACGCGCCGCGTCGCTGCTGCTGGTTGCCGGCGTCCTGCCATGCCCGGATGGTGACGTTGAACTCGAGCGTCCAGTCGCGGCGGTCGCCCTGTCGCAGCACGCTCTGCGCGAGCACCGGGGCCGCCAAGGCGAGGCAGGCAAAGATCGCCACGAATGAGCTGGGCGTGCGGGTCATCATGGGGCTCCAGAGCATGTGGGGAGTGGAGGCCGGGGCCGCGAGGGCGTCCCTCGCCGGCGGGAGACTGTACGAGCCGCCCACGGCCGGGTTGCGATCGGCTCCGACAGGGGCCACACCAATAGAATGCCTCCGAGAACGCCAGAATTCCAATCAAAACCCGATCCGACGCGATCGGCACCCACCCCAGGAGCCCACATGGCCGCGAGCACGATGACCGCCTCGAAGACCCGCACCGAGAAGGACTCCATGGGCACGATGGAGGTGCCCGCCGACGTGCTGTACGGCGCGAGCACCCAGCGCGCGGTGCTCAACTTCCCGATCAGCGGGCGGCCCGTGCCCATGTCGATCGTGCGGGCGTACGGCGTCTTGAAGTCGGCGTGCGCGACCGCGAACGCTGAGCTGGGGCTGGTTGACGGTGATCGGGCCGCCGCCATCGAGCGTGCCTGCGCGTCGATCGTCGACGGCCTGAAGGACCATGGCGGGCTCGAGCGCCACTTCCCGGTGGACATCTTCCAGACCGGCAGCGGCACCAGCACCAATATGAACGCCAACGAGGTTATCGCCAACCTCGTATGCCTGGAGCGCGGCGCGCCCATCGGGAGCTCGAAGGACCAGGCCTACCTCGATGCCGGCGGCGTGCACCCCAACGACCACGCAAACTACGGGCAGTCGTCCAACGACACCTTCCCCACCGCCATGCACATCGCCGCGGCGGTGGCGATCAAGGACCAGCTCATCCCCGCGCTCGACCGCCTCGCCGGCGCGCTCGAAGCCAAGGCCAAGGCCTGGGACAACGTCGTCAAGATTGGGCGCACACACCTGCAGGATGCAACGCCAATCCGGCTCGGCCAAGAGTTCAGCGGCTACGCGCGGCAGGTCCGTCAGGGCATCACCCGGATGGAGCGTGCGCTCGAAACGCTCGCCGAGTTGCCCCTCGGCGGTACGGCCGTGGGCACGGGCATCAACACGCACACACGTTTTGGCGCGCTCGTCGCCTCGCGTTTGGAGAAGGCGACTGGCTGTAACTTCCGCGAGGCCGAGAACCACTTCGAGGCGCAGCACGCCAAGGACGCGTTCGTCGAGGCGAGCGGGCACCTGCGCACGATCGCGGTCTCGTTCAGCAAGATCGCCAACGACACGCGCTGGCTGGGCAGCGGCCCGCGCTGCGGCATCGGCGAGTTGAAGCTGCCCGCCGTGCAGCCTGGCTCGAGCATCATGCCCGGCAAGGTCAACCCGGTGATCTGCGAGGCAATGATGATGGTGTGCTGCCAGGTCGTGGGCAACGACGCGGCGGTCACCATGGGCGGCCTCGGCGGCATCGGCAGCCTGATCGACCTGAATGTGGCGATGCCGATGATGGCCGCCAACGTGCTCGACTCGATCGAGCTGCTGGCGAACGGGGCCGACGTCTTCCGCACCAACCTCATCGACGGCCTCGAGCCCGACGAAGAACGATGCGCCGCGTTGATCGAGGGCAGCCTGGCGATGTGTACCAGCCTCGCCCCGGTCATCGGCTACGACAACGCGGCGGCGATCGCCAAGGAGGCGTACGCCAGCGGCAAGACGGTCCGCCAGGTCGCGCTGGACAAGGGCGTGCTGCCCGAAGACGAACTCGAGAAGCTGCTGGACGCGCGGAGCATGACCGAGCCGGAGGGCTGAGGCATCTCGCCGCGGCACACCCTCGCCGTACTCGAGTATGCCTGCACGCCTTCGGCGGTGTACGCCGCGGGCGTGACGGCAGTCGCGATCTTCCTCAGTGGCGCATCGCCGAGTGCGTCGTCGAGCCTGCTTGCCATCGCGCTCGTGACCAGCATCGCGTGGATGGCGCACGTGCTCGACCGAGCGAAGGTGCTGCGCCGGTGGCGTGATCCCGCGGATCGCATGGCCGACCCCCAGCGCGAGGCGTGGGTTGATCGGCATCGATTGAAGCTGCTTGTCTTGGCTGCCGTGCTTTGCGTCGTTGCGTTCTTGCTCGCGCTCGCGATCAACGCGTGGCTCGAGTTGCTCCTGCCGGCGGGCATCGCGGCAGTGATCGTGTACGGGTCGCGGCGGAGCGACAGCCGACGCACCCGGCCAAAGGACGTGCTCCTAGCCAAGAACCTGCTGACAGGGCTCGCGTACGCGACGCTCGTGGGCGCGGTGCTCTGGGCGGCGCTGCCCGACCGCGGCGGCCTCTGGATCGCGGTTGGCGTGGTGGCGCTGCTCGTCTCGGCGGACGCCATGCTGAGCGATATCGACGATCGGCCGTCGGACGCCAGATTCGGGACGACCACCGTTGCGGTGCTCGCAGGCCGGCGATGGGCGACGCTGGTCTCGGCCCTGCTCTACGCGGGCGGGTTCGCCCTCTGGCTCTTGCTCGGCGAATGGGGCGCGGGATCGGCCCTCTTCGTGCTGGGGATGACGTTCTCGGGCCTCGCGACCTCGCCGCTGCGGCGGCTGCGGACGCCGATCGACCTGCGAGCCGGCCTGATCGGGCTTGCCGCCCTGCTGGTGGGCTAAGGCCCCTGGAAACCGCCGGGGTCGAATCCGAGTAATATAGTACTTACTAGCATGAGTGCCCCGCCATTCCATTTCGGGATTCTGGTGTTGCTGGCCTTGGCCGCTCTGGCGTCCGGCTGCGCGACCCAGTTGCTGCCCATCCAGCAGGCCTTCCGCCAGGGCGACTTCCAGGGGGCGGCCGAGGGAAGCCGGGCGTACGCCCGTCGGCACGCGGGCGGCTCGCCGCAAACCGTGATCGCCCACATCGAGCACGGTTCGATGGCGCGGATGATCGGCAACTTCCGGGAGAGTGACGCCGCCTTCGCCCGGGCCGAGGCTCGGATGGCCGAGCTCGACCGCAAGCCGGGCATCAGCACGAGCGAGCGTTTGTCCGCCATGGCGCGCACGCCCGATCGGATCGCCTACGAGGGCTTCGCGTACGACCGCCAATTTGTCGCGGCCTATCGCGCGCTCAATGCGCTTGCGATGGGTGATACCGAGACGCCCCGCCAGCACTTCGTGCGCGCCGATCGGTGGCAGTCGCTGGCCATCGCCCAGAACCGCGAGCGGGCCGAGCGGTTGCGCCGAGACCAGGCCGCCGCGCGCGGGCAGGCCAGGGGGTTCGACCAGACACTTTCGGATCCAAGGCTCGACGCGCAGACCAAAGAAAAGTACGGCGACCTTGAGCGCTTCGAGCCGTACGCCGACTACGCGAACCCGTATATCGATACGCTCCGCGCGGTGTACCTGATGGGCGTCGCCGAGAGCCCGAGCGACTACGACCTTGCGCGCAACCTGCTTCGCCGAGCCGCGGGCATGTCGCCCGACAATCCGTTCGTCCGTGAAGACCTCGATCTCGCGGACGCGCTCTCGCGGGGCGCGGTCGAGCCGCCGGACCTCGTCCACGTGTTCTTCGAGACGGGCCTGGCGCCGTTCCGCGGCCAGACTCGGCTGTCGATCCCCGTGTTCCTGGTGAGCGATCGGGTGCAGGTCGTGCCGATCGCGGCCCCGTACCTGGTCTTCGATGAGCGGTCCGTGACCGCGCTGCGGATCGATACGCCGGACACTGTGTACACAACCGCACCGCTGGCGAGCCTCGATCGCATCGTGGCCGCAGAGTTCCAGGCCCAGCTGCCCGGACTGATCACGCGGATGATCGCGGCGGCGGTGTTCAAGGTTGGCGTGCAGTATGGCGTGACCGAGTTTGCCGAACGCGTCGACCCGATACTGCACATCGCCGCGATCATCGGCGGGCTCATCTGGGCATCGGCGACAAACGAAGCGGATCTGCGCACGTGGGCGACACTCCCAAAGGAAGTCCAGTACGCCCGGTTGCCAGCGCCCAGCGGCGGCGAGATCACGCTGCTCATCGGTGCGCAGAGCTATGTCGTGCCGGTCGAACCCGAGGGCGTTTCGCTCGTTGTTGTGCGTTCGGTCAGCTCGGGAACGCCACCGCTGATCGTGAGCTCACCGCTGGATCCGACCACACCAATCCGAATGGCCCCAGAGCAGCAATAGGTAGACCAAACCGGAGGGACAGTATGAACCTGTTGAAACCACTTGTCATTGGCACGATCGCACTGGCGATGGCCAGCTGCGCGCCGTGGCAGCCACGCGTCAATACCGCGCAGGAGGTCGAGCGTGAGGGCACGCCCACGCCAATCGAGGATGCCCGGCTGAACTGGGACGAAGACCTCGCCAAGGCCGTTCAGCTCATCGGACTCATCGAGGGCGCCGCGCCCAACGGCTTCACGAAGATCGAGGCCGAGTTGTTCAACGCGACCCGCGGCCGCGTGGCGATCCGCTACCGCTTCGAGTGGTTCGACGCGGACGGGTTCGCCGTCGATTCTCCGATGGACGAGTTCCGTGACTACGCGCTGCTGGGCGGCGAGCGTGCGCGTATCAGCACCGTCGCGCCCAACGATCGGGCCGTGGACTTCGAGCTCGAGATCATCGCCGCCCCGTAACCAAGCCACCGCTTCCAGGAGGATGCACACCATGACCACCAAGACCATCGCCACACTGGGCATCGCGGGCATGCTGCTCGCCCTGCCGGCTTGCCAGACCGACGCCTTCGGCCCGCGCGAGCAGGCCCGCGGCACCGAGGTGACCACACACGGGCTCGACGTCCAAGACATCGAGCGCGCGGCCATCGAGCTCAGCGAGAGCCTGATCCAGTCGAACTACGTCACCCGGGCCGACGGCGGCGCGGGCGAGCCGGCAGCCATCGCCGTCAATCGGTTCGTCAATAACTCCAGCCAGGTGAACATCGATCGTGATCGCGTGACGAACCGCATCATGCAGGTGTTCGTCAACAGCGGGCAGGCCATCGGCTACGAGCCGGCGGACTTCGAGACGCTGGCCAGCCGAGGCACGCTGCCCGACCGCTCGTACATCCTCAACGCGAAGATCTACGAGGATGTCGCCGAGTCTGGGCGCACCTTGCAAGTGTCGTACATCTTCCAGATGCAGCTGCTGCGCTACAGCGGCGACGGCGTGAATCCGCAGATCTGGATCGAGGAGCGACGCCTGACGACCGAGAGCCGGCGGCCGAGGTAGCATCGGGCATGCGTGCTCGCTGGATCGCGATCGCTCTTGCGTCCACCACGGCATGGGCCGCGCCTTGCGCGGCACAGGACGCGGTGCCTGCGCCCACGAAAGCCGCCGAGAAGGCGGAAGCAGCGCCACTCTGGCGAGAAGCCGTCGACGAAGCCGTGCTCGCGGAAATGGCGCGGCAGGAACTCGTCGGTGTTGCCGTCGGCGTGATTCGCGAGGGGCGGGTGGTGTACACCGCCGGCTATGGGCTCGCGGATCGCGAGAACGGCGTGCCGGTTGACGCGGAGACCCTGTTCCGGTGGGCATCCGTCTCCAAGCCTGTGACGGCAATTGCAGCGATGCAGTTGGTGGAATCGGGCGAGCTTGACATCCAACGCGATATCCGCGAGTACGTGCCTGAGTTTCCGGACAAGGGTGCGCCGATCACCATGGAGCAACTGCTGTCGCACCAGGGCGGCATCGTGCACTATCGCAACGGGCCGGTGGTTCGTACGCAACGCATGTACGACGAGCCAAATCCGTTCGAGAGTGTGATTCTGGCGTTGGATACGTTCGCGGAGTCGCCCTTGGTGGGTCAGCCGGGCGAGCGTTATAGCTACAGCACGCATGGGTTCATCCTCGCAAGTGCCGTGGTCGAGCGCGCGGGCGGGGCGGAGCTCGGCCTCATCGCCGCGGAGGTGCAGCT
>ERZ1740058.765-NODE-765-length-20973-cov-6.532651_pt1 | contig 20973 bp, 14 predicted proteins | sample MGYA00581745_ERZ1740058 | MGnify/ENA primary metagenome ERZ1740058 (study PRJEB43018, sample SAMN04849742) | marine metagenome | isolation source: floating plastic debris | place: Pacific Ocean | collected 2008-08-30 | study: EMG produced TPA metagenomics assembly... | reverse complement strand
ACTAAGAAGCTATTTAAGTTAGTTTCTTTAGTGTGTAAGCATCGCCTTTTGGATTACAACCGCTCGGCGGTTCGATGCGTTACTTTTTCGGCCCGTAGCGCTGCTATGCGTCTCAAAAGTGCCTTGTTTCGTCTCAAAAATCAACGCTTACACTTATAAATAAATAACTCAAACAGCTTCTAAGAGTTTATCTGGTTATAATGTTGCATTAATGCCTGTTCGTACTGTTGGGCTAGTTCAGTTTTTCCGGCTGTTTGCAAGGCCCTAGTAATTTCGTTGAGCATTACCAGTTGCCGTTGCCGCTCGTAGCCTTTGCTCCGGTTTTCCTTAATTAGGTAAGTCAGCATAGCATCAGCCCGGTCGCCCATCACCTGGGCCATCTCGGTCGCCTTCTCCTCCTCACCCACTTCGTATAACATTGCCAATGACTGAGCTGAAACGTAGTCGTAGGGAATGGATGCATCTGGCATGATTTCCAGACTGCGATTAAGAATTTTGCGAGCTTTCTCAGTCTGACCAGCTTCCAGTAACGAACGAGCTAAGCTATTGAAGCTAGAGCGGTGGTTCAGTGCAAAGTTGCGGTAATCTTCGTTGTAGTACACATCCGGATTATCCAACTCTCGCCAGTGGAAGTTCTCCATCATGTTCTCGTACATAATATCCAGGCTTACCAACTCATTGTTGGGATCCGGATTCACGATAGGTAGTATTCGGTAGGCGTTTCCTTCCTGTACTACGTTTTGTTTGAAGTCCAGATTTGTTCCTAGTAAGGAAGTATTATTGAAGTAGATGGGGCGTTCCCATTTGTTGTTGGCAATCAAATCCAGAATCATCAAGTCTTTTTTCTCCAGACCACGCCCTTTCATCTGAAAAAACAGTCGGTCGGTGACCATGTCACGCATCTCTACCGGCACAATTTCCTTTAGCTGCTCAGGTAATTCCTGCGGAATAGAATCGCTACCGGAAACTGTCTGCGCCGATTCGCTGGGATCGTAAAGATCTACGTTCAGGTAGAATGTTTGAGACGGTACAGTATTGTAGTCGGCTCGGGCATTTTGCAGCTTTAGGGCTGGAGAGTTCTTCTGAATTAGTCCCAGATACTGCTCCAAGTTAATAGCACCCTTTACCTGTGGGTTCTGTACGAAAGGTAGATAATCATTCGGTCCACCCTGCTTGTACTGCTCTCGGGTGAGCGAAAACGGTAGCGGTTCGGACTCGTAGGCTGGGCGAGTCATTTGTTCAATGTACCAGTCGGTGTTGAAGTAACTTAGTACAATTACCCGCACATCGGTACGGAAGCCTTCTACCTCCTGAGCGTACCACAGCGGGAAAGTATCATTGTCACCCCCAGTGAAGATGATGGCATTGGGCGCGCAGGAAGCTAAAAAGTTCTTAGCCGAGTCTACCGAGAAGTAGCGGTTCGAGCGATCGTGATCGTCCCAGCCTTCAGCGGCCATAATGCCTGGTACTACCAGGCAGATGGCCCCGGCAATAAGCCCGGCATTACGATGATTCTTTACAAACTGACTGATAAACTGACTCAGGGCTAGTACTCCAAAACCTACCCAGATGGCAAAAGCGTAGAATGACCCAGCGTAGATATAGTCCCGTTCCCGAGGCTCTACCGGGGGGGAGTTCAGGTACACTACCAACCCAATTCCGGTGAGCAAAAACAGTACGCCCACTACCGAAAAACTTTTCACGTCTCTTCGGTACTGGAAGAAAAGTCCTACTAGCCCTAGTGCCAGTGGTAGCATGTAAAACTGATTACGCCCCTTGTTATTAGCCAGAATTTCGGGTATGCCGCTGTCTCCCTCCCAGGGGCGAAGCCAGGCAGCTTCTTTGATATCACTTTCCCGCCCGGCGAAATTCCACATGAAGTAGCGCATGTACATATGTCCCAATTGATAGCGCAAAAAGAACCCAATGTTGTCAAAAAACTTAGGCTCCTCGTTGGGCCTGAGGTTCATCCACTGTCGGTAAAGCTCGGGGTGATTGCCCTGCGTGCTGTACGCCCGCGGGAAGATGGTACTTTTCTTGGGATCGTACTTATTTTCTAATTTATAGTCGGTGATTACGTATTCTTCTTCACCTTTTTCGTAGATAGGGGCACCTTCTTTCTGATCCACCAGCTCAGCAGTGAAATACTGTCCGTACGCCAATGGACGACTACCGTACTGTTCACGCTTTAGGTAAGAAGTAAAACTGATGAAAGTTTCGGGATTGTTCTCATCAATCGGTGGATTATAGCGAGAACGGATAATGACCACCGAGTAAGAAGAATAACCGATCAGAATAAAGGTGAGACCTAACAGAAAAGTATTGAGGATTGGCTTCTTTCGCTGAATAGAGTAGCGAATGCCGTATACCAATCCACCAATTAATAACAAGCCGAAAATGACGAAGCCCGAACCAAATGGTAATCCAATACTATTGACTGAGAACACCTCAATCTTTCCGGCAATGGTAGGTAAGCCGGGGATAATACCGATCAATATTAAAAGAATAAACGCCCCGCTAATTACTAAAGTAGTGATTACCCCTCGAGTAGTGGGCTGATGTTTATGGAAATAGTAGATTAATCCTAATGCCGGGATGGTTACCAAGTTCAGGAGGTGAACTCCGATGGAAAGTCCCATAGTGTAGGCAATCAGAACTAGCCAGCGATTGGCTGCTGCTTCGTCCTGAATATTTTCCCACTTCAGAATGGCCCAAAAAACAAAAGCAGTGAAAAATTGGGATAAACCGTATACTTCTGCTTCAGTAGCTGAAAACCAGATAGAATCGGAAAAGAGGCAGGTAAGTGCCCCTACGATACCACTTCCTATAATCCAGATCTTTTGCGCTGGAGTTTCTTCGCCTAGTTTTACCTTTAATATCTTGTGAGCCAGCAGAGTTATAGTCCAGTACAGAAACATGATAGCTGCGGCAGTACTGACCACACTTACCATATTTATCCAGAAGGCTACCATTTCTGTGTTTCCAAAGGAGAGAAATGAAAACAAACGGCCTATCAGAAGAAATAAGGGTGCACCCGGCGGGTGAGGCACTTCCAGCTTATACGATACGGCAATAAATTCTCCGGCATCCCAGAAACTAGCGGTTTCTTCTACGGTAAGCGTATAGACTACTAGCGATACAGCAAAAATTCCCCAGCCAATAAAGTCGTTCAGCTTTTTGTATGTCAACATGTGCTATAACTACGTGATAAATAGGATTGCAAAACTAATGGAAACCCGGTAGGATTAAAACGTTTTCACTAACTACCGTAGTAGTAATTACGCCGTATTGCTCAGATAAATTTCCTTAGGCAAGGATTTTAACAATTTTTAGCAATCCCAGGCAACTGATTAGCGTTTCGCAATTTTGTTGTGCGAGATATTTTTTTGACGAGTGCTTTTGAATGTTCCTTGTTCGAAACGACGTTTTTTCTGGTGTTTAGTAGCCCGGCCCTGCACCCGCTCGCGCCACATACGCCAGGAGCTAGGCTTCATATGGCGGCGCATCAGTTGGATTACGTCCTTCTCAGGTACTCCAAACTGAGCTTCAATAGCATCAAAAGTAGTGCGGTCTTCCCAGGCCATTTCAATGATGCGGTCTATGTCTCGTTCACTCAGTTGGTACTTCTTTTCGGGTTTCATGCTACTACAACCTGTAGCATGTTGGGATGTTTTAATGTCCGAGTAAAGTGTCATGGAGGTTTGACTATCAATAAAAAAGGCTGCCTACCGAAATAGACAGCCTGATAATAAAGTAGCCTGCTGAATTACATCTGTTCGCTGATGGTGGCAATCAGTTCATCGTTCATATCCACGTAGGCCTGGTTTCCGTTTTCGGAAGCGAGTTCCTTAGACTTTTTGGCGGCCGCCAGCGCCGTTTCATACTTGCCGTTCTTCTCGTGAATTTTGGCTTGCAGGTGCATTACCCAGTAGCGTTCGTTATTAAGCTCAACGGCTTTATCAATCCACTCCTGAGCTTGCTGCATGTCCTTATCAGTAGTGTAAAAATAATTAGCAGCCGCGTAGTAGAGATTGGGTTCATCACCTGGGTTGGCCATTTGCTCGTCAATCTGAGCCATTACCTTCTTATCCACATTCGGGTCCTCTATGCCAAAAGTCACCATTGTATTTTCCCACACCATGTGCACAGCGGCGCCAGTATTGGTGAAGTCAGAGAACATAAAGGTGAATGTCTCGAAGGGCATATCGGTTTTCTTAGTCGGTACCTTAAAGCGGAAAACATCTTCGCTCTCTTCGTAATTTCCGGTTCCTCCCTGATTAGTATTTTTATTGATAATCATAGTCCACTCATCTTCACCGGGGATGCTAAATATGGCATATTCTCCTTTGGGCAGTGAGTTTCCTTCAATGGTTACCTCATCGCTCACAGTGAGTTTGGTTGCCATGTTGGCACCGGTACGCCATAGCTTATCATAGGCTTCCAACCCACCAAAAATCTTTCGTCCCTTCACCCCAGGGCGAGAGTAGGTGATGGTTACGTCGGTTAATCCCACCGTTTGCGATACTTCGCCTAGAGGACTAGGCTGTGGGGTATTGATTTGAGCTTCTACCTGCCAGACAATCAGCAGGGCAACTACCATAAGACACATTCTTCGTTTCATAGTTAACGCAGATTTTAGTTTCGGGCGCAAAGTAAAACGTTGTACGGTTGAAAAACAAGAGCTAAGATGCATTGTGTTATAGTGCGGAGTTTAGAGTTTACAGTTTGAAGTACTCACTTGGCGAACTCAGAACCCTAAACTCAAAACAGTAACACCATAAAATAAAAATCATGGCTATTCTTGATCGTAACTTCTATCAGCGTCCTGATGTACTACAAATTAGTAAAGACCTTTTGGGAAAATACCTGTTCACCAAGATTGACGGAGAAGTTGCCGGGGGTAAAATTGTTGAAACTGAAGCCTACGCTCACCAGGGCGACCAGGCTACTCAGATGCACCTGAACCGGCGGACTACCCATACGGAAGTAATGTATCGTTCGGGTGGGGTGGCTTACGTATATACGGTGTACCGAGTTCATCGCATGTTTAATATCATCACTAACAAAGAAGGTAAACCCGATGCAGTACTGATCCGAGCTATTGAACCTACGGTAGGCTTAGAAGTGATGCAGCAACGCCGCAATCTATCGGAGGCCGGCCCCCGCCTCACTGCCGGACCGGGAATGTTAACCCAGGCGTTAAATATTACTCCCGATCATTATGGCCTAGACCTTACTACTGGTAATGTTATCTGGATAGAAGATAGAGAGGAGAAAGTTTCCGAAGGCGAAACTATCGCTAGCCCCCGGGTGGGTATTGATTATGCCGGGGAAGATGCACTACTCTCGTGGCGTTTTCGCATCAAAGACAATCCATGGACTAGCAAAGCAAAGTAGTCGAGTATTTCGTGTCTATTGGGTAGCGAGTTTTAGCTATTAGATTCGTACCTTGTCGTTAACTTTTTTACTAAATCGCTTTTGCTATGATGAACCGAATTCTTTGTCCAGTAGACTTTTCGGAAAGCTCGTTGAATGCGGTAGAATTTGCGGCGAAATTAGGCGCAGCCCACCAAGCTACTTTAACGCTGATTCACGTGTTTACTGAAGAAGAATTTGAAGCAGCTCTCTCCAGTCAGAAACTCCCTGACCGCTACAAGCAAGACGATATTGATAACATGGTCGGCCACGCTGAAGATATGATCAAACAGCTAGCGGATGAAGTGTACCGAATAGAGAAGAAGGAGGGGCTGGTGACCTGCGATTACCATTTTACCTACGGACCCCTGAACCGGCAGATTGTAGACTTTGCCAAGGAGCATCAGTATTCAATGGTCGTAATGGGTACTTCAGGAGTAAAGGATGTCTTTGAGAAGTACGTAGGCAGTAATACAGTGAAAACAATAGAACGCGCGCCCTGCCCGGTGCTTTGTGTGCCGACCGAGGCCAATTACTGTCCGCCTAAAAAGATCATGTATGCTACTAACTATCAGGAAGAAGATATTGACTCGCTAACTCGTTTGGGTCTGTTTGCTGAACCTTTTGGATCGGAGATTCACGTAGTGCACATGTGCCATAATAAGAATCTAATGGAGCGGGCTACGTACGAAGACTTTCAGCAAAAGATTAAAGAGGCAGTTCCGGATGCTGATTTTATTTTTGAGGAGATGGAATGCAAAGACGATATTGCCCACGCCATAGACCAGTACGCCATACAGCAGAATGCGGATATGGTAGTGTTATTACACCATCGGCGTAACTTCTTCGAGCGCATCTTTGAGCGTAGCAAAGTAAAGGATATTTCCTACTTCGCTACGTATCCGGTGCTGGTGTATCGTGAGTCTATCTAATTCAGGAGTTGATCTATGATTTAGTGATGAAGTAATTTTCCATCACTAGTATGTCCATTTCGGTTTGGTGAAAGCAACGTAACGCATCCTGAGGGCTGCACACAATCGGTTCGTTGCGCACATTGAAGCTGGTATTTACCAGGAGGCCAAATCCGGTTAATTGTTTAAACGCCCGAAGTAACTGAGCAAAGCGAGGATTAATCTGATCATCTACTGTTTGAATTCGAGCTGAGAAGTCTACGTGAGTAACCGCCGGTATATCGGATCTAATCTGAGCTAGCTGTTCCCGCCATTCACTGGTAATCGTAGTTTCGACTTGGGTACAACGCTGAGCATCTACAGGACGCACTAACAACATGTAAGGAGAAATAGTGTCCAGATCGAAGTATTCCGAAGCATCTTCTTTCAGTACACTGGGGGCAAAGGGGCGAAAACTCTCGCGAAACTTAATCTTCTGGTTCAGTCGCTGCTGCATGTTGGGATGACGAGCATCAGCTAAAATACTGCGGTTGCCCAGAGCGCGAGGGCCAAACTCCATCCGCCCCTGAAACCAGCCTACCACCTTACCTTCAGTCAACTGTTGGGTGGTCACCTCAGCTAACTCAGCAAAGTTTTCGTAGTGGGTATAGCTAACATCCTGACGGAAAAGCAAGTTTTCGATAGCTCTATTACTAAAGGAAGGACCTAGATAGGCTCCCTGCATACCATCTGGTGTTTCAGTAATTCGTTCGGATTTCTGCCCGATGTACCACTCAGTCTGGGCGGCACCTAAGGCCCCACCAGCATCGCCGGCAGCGGGTTGTATCCAGATGTTATCAAAGACTTTTGTTGCAAGTAGCTTACCGTTGGCTACGCTATTCAAAGCCACTCCCCCAGCCATTACCAAGTTTTTGCATTGGGTGAGTGAATGAGCGGTAGTAGCCAAGCGTAATACTATCTCTTCGGTAACTTGCTGAATAGCCAGGGCCAGGTTGGTGTGTTCGGGGCGAATGTTGGATTCGGTCGAGCGGCGAGGAATACCAAATAGCTGCTCCCATTTCCGGTCATCGGCCATACGTAACCCGCCCAAGAAGTTGAAGTAGGATAGGTTAAGCTGAATGGAGCCATCTTCGTGTAGGTGGACTAACTCACTCAAAATTTTCTGGTAGAAGCTTTGGGTTTGTTCTGCATCCGCATCGCCGTAAGGGGCCAAACCCATTAATTTATATTCGCCACTATTGACTCGGAAGCCCAGGTAGTAGGTGAAAGCTGAATACAGCAAACCTACCGAATGAGGAAAGTGCAGCTCACGCAGCATCGTAATCTGGCTGCCTTTTCCTTGGCTAATGGTAGTGGTAGCCCATTCGCCAACTCCGTCAATGGTGAGAATAGCTGCCTCGTTGAAAGGAGAAGGGTAGAAAGCACTAGCGGCGTGTGACAAATGGTGCTCAGCAAATCGGATAGGAGCAGAAAAGCTTCCTAATTCAGTTAGTTCCCGGCGGATTAGCCGTTTCAAAAACAGTTTATCTTTAATCCAGACGGGGATGGCAGTTAAGAAACTTTTGAGGCCATGCGGAGCGATGGCGTGGTAGGTTTCTAGCAAGCGCTCAAATTTCAGTAGTGGCTTATCGTAAAATACGATACTATCCACTTCCTCCATAGTAATTCCAGCTTCGGCCAATACATAACGCACCGCGTTGATAGGAAATGAAGCATCGTGCTTAACTCTCGTAAAACGTTCTTCCTGGGCAGCCGCGATAATCCGTCCGTTAATAGTCAGAGCAGCGGCACTGTCGTGGTAGAAAGCAGAAATTCCGAGGATTATGTAACGCACGGGGTATTAAATGAGCAGGAATAGTTAGTTGGTTAAACTCAAAAGGAGTTTATTAAATCGGAAGCTATAAAAGTATGATTTCTCTCTTTAAACATGGATTGGTTATCGGGCTTAGGCCACCGCAACTGCAGGGAATCGCGGCCTAGCCACCGCCGAATAATCCCGATAGGAGTGATCATCAGTAGAAAGACCAGCGTTAACAATAGTGGCGAAACCAGTTGGCTAAGTACGTTTCCTAGCGTAAACCATACTACTGCTACCGGGTACAGTAATTTGGGTACCACCAGTCCAGTACCTGCTACTACCGCAGAAGCAACAAACCAGCGCGATTGATCCTGTACAAATCCCAATATGATGCCCAGTATAATGAGCACTAAACCAGTTTCTAGTAGTTGCCTTCGACTTAATTGAGTAATAATGATTTTAGACAGTTTCATGCTCTATATTGTTAAAGTGTTTGGGTATTCGTGTTTCGTATCTGTTACACATGAAGGTCTTACACTGTAACACCCAAACATACTAGAAAATTGAGTAGATAAACGGAGCTAAGGCCGAACCACTGGTGGCCACAATTAGAAAGCCGATCAGTAACAGTAAGACAAAAGTAGGAATGAGCCAATACTTTTTGCGGGTTCGGAGAAATAGCCAGAATTCTTTGAGCGTTTCCATACAGCTAGTTTTGTATCTGCTTTAATAACTTTAATGCCTCTTCATTGGCGGGTTCTTGTGCTAGTACATCACGCAAATATACTTCGGCAGTATCCTGCTTTCCCAGCAGTAGATAATTTGCCGCTAACTGGGTTAGCTTTTCGGTATCGTCAGAACGCTTTGCTTCGGTGAAGGCAAGTATTGACTCAATGGCTTCGGCCAGCCGAAAACTGAGCAGGTCAGTTGATTCCTGTTCCATAATATGCCGTAGATAAGGTAGGGCTTCTTCCAGAGCATTGGTTTTGATAAAGTTAATCGCAATTTTTCGGGCCAGTGCCGGGGAAGGATCTAACAATAATGCTCGTTGAAAGAGGTAATCGGCTTTGTCTAGACTATCTAACTCCATAGCTAATCCGGCTGCTTTAGTAAAAAACTGGGGTTCGTGAGGGTGCTCCAACGTAACTGCTTCGGCTACGTTGAGTGCCTGGGCTAGCTGCTGATTTTGGTAGTAGTGTTGATACAACCGTTCCATAGCTTCATCCCAGGATAGTTGCTGCACGGCCAAAGCTCCAGCAATAGCTTCAGGCAGCGTCCGATTGGCAGTGTCCACATCGGCAATTGGTTCGTAAAACGGCCAGCCTTCCTTCAGCATCATCACCTCGTAAGTCCCTTTCAGCGAGTCTACTTCGGTAATGGGCATTTCCCGCTGTGCCTGCGCCCAGTTGGAAGCTTCAGCCCAATCTCCGCTAATTAGCTTCTGTTCTTGCAGCTTCCGGTAAAAAGCATCCGCAATAAGGGAGTACCCGAGTAAATTAGGATGTACGTGTTCCAGCAGAAGTTCATTTCCGATAATGCTTTGAGGTGTTTTGGTCTCTAAATGTGAGCGAGTATCTACTAAATGTACGTCAGAAAATTGCTCACTTAGTTCACGGATTATACCGTTCATGGCTTCCGGAGCCCGAAAGCGAAGCATATCTAATTCTTTCGCCTGAACGAAATGTTGCTTGGCAGTAGTAAAATCCTCTTGCCGATAAGCATCCAGTCCTGATTGGTAGTGATCTTCGGCTGATTTCTCGCTGGTGCTATCACTGATAAAGGGTGGTAAGTCTCTTTCATTGCTGACTAGTGTGCTAATAAAGGTGGGAATATCTGCTTCATCTAAAAGCGACAGAATCGCAGTCATGTTGGTCTCGTACTGCTGAATGCCCCGTTGGTATAAATCCGACTCGTACGGAATAGATTGTTCGGCGGTCATCCGTTTCATTAGGTTTTCCTGTAACTCTGATTTAGACGGTGCCGGTTGGAATACACTGAATGCATTGGTCAACAACTGCGCTGCACGAAATTCCCGGGATTTCAGTATCAGCTGAACCAAAGTGGGATCGCTCGCTACGGCAGTGGTAGAACCAACGCCCAGTGCTCCGTAGTATTCGTTATGCCCAGCGTAAATCAATACTGCGTCGGGCTGATAATCAACCACTTGCTTCGCAAAATCAAGTACAGTGTAGGAGTTGACCGCAGTCAGTGATAGATTGATTACTTCAATATTCTGGTCAGGAAAGGTGCGGTTTAGTCGGTACTGTAGCCAGCGGTGAAAAGAGCCATTATGTAGGTAGGGATAGCCCACGGCCGTAGAGGCTCCCAGAACAAATATGCGAAATGTATTATCGTCTTTGCTTTTAAGAAACGGTTCCTGATAACCTACCGTCGCATTAGCGTTTTGGGAGAAGTACTTTTCGGAAACCTGCGGATTCATCACCCAATAGTCAACATCGGTTTCGCTGGTTACAAAGAGCGGGTAGTCGTTTCCGTAACCAATAAGCCTTAATACACCTTCCAGCAGTAGTAGTAGCAAAAACGGGAGCAGAACAGCGATAATCTTAAACCATCGGGCACGTTGCTGGGATATGGTAGGTGGTGAACTCATACGCTAGAACTATTCCTAAAATAGCAAAAATTAGAATGGTTTACGCTGATTTTCTAAAATCACATAAGGCGGCCCTTCCTTCCATTGCTGATCTAGCGAGAGATCAAATCCTCCGGCGGTTGAGCAATTTCCCAATACAATATCCAGATCTCCGTCCTGATCTATATCCCCGGCATCCAGGGTAATCCAACGGCCCAGTTCGTGTACTGCCGCGGTGCTGGCCTCAAACTGCGTTTCGGAAAGCTGTTCCAGATACACAAACCCTTCTTCGGGTCGCTGAGCATAATCAGCGAAGAAGGAAACCGCCGCAATGTCCTGGTCGCCATCTTGGTCAAAGTCGCGGGCAATAGCCCGGTAGGCTCCGTTCATTGGGAAAAAGTAAGTTTGCTCAAAGCGTAAATCACCCTGATTACGGAAGATGTATACTCCGTGGTAAGGTTTAAGTACGGTAGAGTAATCGGCATTATCACCACAGGTGTACAGAATATCTAATCGGCCGTCATTGTCAAAATCAGCTAATTCAAAGTAGCTAGAACCGTAGGAGGGCGGAAAGCGCAATAGCACTTTTTCCTCAAAAGCACCGTCGCCCTGATTTTCGTAAAGTGCTATTCGTTCGTCGCCCTGCCCCCAAAGCACGAACAGATCCATTTTTCCGTCTTCGTTAAAATCCTGCGGAATAGCCCATTGGGCACCGGCTTCATTCCGAATCACCGACTCTTTGTAGCTATCTGATTCGTCCTGTTGCCAAAAAGAAAGCCTTCCATTTAAGTATCCAAAACTACAGGTGAGCAATTCAGGGGTCGTATCGCCTACTAAGTCAATGTACAGTGCTTGGGTGACTCGAGGTAAATTGAGTAAATCTAATTTTTGATAACTCAATAAAGTATCTGGTGACAAAACTACTTCGGCTACTTCCCCAGAAGGACGCTCTTCGGGGCGAATATTTTCTCCCAAATAAGTAATTAGTAGCGATGACTGGTCCGGCTGGTTGTTGGAAAGGTTTTGGATATGGCTTATTAACTTGGTTTGAGGCACCAGTGGTTGGGCTTTCCAATCCGAACCAATGGCTAATAACTGCCCCTGGGTATGATCAGCGACTAGCATTTGTTGGGTTTCCTGATGAAAGTAGACACAGGTGACCGCCGGAGGTAGCTTTTTCTCAGGTTGATGAGGTAAAAACTGATTAGTGATAGGTAACGAATCTGATATAACCGGATGGCTCTCAGGAGCTAATGAATCATAAAATTGGACGATCTTTTCCCAGTCTTCAGTAGAAATTAGCGCGGGGCGCGGATACAGTCCGGTTTCGGTAAGGTGGTAGTAGGCTTGCTGGATTTTTGGGTCGTTGATGTTGGCCGGGGCGATACCCATTCGTAGAGCCATCTGCGGTAGCACACTCTTTTGCCAGGTAGCCTTATCCAGTAAATCCGGTTTGGGAAAAGCGTGGCAACTACCACAATGGGTCTGGGCAAGTTGTTCAGATTCATCAACTGACTTGGTTTGGCTGCAAGCCACTAGCCAACCGCTTACCCACACTAAAATGGCTTGAGATAGTATTTTTGGTATTTGATTGGCTGATTGCAAAATATCAGGGATTTACGACGAAACCTTTATTGCGGGTGATCGTGCCGTTGGACTTACTGAATTCATCAATAATGATGTTGGCTTTGGTAGGTCCATCGTAGTGGTTACCACTAAACTTCAGGTTGTTACAGTGCATGATTTTAATGACTGATTCATTAGGAAAAATAGGCTCAAACGTATTAGTTGTGATGATTTTGTTGTTCTCAAACACCAGTCCATCAACTGAGTAGGCTGAGAGGATGGGGCGGTCAAACGTTCGGATGGTGTTATTAATAATTCGGATATTTCGGTTGTAAAATCCGGTTTTAGCCGCTAACGATTTATTTTTTATCTCAGGATTGATGACAATGACGGGTAAACCTACTCCGGCCCGCCCCAAATCGATAAACTGGTTATTACTGATTAGAACATCCGTCACGTTCCCTGACTCATAAAACCACAGCATTTCTCCCCAATTCCTCACCCCTTGCATGCTGGAATAAAATCGGTTATTGGTGATCACTGATTTTCCGGGCGTTTTAACCAGCACGCTTCTGGCCCAGTTTTTCCCGATAGAGCAGCCGGTCATTTCCAGTTCAGCTATCCAACTTATATTCTCCAAACCCATCTCTGGTAGTACGTTTTGGATAGAGTCCTCCGCTTTGATTTCAAAGTAGGAATCGTTGAGGTAGCGAATATCTTTCACCACGATTGTTTCTCCCGTAGGCAGTAGGGTTTCTCGGTTGATAAAGCGAATAGTATCGTCAGGCAAAGCAAACTGAAAACCCACTTGTTGTCGATGTACCACTCGTCCCCCAAGCGTAAAGTCATCAATCAGCCGATCAGATGCCGCATAATTTCCGTGAATATTCAGGCCATCGTCGAGCTGGCTCTCGAACAGGCAATCTTTTAAAACTACTTTTCCTTTACAATTCACAAAGTGTGTAGCATCGGCAGTGACCGATACGATTCGGTCAGAATTGGGAGTGGGCACGACCTGCACTCTTTCTAACCGAATATCCCCGCTTCGTTCGCCGATGACTCCCATACCTGCCGCCGAGTGAATCTTTACGTCTGTCAGGGATACCTGGAAGGAGTTAAACAGATGAATGGATGGCGCAGCCCGGTTGATCCGGTACTCGGGATGGCGCCATTTGGCAACGAAATTCCATCCGGGCTCAGGCAGAGAATCTGCCTGATTATACACCCGAATAGTTTGGTTTCCCAGGTCTTGTAGTCGGTAGTGGGGTTCGTTATGGGCATTCCAGTGCTTCGGGAAAATTTGCGCGAGTTTATAAACGGGATAACCGGTATCAGGATCAAACCAAAAGTTGCCCGAAATCAGGTACTCTTTCCCGAAGGTATCAAACAGCACGTCATCATTGCTCACTCGATATTTCACATAGTCCGCAAACTGCAAGTCGTAGTAGGCACTATCTCTACTGACCGCTACAACTTTTCCTTGTACGTAAAAAGGTATATCCCAGTCAAATGAGAGATTTTTTATTTGTATGTTCTTAGAACGGTGGATTACACTGCCCATCATGAGGCCGTGGAGGATAATTTTTGACCCTTGTCCGTCAATCTCCAGATTTGCCTGCTCGATAATGGGTAGCGCTATGCTTTTAAGTCCATTCTCGTTATTAGTAATGCTTGTGTACTGTTGAAAAGCTTTTTCCGAATGGCAATGGTAGGTGGAAGGGGGAATGAGGAGCTTATTAGCTTTTTCTTTTTTGCAGGCCTCTAGCGCGTGATAGAATGCAAGACTAGCATCCTGGTATTTATCCAGGTAGTCAGCTAAATAAATCACTTTCTCTACGGCCCAAACCGGAGAGAGGGTAAGCGTCAGCAATAAAATCAGATACCATTTTTGCATGAGAAGTTATAAAGAAGGCCGGGTAAATAAATACCCAGCCTTCAAGAAACTTACTTTCTCTAAAAATACCTAATATCCAGTGCTCTGGGTAATATTAGGATTCGTATCTAATTCTTGCTGCGGAATAGGTAAATAGTAATCTTCAGGATTAAAAATAACCGTACCAGAGCGAACACTAGGATACTTCGCTAGTTCTTCTTCCACAATATCCCAGCGGGTAATATCGTACCAGCGCTGTCCTTCGGCAAATAGCTCGCGAAATCGCTCTTCCCGGATAGAATCCCGTAGTTGAGTACCAGCTAATACGTAATCAACTGAAGCGTCGGGAGCATCTGGATCGAGGCCGTAGGCGCGACGGCGCACTTTGTTCATGTACTCTGCCGCTACGGCATCATTTCCCTGAGCATTCATGGCCTCAGCGTACATCAGGTAGATATCAGCTAAGCGAGTAAGTGGCAAATTTGCTCCGTAATTTCGGTTGGTAGAATAGACCGAGTAATCAGTGGGAACCCACTTGCGGAAGCTCCAGCCGATGGCATCGGCGTCACCCACCATAGGCTCCAATATTCGAGTAGTACCATCGCCAAAGACGACCGAATCCACCCCTGGTTCCAGAGCGTTGACTCGCAAACGGGGATCATCACCAAATCGTAGCACATTTACATCGTGCGGATATACGTTGCTCCAGCCAGTTCCTTTGGGCGAAATTTGTAGCGCGATGTTAGCTCCTAAACCACCCTGCCAGGCATTCTCTTGTAGATCGGTAGAAAAATTGATTTCAAACAGCGACTCCGAGCTAAACTCATTTTCCCCGTTGAACAGCCCTTGGTATTCTTCAAACGGAACTAAGGAGAACATGCCACTATTGATAATTTCCTCAAAATAACCTTGAGCAGTAGGATAATCTTCGTAGTTCATATACACTTTGCCCAGTAACGCTTTGGCAGAAAATGCATCAGCGCGAGCCACGTCATCGCCTTCCCAACTATCCGGTAAGGCAGCTTCAGCCGCTTCTAGGTCACTTATAATTTGTTGGTATACTTGATCTACCGTAGCTCGTTCTACAAACATATCGTCTCGAGTAGCCGCTATGTTTAGGGTTAGCGGAATTCCCATCGCATTGGGGTCTCTAGCTGGAATATCCATTCCCCACAAACGAATCATATGGAAGTAGAAAAAACCTCTCAAATATGAAGCCTCTCCAATCATTTCATTGATACGAGTCACCTCATCGCCCGGAGGCTCCTGAGTTTCTAGGTACTGATTGGCGTTGTTGATGAAATCATTCGAGCGGGCAATACCTCGGTAGAAAGCGCGCCAAAAGTTACGAACCAGGTTATTATCTGCCGTTACTTCATTACGATAGAGTTGGTTCCAACCATCAGTACCTAGCCAATCCTGATTAGCAGTTTTGGGTAACCCAAAATGTACTTTGGGCCAAAGATCTGCCCCCCAAAGGTCGTGGGGTTTCATGGCCGAGTATACCGAAGTAAGCGAAAGTTCTAAGTCATTGATATTTTGAAAGAAATTAGCCGCATCAATCTCGTTAGGATTGGTGACATCCAAAGCATCATCTGAACACCGACTAAATAATAGCAAAGCCAGTGCTAAGTAAAGCGTGTTATTCAGAAATCGTTTCATAGTCATTTATATTAAAAGCCAAGTTGAAGTCCAGCTGAAACTAAAGTAGTTTGAGGATACTGCCGAAAGTGATCTACTCCTCGTTGCGTGTTAGCATTACTCGAGTTTTCACTTCCTACCACCTCAGGGTCAATTCCTTCGTATTGAGTAAGAGTCAAAATATTCTGGGCATTTACAAAAATTCGAGCTTGAGTCAGCCCGAGTCGGTCTAGTACCGGATTGGGCAGTGTATAGCCTAGCTGAATATTACGCAGCCGTAGGAAAGAACCATCTTCTATGTGATAAGAAGAAGGTTGACGGAAGTTTCCATTAGGATCAGTAGCAATTAACCGAGGATGCTCCGTAGGGTTCTCAGGTGTCCAAGCCTCAAATGCCAGATCACTGGTATTATAATCGCTGAATACAGTGCGAGTATAGGCTTTGGGAGCATTAAATAGATCAACCCCCTGTACCCCCTGGAAGAACATGGTGAAGTCAAAGTTACGGAAGGTAATGTTAGCATTTAACCCGTAGATCATTTCGGGCCAAGGGTTACCAATAAAAGTTCGGTCGTCGGGAGTAATTACCCCATCATCGTCTATATCCCGGTACTGTAAGTCACCGGGAGCCGTAGATTGGTTCTGATAGACTCCCGTAGGAGAGGCTTCGTTCAGCGCATCAATCTCAGCTTGGGTTTGGAAAATACCAATCGCGTCAAAGCCAAAGAAGGTTCCCATAGGCTGACCGGCCACTGTAATAGAGGTATTACCTGCATAACCATGACCACCGCCACCAGCTAGAATCTGCTGATTATCATCTAGTGCTCTCACTTCATTTTGGTTCCAGGAAGCATTACCAGTGATATCGAAAGTCCAATCGCCCACATTTTGACGATAATTTAGGGCTAACTCAAACCCTCGGTTTTCTACTTCACCAATATTTAACTGAGTACTCTGCGGATTCCGATTTTCCTGTGAAACTCCGTATGAAGGAGGTAATTGCACGCCGATCAACATATCAGTGGTGTTCTTGACATAGTAGTCAGCCGTAATATTAAATCGACCATCCAACAATCCCACATCTACTCCAATATCAGTTTGCACAATTTCTTCCCACTTCACTTCCTGATTAGGGAAACGGCTTAAGTAGAACCCTCTCACCTTACTACCGCCTGACTGCCCGGTGGGGTCAAATGCGTAAGTAGAACGGGTGTTACGATAGGTGGGTGAGAAGATATAATCACCAATACGGTCGGAGCCTAGTATACCCCAACTAGCTCTCAGCTTCAAGTCCGAAAGCCAAGAGACATTTTGCATGAATTCTTCTTCAATTATGCGCCATCCGGCCGAGAAGGAAGGAAAAACACCAAATTGATTAGCCGTTCCAAAACGAGAAGAACCATCGCGGCGTATGCTGGCACTAAATAGATATTTACTGTCAAAGCTGTAGTTGATCCGCCCAAAGAGTGATTCTAATCGGTACTGATCATCAATAGTAGTACGATCCGAAATATCAACCGCACCGGTGGCTAAGGCGAAACTACGGGCGAAGTTTACGGGGAAATCTTGAGCAGTAGCCGTAAAGTCTATACCATCACGGCGAAAGCTTTCGTACCCCCCCATTACGGTAAAGTCATGCTTGCCTAGTGATTTATTGTAGGTTAATACTAAGTTAGTGTTTAACTCTTCGGCGTCACGGCTGCGCATCGTGAGCGAGTTGATAGGGTTAGACAGTGCACCGTAGTTGAATGACTCGGCAAAATGCTCTCGCTGCAATGCGGCGATATTGACTCCTACGCTACCGCGTAGCATCAAACCTTCCAAAATATCTACTTCGCCGTATACATTACCGTTAATTCGGTTCACTTTTTGTAGAATATGATTCTGCATTTGAACCGCTACTGGATTGGGGCCTTGGAAGTAAGAAGCAGCGGTACCCCACCCACCGAAGGGATTGCTCTCGTCACGTACTGGCATAATCGGGATCGCCCGGAATACGGTTTGCAAGTCGCCACCGTCAGTAGCTGTAGGATTCTCTCGGGTACGAGAAACCAGTAGGGATTGTCCTAGACGCACGCGCTTGCCAACTTTATAGTCGGAGTTAGCTCGTAAGGCAAACCGCTCAAACCAATTGTTAATCATTACCCCTTCTTCCCGGTCGTAGGCTCCCGACACAAAGAAAGAAGCGTTTTCATTTCCGCCAGAGATAGATATATTATGCATCTGCTCTATACCACTACCATCAAACATCTCGTCTACCCAGTTGGTATTGGGTAAACTTTCGGGATTATCCCAAGCAGGCTCTGGGTCTTGTCCCGCATTGATTCTGGCGATAGAACTGGCGCGAACAAAATCTTCGGTGCCCAGCATATTGGGCAGTGGACGAGGCTGGCGTATTCCTACTTGGGTATTGAAATTAACTTTTACTCTTCCTTCGGCTCCTCGCTTGGTAGTGACTAGAATTACCCCGTGCGCGGCCCGAGCACCGTAGATGGCGGCGGCTGAAGCATCTTTTAAGATCTCAATGGACTCTACATCATTGGGGTTGAAGAAATTGCCGGGGTCCATGGGTACTCCGTCTACAATCCTCAGTGGATCGGTATTTCCGATAGAGCCTGAGCCTCGGATATTCACCCGGGCCGGGGCACCAGGACTTCCTTCTGTTCGCACTACTTGTACGCCGGCAGCCTGGCCTTGTAGAGCATTCTCCAGACGACGTTCGGAAAGGCGGGTAATATCCTGTGATCTTACCGAAGATATAGCTCCGGTTAAATCTGACTTTTCTTGGGTACCATAACCCACTACTACTACTTCCGAAAGAGCTTTAATATCGGGAGACATAGTAAGGTCTACTACGCTTCTCCCGTTGATATTCACCTCTTGTGTTTCATACCCTACTGAAGAAAATACTAGCGTCTGGGCATCGTCAGGAACGGTAAGGCGGTAGTTGCCATCTATATCGGTTACGGTTCCAATTGTAGTAGCTTTCACTAAAACATTCACTCCTGGTAGCGGCGACTGCTCTTCATCGAGTACCGTTCCGGAGATATTTTTCTCCACTACGATAGGTGCTCTCAGTGGCAGGTTTTTCATCCGGTTAACAGCATTTACGTGCGCATCGTAAAAGCTCTGCTGTTCAGTAACTCCTGATTCCTCTTTTTTAGATTTTACTTTAGGAGCTACCGGATAAATACCATAGATCTGATCGCTAATCTTTTCGTGACGTAATCCTAAAGGCGGAAGAAGTAGCTCCAGGGCTTCATCTAGCGTCTTAGATCTGTTAGAAGAGTTAGAATCTACACGTTTTCCTTCTACCAACTGGCTAGCGTAGTTGAACCGCACATCGTGCTTAGTTTCCAGGTGGTTTAAAACGGTCTTTAGACTACTGATCTCTTGTTTAGGAACATTGTTAGTAGCCAGGAGTGGGGTAGACAGTGCTACCGTCTGAGCAGTGGCAAGATTGCCAATCAACAGCGCAAATGCTAGAATACCGCTGCGAATAAAGTGGCGTAAAATACTACACATAGGAATTGGGGTTTATAAAAAAAGGTGTTTGGTTGCTATTGATCTCATGGTGATTGTTGAATAATATATTGGTTGCCATCTTGAGATATATTCAGTAAAAAGGATTTTTCCAGCGTGGTGAACAGTACCGATAGGTCGTCAGCGGGAGTTGACCCGGTAAACCGCAGTTGGCTTAACTCCTGACTAGCAAACTGTAACTCGACGCCGTAGCTGTCGGCTAATATCTCCTGTATTTCGTACAGTGGCTGATCATTAAAGTATAGTTCGTTTTCCTTCCAGGAAGAGATTTGGGCTGGCTCTATCACCTTCTGAATAGACACTGATTGCTGCTGGTCTACCTTGGCCGACTCACCGGGAGCCATCGCCAAAAGTTCAGCGTTGGTTTCGGGAGACGTTAAGCGCACTTTCCCTTCGTCCAGTACCACCTGCGTAATGCCTCGCCGGTCTTTCACGTTAAAAGCGGTGCCCAGCACCTCAATATCTACCTGATTGGTATGCACTACCAGTTTCACCGGTTGATCAGCAGTTGTTTTCTGATGAGTAATCTCAAAATAGGCCTCCCCGGTAAGCCACACTTCCCGAATCTGATCGGTGGCTAGACTTGACGAATAGGAAAGCTGAGAATTGGCGTTGAGGTGCACGGTGGACCCATCGGGTAGTTCTAGCGTTTTAACTTCGCTAAACTGGGTTTGATGTACTTTGGTAGTATCGTAGATGAAGTAATACAGAAAGCCTAGTAGGATGGTTAGTCCGCTGAGAGAAGCGGCCATTAACCAGGAGCGTATTCGGAGGCTCTTTTCTGAATTTATCTGTCCCTTCTTGGCAATAGCCTGATACATTCGATCCGAAACGGCCGGAGAAGGTTGAGATGCCTCAGCTACTTCGGTCCAGAGCTGTTGAAATACTTCATCGTATTCTTCAGCTCTATTTTGAGATAAGTGGTTGTATAGCTGTTTTTTTTCTTCAGGAGTACACCGTCCATTAAGGTACTTTTGAAGAAGTTTTTGCGAGTGATCCATTCTTGCTGTTTTGTAGACAAGTGCAAATACACTTTAAATACAGCTGAAAACATAGTTAAGGACTACTCTGATAAAAATTAGGCTAATAATTATGGTATTCGTAAAAAATAACGCTGATCGTTATTTTGAGTGAGTGTAATGGGTAGGATTGACTTAAAAATCGATAAAGTGAAGCAAGGAGATGATACTGGCGGAACGGTAGTTGAGTAAGAAGCCCTTTACAGTTTGGGTAGCTTTAGCTAATTGTGATTTTACTGTGGAGAGAGATAAGCCAAGTAAATTGGCAATTTCAGCCGGTGAATATCCTTCCTCGAAGTGCATCTTGTAAATTACCTGTCGCTTTTCGGGTAGGGATTCAACTAAAGCATCAGTAAGCTGACGACACTCTGCTAAGGATATTTCATCATCAGCCACGGCCATGCTAGCTGCCTGGGGAAACTCAGTAGTGTTCAGTTGCTGTGCCCGGCTTGCCTGTTGCTTTAAGTAACTGAATGCACAATTGCGGGTTATTTTGTATAAGTAATGCTCCAGCGGCCGACTGCTATCTACTAGATGCCGTTTTTCCCAAAGGCGAATAAATACTTGTTGGGTAACTTCTTCGGCATCGGCTGATGAGTGGGTTATTTTGGTACAGTA
>ERZ1740058.764-NODE-764-length-20994-cov-9.159606_pt1 | contig 20994 bp, 17 predicted proteins | sample MGYA00581745_ERZ1740058 | MGnify/ENA primary metagenome ERZ1740058 (study PRJEB43018, sample SAMN04849742) | marine metagenome | isolation source: floating plastic debris | place: Pacific Ocean | collected 2008-08-30 | study: EMG produced TPA metagenomics assembly... | reverse complement strand
CGCTGCTGCAGGCGTTTGCGCTGTCGCTTTACCTGCCTCTCAACGGGGTGTCGGCGCTGTTTGTTGTGAGCCTGATCTTTGGCCTGTCCCAGGGCGGGATCGTGCCGTCATACGCGATTATTGTGCGTGAATACTTCCCCGCGCGGCAGGCCGGCACCGTGATCGTGGTTGTGATCTCGGCGTCGATGTTGGGGATGGCGCTCGGCGGCTGGCTCTCCGGCTACATTTACGACGTGACCGGTTCCTATACGCTCGCCTTCATCAACGGGATCGTTTGGAACACGTTCAACGTCATTGTCATGATGCTGATCCTTGGCCGCACCCGCACACCAGGCCGGCTGGCATCGGCCTGAGCGAGACGGCTGGGGGCCCATGTTGCTTCGGCCGGCGATGTTGATGCTGCGGTTCGGTCCGGCTCAGCTGTTGGTGGGCGCGCTCGCGTGCGTTTCGGTCCGCTCTAGAAGTCCGGTTGTGGAAGCTGGGGTTTTGCGCCAGGCGTTGGCGGTGGCTTCAGCTGGCGGGCGGCTTCGGGAATGGCGTCGTCGTCGAGGAGGCGGCCCCAGTTGGTGCGGGCTGCCATCTCCACCTTCGTCTCGTCCGGGACGAGCGGCGCATCGGTGAAAGACTGCCAACCACCGCCGAGCGCCTTGTAGAGCGCGACGAGGTTCGTGACTGCGTCGGCCCGGACCGATGCCAGGCGCTGCTCGGAGCGCAAGAGCGATACCTGGTTGTCGAGCACACGGTTAAAGGAGACGGTGCCCGCCTGGTACTCGAGCAGCGAAATGCGCTGGGCACGCTGAGATGCGCGGACCGAGCGCGTGAGGAAGACCACCTGTTGCTTTGACTTTAGGAACGCTGTGAGCGCGTCTTCGGCTTCAGCGTAGGCTTTCAGGACCTGTTGGCGGTAGCTGGTCAGAAGCTCCTGCAGGCGGGCGTCTTCAACGCGAACATTGTTGCGGATGCGGCCATAGTTGAGGACGTTCCAGCTGACGCCGGGGTTGATGAGCCCGGTGATGGCGGTGGAGGTGAAAAGGGTGCTGAGGTCGCTCGCCTTCACCCCGACCGAGCCGGTAATGCCGAACTGTGGGTAGAGGTCCGCGACGGCGACGCCGACTTTGGCGGCCTGTTCCAGGGCGCGCAGTTCGGCGGCGCGAATGTCGGGGCGGCGGCGCAGAAGTTCCACGGGGACGCCGATGCCCACATGCGGGGATGTCGCGGGAATGCCGCGGTTGGGTTTCAGGAGCCCGTCGATGTCGCCGGCGGGGCGGCCAATGAGGACAGCCAGCGCGTTCTTTGCCTTGGCCAAATCCGCTTCGAGGTTTGGCACTTCGGCCTTGGTGCTGTTGAGGAAGGCGGTGGCTTCGTCCACGTCAAGCTCGGTAGTAGTGCCTTCGCGGAACTGAAGCTGCGTCAGCCTGAGGCTGTCTTCCTGGACGATGATACTGCGGCGGGTGAGCGCGATTTCGGCCTGGAGTTCGCGCAGCGTGACGTAGGCGGTGGCCACATCGCCGGTGATGGTGACGAGGAGATCATACCGGTCGGCGACGGCGACCACGAGGTTGGCGCGGGCGGCCTGGACGCCGCGGGCGACTTTGCCCCAGACGTCGATTTCCCAGCTGGCGTCAAAGCCCGTCGACCAGTCTTGGAAGGTGGGGTCGAAGTCGACGAAGCGGGAGACTTCGCGGGTGAGGCCGACGTCTTTGCTGACGCGTTCGCGTTTGTAGCCGGCGCCGACTTTCTGGGTTTGCGGGAAGTAGTCGCCGATGATCACGCCGAGCTGTGCGCGGGCTTGGTAGATGCGCAGGCCCGCCGCCTGGAGATCGAGGTTTTGCGCCACCGACATGTCGATGAGCCTATTGAGGGCGGGATCTTTGAAAGTGCGCCACCAGGCAAAGGCTGGGTCTTGCCGCTGATCGACCCCGGGGCCACGGGAGGCGCCGGACCAGTTGGCTTTAGAGGGCACGGTGGGCAGCACAAAGTCTGGCCCGACGGCGCATGCGGCGAGCGTTGCCGCGGTCACGCGCACCGCTGCTGGCCGTGCCCACTGACGCAGTTCTAGCCGTTCGCGGACTCTGACACGCGCGATGCTGATGATTGGCCCCAACGCAACTGACGTTCGGGCGATCTATAAATTGAAGGGGTAAACGAAATTGATAAAACTGTAGATGCGCAAGTTGATCCGGCGCAGAAGCTCGAAGCCGGCGCTGCGACCTGTGTAGATGGCGACCGCGCCGTGGCCCCCTGCGGGGAGGAACGCGTCCGGGTCGTCGAAGGTGATTTGGACCGCGAATTTGCCCTGCAGGCGGGGGAGCATGAATTCTGGGATGCGGCCGGTGGGGCGGATCTGGCCCTGGTTCGTGGCCCACCAGATGGCTTCCACCTTGCCGGTGAAGATTTCTCCCGGGGCGATGTCGAGCGCCATCTCAACGGGTTGGCCAGGCTCGACGAATTTGATGTGCTCCTGGAAGAAGGCGCCCAGCATGTAGGCCGGGTCGTCGGTGACGAACACCGAGATGGCGCCGGCGCGGATGTCGCCCACCACAAGGCCCGGCTGGGCTTGTTGGCTGACGATGAAGCCGTCGGCCGGCGCGTTGATGGTGGTTTGTGACAGATAGTATTGGGCTTCGGCGAGTTGGGCCTGTGCTTCTGCGACAGAGGTGTTGGTGCCGTCGCTGGTGGTCGATTGCAGGGCGAGATTGGCTTTGTCGACGTTGGCTTGCGCTTCGTCCACCTGCGCCTCGTCGGCGGCGACCTGGGCGTTCCATTTGTCGAGATCCTCGGCCCGCGCGCCGCCTTGTGGCGCGAGTGCGGCGAAGCGCTTTTGCTGCGCTGTGGCGAACTCCAGCTGGGCCTGTGCTTGCTTCAGCTGGTTTTGCGCGGCGGTGAGGTCGGCGCCCAGGATTTTGACGTTTTGCTCGGCCGCGATGAGCTGCGCCTCTGCCTCATTCACCTTGGCGCGGTAGATTGTGTCGTCGAACTTGTACATCGGGTCGCCCTTTTTGACCGGCTGGGTGGCGGTCACGAGCACCGCGTCCAGCAGCGTTGGGCCCTCCAGCCGCGGGACGATTTGGATGGTGTTGCGGATGATGTGCGCGTCGACGGTGAATGGCGCGTAGAACCGCATTCCGATGATGAAGATCAAGATGAGGTGAAAGCCGATCCAGAAGGAGGCGATGCCCCAGACGATGTTGAACCGGAGCCATCTAAACTTGAAGAATACAAGCCAGATGATGCTGATGTACGTCAGCGTGATGGCGATGGCCATGAACATGGGGTTAGAGCCCGTCGCTGGTGGCGGGGGCGGTGCGGCCGTGCTTGGCCTCTAGCGCTGCGATTTCGGCATCGATGGCGTCCTTCTCAGCGTTTGGGAAGCGCCGCACATCGATGGTGAGCGAGTCGTGGTAGGCCCAAATGAAGGCGTGGATCCACGGGATGACCGCGAGCGCCCCTGCCCAGCCCATGAGCCGGACCGAGTTTGCGTGCGGATGGCGCCGCTGGATGGCGATCCGCCCGGGAAGGCCAAGAAGCCAGATCACCGCTGAGAACAATATGATGAGCGCGACCACCACGAAGATTGCCATGAGAAAATCATAGTAATCGAGGGCGGGGAGTATCCTGGCGTCAGCCGGTACCTCTCGTATCATGGCTCTTAGTCCTCCACGGTGCTTGCGCGCGGCGTCAGCCACTGAAGGGGGGTAGCTTGAACGACTGGGCGACGAACGCAACAGGGGTGCGCAGGACCTGATTGGGTTTTTATCGTAAGGTCGAGTGGGCCGTCCGTCGGTTCATACTGCGGTTGCCGGGGATGTTGTGGGCTGCGTTGCGGTGCCCATGCGTGTTCCGTAGTTTGGTGACATGCTGGGTTTCGCTGCTGCCGTTTTCTTCCTGCTCATTACCCCTGGTCCAGGCGTCCTCTCCACTGCAGGCGTGGGAGCGGGCTTCGGGTTTCGGCCGGGTAGTCGGTACATTCTGGGGCTTTTTCTGGGGACCAATCTTGTCGCTCTGGCTGTCGTCAGCGGCCTCGGGGCGTTGATCCTCGCCGATCCGCGTGTGCGCACGGTGCTGTTTGCAGCCTCGTTTTGTTACCTGACCTATCTGGCGTTTCGGATCGCTTTTGCTGGCGCGCGGTTGGCTTTCATTGAGAAGGCGCGCCCGCCCGGCGTTGGCGGTGGTGTCGTGCTGCAGCTGTTCAATCCTAAGGCCTACGCCGTGAACACCGCCCTGTTTACTGGCTTTGCGTTTTTGCCGGGTCAGTATTTTCTTGAGGTTGGGCTCAAGTTTTTGATCATCAATGCGATTTGGATACCGATTCACTTCGGTTGGCTGTGGGCCGGAGTGACAATCCATCGTTTAGATTTGTCGGAGCGGGTGCACCGTATCATCAACATCGCGATGGCGGTGTCGATGATGACTGTGGTCGTGCTGGCGGTGGTGTTGCAGTCGTAATTGGATATTCGTGCAGCGCCTGGCGCTGGTTGTGGCGGTTTTTCTAGCGTTTGGCGCCTTTGGGCAACGTGGATGGGGCTAGCGTTGGTGTCTGTTCAAAGCGATCTGCAATGAAGTTGGTGAAAAGACGGACGCGCATCGGCAGGGTCGGCGCTGGGGGGCGGACGGCGTAGATGCTCCACTCGGGGAGAACGGTATACTCAGGCAAGACCTCGACAAGTGCGCCGCTGTCCAGATGCTCTGTGACTTCCCAACGGCATTTGCGGGCGAGACCGACGCCGGAGAGCGCCGCTTCCGTGACGGCCTCTGCAAGGTTTGTCGCAAAGTTGCCGGAGACTTTCACGTCGTGGATCCGCCCGTCGGGACCGCGTTTGGTCCACATGCGCGCGTCCGATCGGATGATGCAGTTGTGGCGGCGCAAATCGTCGGGCATCTCCGGCATACCGCACCGGCTGAGGTAATTCGGCGCTGCCACGACGATCCGGGCGCTGTCTGCGATACGGCGCGCTTTTAGGCTCGACGGCGAAAGGTCTCCCAGCCGGACGGCAAGATCAAACCCATTCTCGACAATATCGAACACTCCATCACTGAGATGAAGCTGGATGGAGAGCCTGGGGTAGCGCTCCATGAATTCGCCCACGAGGGGGGCGAGATGCTTGCGTCCGAAGGATGCGGAGCTGGCCACCCGCAGTTCGCCGCTGACGGTGGCCGGGTCCCTTTGAAGTTCGGAGAATGCCTCGTCGATATCGCTCAGAATGCGCTTTGCGTGGGCCAGAAAGACCTCGCCGTCCGCCGATAAGGCAACGGAGCGGGTCGTGCGATGCAACAGTTGGGTGCCCACCGATGCCTCCAGATCGCGAACCCGTTGGGTCGCTGCGGTGCGCGATAGGCCAAGTTCCGCGCCCGCTTTGCCAATGGCACCGACGGCGGCGACACGCACAAACAGCGCGAGAGACTTTGGATCCAAGCTCATTGTTCAGAAATTAGGGATAGTCATTCCGCTTGCAAGGTTATTGTTGTGGAGATCGGCGTTCCCAGGTCGGAGGAAGAGACCTCATGACCGCGGAGCATGGACCAATGGTTGCCTCATGGAAGTTCGGAGCTGTGGTGCTGGGCGTTGCTGTCGCCGCTGGGCTGGCGCTCCGGGCGGGTGCAGCCGGGGTTGAGCCGAGTGTGGAGGTCGTCACCCGCGATGACTTCCGGCTTATTCCGCTTAACCCGCTGCGCGGGGATGCGAGCCCGCGCGCCGGCGTTCTGTGGGGTGACCTCCGCGAAGACGTGCCGACGGGCGCGATTATTCAGTTTGCGCCCGACTTTGCGTCGCCGCCGCACATCCACAACATCACCTACCGTGCCGTGGTCCTGGACGGGATGGTCCACAACGACGATCCTGACGCCGAGGACATGTGGATGGGGCCCGGCTCGTTTTGGACACAACCCGCTGGCGAGGTTCATGTGACCGCCGTGGGTCCCACTGGCGGAACGGCGTTTCTGGAAATATTTTCAGGGCCTTACTTAGTTCAGCCGTCGGCGGACGCTTTCGATAACGGTGAGCGCCCCATCAATATGGAACAGCGCAACGTGGTCTGGCTGGACGCGTCGGACGTGACTTGGGTCGAACAGGATGGGAGCGGGGCGGGGCTTGAGATGGCCTTTCTGTGGGGGTCACCAAGCCCTGGCGCCTCGAATGGTACGTTCGTCAAGTTGCCGCCGCAGTTCACCGGGGAGGTGAATACTGGTGGCAATGACATCAAATCAGTCGTTGTCCAAGGGGCAGTGGAGCATATTGCGCAACCTCATACCGAAAGACGCGATTTAGCCACTGGAAGTTACTTCGGCTCATCCGGTGATGTCGCGCACAGTGTTACGTGCACCAGTTCGACAGAGTGCGTGCTGTATGTCCACGCTGTGGGGACGTACCAGGTGGTCAGCGCTGAGTGATCGCGCGTGAATGGCTCCCGGGGCCAAGATTATCGCAGGGTGCTGACGGAAGTCGGCCGACTTTAGCCGGGTTGGATGCAGGGTTTGCGCGTGAGGACCGCGCGAACTTCACCTACATGCTCAAGGGGCGCGTTCTGGTGTTGGCGCTGCTCGCGGTGTGGGTGGTGCTCACGCTGCCATTTGAGCGCTCAGCTGCCTACCTGTCGGTCCTCTTCATCTTTCTTCTGACAGGTGTGATCCCTTATCTGCTGGTTGTTCGGAGGTATGCTGGGACGTTCCTCATCGCCGCCTTCCTTCTGCGTGACGCAACCATGCTCAGCTTTCTGCTGAGTGTCCCAAACCCTTACGGACTTGAGGGATGGTCGCCCCAACTCAACTTGCGCGCGCCGGGTTTTCTCTATCTCGGCCTCTTCGTTGTCTACATGGCGCTGAGTTATCGGCCGGTGCTGGTGGTGTGGGCTGGGATTGCTGCAATCGCGTCGTGGAGTGCGGGCTATCTGTGGGTCGTCAGCTTGCCGGATACTCGCTTTTTCGCATCGCGAGACGTCTTGAATGCTGGGCTCACCTTGGAGGCGGTGCTCGAGCGCGTCCTCGACCCAAACGCTGTCGGGCTGGCACGCATCGTCAACCAAGTGGTTTTTCTGATGGCGGTCACGCTGATCCTGACGTTGGCGGTCTCGCGCTCGCGCCAGCTTGTGCGGCGTCAGGTGGAAGCGGAGGGGCAGCGCTCTGCGCTATCGCGCTACTTCTCGCCCAATATTGTTCAAGAGTTGACGACCACCGGACAAGCTTTTGGCGAACCCAAGGTGCAGCCTGTCGCGATCCTGTTTGCGGATATGGTTGGGTTTACCGCGATCGCGGAGCGGTTGGGGCCCGTCGAACTTGTTGGGCTCCTGCGTGAGTTTCATGGCCGGCTTGCGCGGGTTGCGCTGCGCGAGGGTGGCACAGTCGACAAGTATATTGGCGATGCGATCATGATCCACTTTGGGACGCCAGAGCCGCGGCACGACGATGCGGCGAGGGCCTTGCGGTGCGCCGCAGGGATGATCGCTGCCATTAAGGAGTGGAACCACGCCCGGGTGGCAGAAGGGCTTGATCCGATCCATCTTGGGATCGGCGTGCACTATGGCAATGTCGTTGTTGGCAACATCGGCGACGCGCAGCGGCTTGAGTACACCGTGTTGGGCGATGCTGTGAATGTTGCGAGCCGACTTGAGCAGCTGACGCGAAAGCTGGGCGTTGTTCTTGTGACGAGCGAAGCTGTTATCGATTCATTGCGCCAGACGGCGGCTGAGCCTGAAGTGCTTCTGCCTGGTCTTGCGCCGCAAGGCGCAGAGTCCGTTAAGGGGCGCGCTGACCCTGTCAGGATCTGGGCTCTCCAAGGTTAAGCCATGCCATTAGGACCGCGCGGCCTAGCCGTCCCAAGTGCTGCTCGCCAGGCGGATCAGTTCCCGCTGCGTGCGGGAACTGCTGGCGTCGTTGCCGGGCCTAGTAGGCGTTGGCCAAACAGCGCCACAAGCGCGAGAGCAACGCCGATGCCGTCGCTGATCCAGCCGTCTTCGATCATAAACAGCGCGCCGACGATAAGAACCGGGCGGACGAACCACGCCGCCCGCGCGCCGATGAAGTAACCCTGGACGCCGGCTGCCAGCAGGAAGACGCCGAACGTTGCCGTGATGCCGGCGCGCAAGATCTCGAACCAGGTCCCATCCATCAAAATCGCGCTGTTGTAGAAGAACATGAACGGCACGACGAAGGCGGCAATGCCGATCTTGAAGGACGCCACGGACGTTTCCATCGGGTTTGCGCCCGAAATGCCGGCCGCGGCGTAGCTGGCCAAGGCGACAGGCGGGGTGATGGCCGAGACCACCGCGAAGTAAAACACGAAGAAGTGGGCCGTCAGCGTTGGGATGCCGAGCTCCACGAGCCCAGGGGCGACCACCGATGCTGCGACCGCATAGGCCGCGGTGGTCGGCATTCCCATCCCGAGGAGGATGGCGATGCACATGGCAAAGAACAGCGCGATGAGCTGGGACGTGTCGGCAAGGTCGAGAAGCACCGAAGAGAACCGTGCGCCGACGCCGGTGAGCGAAATGACGCCGACGATGATGCCGGCGCACGCGCACACGGTGATGATTTGGATCGACATCACGCCGGCGAGTTCGAACGCGCGGACGATGGCGCGCGGGCCCATGCGGTGCGGTGATAGCCACGACACCACCGCAGCCGCTACGGTGGCGAGTGTACCGGCGCGGATCACCGAGTAGCCCATGAAGAGCGCTGCGATCAGAATGATGATCGGGACGAACAAATAGACTTGGCGCAGCATTTTCGCGAGCTTGGGGAGTTCATCCTCGCGCATCCCGCGCATGCCAAGTTTTGCGGCCTCGAAGTCGACCATGAAGTAGATCGACAAGAAGTAGAGGATCGCCGGAATGATCGCGGCGACCGCGATGTCCATGTACGGGATGCCGGTGATCTCGGCCATGATGAACGCGCCGGCGCCCATGATCGGCGGCATGATTTGCCCGCCTGTGGAGGCGGCGGCCTCGATGGCGCCGGAGGTTTTCTTGTTGTAGCCGACGCGCTTCATGAGGGGGATAGTCAACGAGCCAGTCGCCACAACGTTGCCGGCGGAGGTGCCGTTGATCATGCCCATCAGGCCGCTCGCGAAGATGGCGACTTTGGCCGGGCCGCCGCGGGCGCGACCGGCGGCGGCGAACGCGAAGTTCACGAAATAATCGCCGACCTTCGAGGCCTGCAAGAACGCCGCGAAGATGATGAACAAGATGATGTAGGTGGACGATACCGCGGTCGTCGGGCCGAGGATGCCGGCATCTGAGTACACGTGGCCGAAGAAGCGTTGCCAGGAATATGCGCTTTGGACTGCGAGAACGCCCGGCAGAACGTGGGCGGTGAAGGTGTAGGCCAAGAAGACGCCGGTGATGACCACAAGCGCGAGGCCCGCAACGCGGCGGGTGAGTTCTAGGATGAGCACGGAGCCGGCGGTTGCAGCGAAGGCGACGCCGATGGGCACGAAGGGCGTGCCGACGGAGTTGCGCGCTGCCGTGCCGTAAATCGCGGTCAGGTACAGCGCGACGGCGATGCCGCAGAGGACGAGCGTGATGTCGGAGGCGGCGAACTGAGCCCGGCCGCGCCGCTCGAACCAGCCGAGCACGATGCCGCCGAACGTTGCGACCAGGAGCGGAATGCCGAACCAGCGCACCTCGTTCTGGTAGATTTCGGTGCCCGGAAATGCGGCCCAGGTGGTGAGGCCGCCCATCACCGGCAGCGTGCCGGACGCGATGGTGCTTGCAAAGCTGATGGCGGCGCCGCCGGCAACAATGGCAGGGACGGCGAGGCACGCGGCCAGGATGGAGAGCCACTTTGGCGTGCGGCGGTCCGCAATGTCGCCCCGGAACGAATGGGCAGCGTAGAGCAAGAAGCCGAGCGCCAGCGCACCGGCGATGTGAACGATCCTGAAGTCCCACGTTTCCATCGGGAACTGCGGGAGGAAACCGATCTCGATGCCGGTCCAGCGCTCAATCGACACGCCGTTCAGCGCCACCATGTGCCACGCGGCATAAATGGCCGCGAAGGCTGCGATGAGGACATGGGCGGTGCCGGTGTACTGGCGGCGGTTGGCCTCGACGGGTTCCTCGTCGACCCCTTGTGCCAAAACTGCGCCCTCTGGCGCGGTGTCTGACGTGGGGAGGGGCGTCTCTGGCTTATCCGTCGCAGTCATGGGCGTCCCCGCAAAGGCTCGTGGCAGTGGAGGGCAACACGCGCGCACGCTGCGCGCGGTGCGGCCTGGCCGCGCCCGGATGTCGGGACCGGCAGAAACCGACTGCCCCGCAGACGCCGGTTCGCGTCCGCGGGGCAGCGCATAGCGTTTAGTTGCTGTGGATCAGGCTGGCGGGGATGTCAGCGCCGGCGTTTTCGGCAAACCAGCGAGCCGCGCCCGGGTGCCACGGCATGACGGTGTTGCGGTCCCAGAATTCCGGCAGCGTGGAGCGAGCGGCGCGGTGGGTGCTCACCATGCGCTCGTTGTCCGACATCACCGCGTCGACGACGGCGTAGATGAAGTCTTCAGGCAGATCGCAGTTGGCGATGGCGAAGTTCCACATGGAGACCGAGCGGGCCGGACCCTCGAGCGTGGTGTAGGTGTCGGCCGCGATGTCGAAGTTGGCGACCGGGAACGCTTCGGTGATCTTGGCTTGCTCGTCCTCGGTGAACTCGATGATGTTGATGTCGGTTTGGACCTCAAGCTGGCTCACGGCCGGCACCGGAACACCGGCGGCGAAGGCGATGACGTCGAGGAGACCGTCTTGGAGCTGGCCGCCAAGGTCGGACCAACCGCCGTTGCGGCGGTCAAATTCCACGCCGAGTTCGGTCATCATGCGCGGGAAGTAGGTGTCGGAGGTGGATCCTGCGGGGCCGAAGCCGATGCGCGCGCCCTCGGGGATTTCGTCAACGGACGTGATGCCTGAGGAGGACAGCGCCGTGATGGAGAACGGCGTCTGATACATGGGGAACATGGCGCAGGCGTTGGTCATGGTGAGGCCGGGCGCGATGGGGTTGCTGCCGGCGATGGATTCGGCTGCCGGGCCCATGGTGGTCATACCGAACGCCAGCTGACCGGCGTGAACCAACGCCATGTTTTGCATCGGACCGCCGGTGACCTCGGCGCCGCCGGACACGTCCAGTGCTTCGGAGACGATGCCGGCCCAGCCGGACCCGTAGCCGAAGTATGTGCCGCCCTGGGAGCCGGTGCCGACGGTAAAGCTCTCGGGCCATCCCTCGCGCTCAGCGTGGGCATCGGTTGCGACACCCACCGCGACAGCAGCGGTCACAGCAAGAGCGGCAACGCGTGCCGCTACGGGGAAAGTCATCATGTTCCTCCAGGAAACGATTTTGGTTGTGGCTGCGCCGGTTCAGCGCGCGCGCAGAGTGTTGATAGTGCGTTCACGAATTCGTCAAGCGCTTAAGGCGGTAAGAAAGCGCCTGAAAATCAGTCAGGCTCATCGCTTGGCGGTACCCGGATGATGGGCGGGTCAGGCGATTTTGGCGAGGGTGTCGACGTTGTCGTCGAGCACTTTGAGGAATGCGTCGCGGGCGGGGTGGCGGGTGTTGCGGAGCCAGACGACCGCGAGTTTGAGCGTGGAGCGGGCGTGGCTGTCGTCGGTGCGCAGCGGCAGGAAGGTCACGCCGTCAACGGCGAGGCGGGCTGCCCAGCGGGGCACGATGGCAAGGCCGACTCCGGTTGCGACTAGGCTTACAATTGTTTGTTTTTCTTCCGCAATTTGCGCGATGTGCGCGGTCAGGCCTGCGTCTTGGAAGAGGGTGATCGTGAGGTCGTGGCTGTGGGGGCGGGAGCGGCGGTCGGGCACGATCATCGCTTCGCCGGCCATGTCGTGCACTGAAAGGGTTTTACGGGCGGCGAGGGGGTGACCGGCGGGGACGGCAACGACTGCGGTTTCGGCGAAAAGGGGCCGGACGGCAAGGCGGGGATCGGGCACGGCAGGCGGGCGGACGATGGCGGCATCAAGCCGTCCAGACAAAACGCGCGGGATCAGATGCAGGCTCTTTTGTTCCAGGAGCTCGACGTCGGTGTCGGGCGACGCTTCGCGGAAGCGCGATAGGATGAGGGGCATCAGTCCGGCGGCCGCGCTGTCGATGGCGCCGATGCGAAGCGTTTGGGTGGTTTGCGCGGCGCCGTCACGGAATAGGGTTTCCAGACGGTCGATCCGGTCGATGATTTCGCGCGCTTCCCCGGCGAGCGTTTGGCCGGCTGGCGTGAGTGAGACGTGACGCGTGGTACGGTCGAGCAGGCGGCAGCCGAGGCTTTGTTCGAGCTGCTTGATGTGCCGGCCGAAGGAGGCGGGGAGCATGTCCAAGCGCTGGGCAGCCCTGCCGAAGTGCAGCGTTTCGGCGACGGCGATGAAGCAGCGGAGTTGGCGCACGTCCATGGTGGGCGCCCTTTTGTATCGTTAATTTATATAATCTGACGTGATTGTTGCGGCTGGGTCAACGCACCACCCTCATGCGGGATGACGAAGCAAACGGACGGACCGCGGCCCCATGAAACAGTTCAAAATCGCAGCAATTCCCGCCGATGGGATTGGGCCGGAAGTGATCGAGGCGGGTGTCGAGGTGCTGCGGGCGCTGGAGAAGCGGGGCGGCGGCGCGACGTTCGATGTCACGACGTTCGACTGGGGGTCGGACTACTACAAGGCCTATGGCGTGATGATGCCGGAGGATGGGCTTGAGCAGCTGAAGCCCTTCGATGCCATTTACTTCGGGGCGGTGGGGGCGCCGGACGTGCCGGACCACATCACCCTTTGGGGTCTGCGGCTGCCGATCTGTCAGGGCTTTGACCAGTACGCCAATGTGCGGCCGACGAAGATCATTCCGGGCGTGACCTCGCCGCTGCGCGATGTTGGGGTGGGCGTTCTCGACTGGGTGATCGTGCGCGAAAACTCTGAAGGTGAGTATGCGGGCCATGGCGGGCGGGCGCACAAGGGCTTGCCAGAAGAGGTGGGCACAGAGGTGTCGATCTTCACCCGCACGGGCGTGACGCGGATCATGCGCTATGCGTTCAAGCTGGCGCAGTCGCGGCCGCGCAAACAGCTGACGGTTGTGACGAAGTCCAACGCGCAGCGCTTTGGCATGGTCATGTGGGATGAGATCGCCGCGGAGGTGGCGGCCGAGTTCCCTGATGTGACGTGGGATAAGACGCTGGTCGATGCGATGACGGTGCGCATGGTGAAGAGCCCGCAGTCGATTGACACTGTGGTGGCGACGAACCTCCACGCTGACATTTTGTCTGATCTTGCGGGTGCTTTGGCGGGATCTTTGGGGGTGGCGCCGACGGCGAATATCGATCCGGAGCGGCGCTATCCGTCGATGTTTGAGCCGATCCATGGCTCCGCGTTTGACATCACGGGGAAGGGCATTGCGAACCCGGTGGCGACGTTTTGGACGGCGTGCCAGATGCTGGAGCATCTGGGCGAGGCGGACGCGTCGGTTCGCCTGATGCGTGCGGTAGAGAAGGTCTGCGCGGAGGGGGTTTTGACGCCCGATGTTGGCGGCACTGCGACGACGCGGGAGGTCACTGACGCGGTGTGCGAGGCGATCCGGGGTGATAACGTTTAGCGCCTTGTGAGGGGTGGCGGACGGCGGCGTCCTTCCGCTTCGGGCGGGGCGGCTGTAGCGTGAGCGGCATGGCTCAGACATTTACGACCCGGCCCGACATTCGCGGCACCTTCGGCGCGGTGACATCGACACACTGGCTTGGCAGCACGACGGGCTTTGGGATCCTTGAGCGCGGCGGGAACGCGTTTGATGCCGCCGTTGCGACAGCGTTCGTTTTGCAGATCGTAGAGCCGCACCTCAACGGGCCGGGGGGCGATGCGATTGTGCTGTTTCAGCGCGCGGGAAGCGATGCGCCTCGCGTAGTGTGCGGGCAAGGCGTGGCGCCGGCGACGGCGACGATTGAGCGGTTTCATGGTGAGGGCTTTAGCCATGTTCCGGGGACCGGGCATCTGCCTGCGGTTGTGCCGGGAGCGTTTGGCGCTTGGATGCACCTTCTTGCCGCGCACGGGACGATGCCGCTGCGGACGGTTCTGGAGCCTGCCATCGGCTATGCGCTGAATGGGTTTCCTGCGCCCTACCGCACTGCGGCGTCGATCGCCGCGGGGGCGAGCTTCATGGCGGCGGAGTGGCCGACGTCCGCGGCGGTGTGGCTGCCGGGCGGTGCGCCGCCGAAGCCGGGTGCGCTTCTGCAGACCGCCGCGATTGGGGAAGCGTTGGCGCGCATTCTTGATGAGGCGGAAGCGGTTGGCGGCGACCGTGAGGCGCAGATCGAAGCGGCACGGCGTGCGTTTTATGAGGGGTTTGTTGCCGAGGCGATTGATCGGTTTTTGCGCGTTCCCATTGCTGACGGGGCAGGTGGGCACAATGCCGGGCTCCTAACGGGCGCGGATATGGCGGCGTGGCGGGCGCATGAGGAGCCGACGATCTCGTCCGTGTTCCGCGGCGTTGAGGTTCATAAAGCTGGGCCTTGGACGCAGGGGCCGGCGTTCTTGCAAAGCCTCGCGATCCTGGATGGGTTCGACCTTGATGCAATGGCCGCTGATACCGACGCGTTCGTCCATCACGTAGCCGAAACGATGAAGCTGACGCTGGCGGATCGGGACGCTGCGCTGGGTGATCCGGACCATGTTGACGTGCCGCTGGATGCGCTGTTGTCGGAGAGTTATGCGGCGGAGCGGCGGGGGCAGATCAGCGATAGCGCTAGTCACGATTTTCGCGTGGGGAGCGCGGTTCCCGATGGGGCCGCGCGTCAGGCTGCGCTGATGCGCCTTGCCAATGCGCCGGCTGGTTCGGCTGCCATTGGGCTTGGCGAGCCGACCTTTGCGGATTTGCCAGAGGTGGAGGGGGACACCGTCCACTTCGACGTGATCGACCGCCACGGCAACATTGTGTCTGCGACGCCGAGCGGGGGGTGGCTGCAGAGTTCGCCCGCTGTGCCGGGCCTTGGGTTTAATGTGACGACGCGTGGTCAGATGTTCTGGCTGGATCCTGCGCTTCCGGCGGCGCTGGGGCCGGGCCGGCGGCCGCGCATTACGCTGACGCCGACGTTGGTGAAACGCGGCGAGGATGTTTTTGGCATCGGGACGCCGGGGGGCGACCAGCAGGAGCAGTGGATCCTCTCGACGCTTCTGCGGGTTCTGTTGGAGCGCAAATCGCTGCAGGCGGCGATTGATGCGCCGCAGTTTCATACCACGCAGTACATCGCATCGTTCTTTCCGCGCTCGTTCGAGGCTGGGGGACTTCGCGTTGAGGATCGCTTTTCGCAGGAGGTGCGGGATCGGCTGCGGGAGCGCGGGCACACGGTCGTCGATCAGGGGAGCTGGTCGTTGGGACGGGTCTGCGCCGCCGGCCGCATTGATGGGATGATCCGCGCCGGGGCGACGCCGCGCTTTATGGAAGCATATGCTGTGGGGCGCTGAGCTCTGCGCCTCAGATGGCGCTGGCGATCCGGGCTGCGATGGCCTCGATGTGGGGGACGTCGAGGGTTGAGAGTTCGCCCGGGGCGGCCAGGCAATTGACCGTGCCGACTACCACATCGTCTCGCACCACGGGCACGTTGATAACGCAGTCAAGGCCAAGGGCGAGGATTGTGGCGTGGTCGTTGAAGGCTGAGCGGATGGCGTTCGGGCCTGTGCCAAAGTAGGGCTTTCCGCGCTTCAGCACCTGTGTGGTCCAGGCGGTGTCTTTCTTTGGCTTGCGGCCGCCGGGCGGGTAGGCGTCCGGTTGACTGGAGTAGAGCCGCTCCACCTCCATGGCGTCCCTGTGGAGGCGCATGACGGTGAAGAGGCCGTGGCCGACAGTCGCCTGGGCCGCAGCATCGGCGGCGGCGCAGACGGCTTGGATGTCATTAGTGGCCGCCACCACCTTATCCAGCGCCTGTAGTGGGTCAGCGCCGCGGCGGGCGGCGCGAGTGGCGGTCAGAACGCCGGCCTCCAGCGAGAGCGCCATCAAGTCTTCGCCCACGATGATTGGGCCGTCATAGATGGGGGCCATCTCGCGGGTGAGCCGGGCAAGGGTTGCGGGCTTGTCGATGGAGGGTGGCAGGTGGGTGAGGACCAGTGCCTTAGCGCCGCTGGCTGCCGCGGCCTTTGCGGCGTCGAGGTGGCTACCGACGGTTCGGGCATACTCAGCGCTCGGCTCTGTCCCGGCTTCCGCGTGGCACATGTGGATGAGGACATCGCAGCCTTTGGCGAGGGTCACGATCTCATCGGTCACGCCGCCGGTGTCACCGGTGTAGACGATGACGCCGTCGGGGGTGTCGAAGCGAAAGGCGAGGCAGGTGAGCGCCGGCTCAAAGTGCGTTGCTTTGGCGACGCGCATGGTCCACGCCGCGCCGGTCAGGGTGTCGCCGGGGGCGATTTCCCTCAGCGTGGGTGCGGGCGGGTGCCGCTCGCCTTGACCGCCGCGCGCTGCGAAAACGTCGAGGCTGGCTTGGATCGTGGTGCGCGAGGTGATGTCGGGGCCGAACGCGCCGTCGGGAGCAAAAAGTCGCTGATGCACCGCGGCAAGCGGCGCTGGCCCCGCGACATAAAGCTCGCCGATTTTGCCTGAACCGACGTCCCAACGCTGGAGGAAGAGCCGCGGATAGTCTGCCATGTGGTCGTAGTGGAGGTGGCTCAGCATGACGTGCGTGACGTCGGTGGGTCGCAGGCCAGCTTCCAGAAGCCGGTGAGCGGCGCCGGGGCCGTGGTCGATGACGATCACATCCGTGCCGACCTGCAGCGCGTAGCCTGAGGATTGGCGGCGCAGGGAAGGGGCTGGCGTACCGGTGCCAAGCAATGTGAAGGACACCATGAGTGGGGCTCCTCGCTGCGGGTGAGCCGGGCTTGACCCGCTCACGCAAGTTTATTCTATAGAGATAACTGACATCGATCCACTACCGAACGAGCTGCCGTGGTCTTTTGGAGCTGGACATGAAGCAGAGCGCACTGACTGCGGCTCCGGGCGCACCGGCTTTGGACGCGCTGCGGCGCTCGTTGACGCAGACCGACGGTGAGCCCGCACGCCCCAAATGGCGGCTGCTGTTTGATGCGCTCTGCGAAGCGATTGCTTCTGGCCGATTTCAGCCGGGGGATCGCCTTCCGCCGGAAACGGCCATGGCGCCAGCGCTCGATCTGAGTGTCGGGACAGTGCGCAAGGCGCTGGACGAGCTGACAAGTGCAGGCCTTATTGTGCGACACCGCAAGGCGGGCAGCTTTGTCACCGACCGGAGCGCGAAGGCGAGCGAGGTGTTCGTCTACCGCTTCACCGATCCTGACAGCGGCCAGCTGGCGCTGCCTTTTGTGCGCACGCTGGCGGTCGAAGAGGATTTTTCGGCTGGGCCGTGGACTTACTTTTTGGAGACGGACCGTGCTGTGCGGGTCGACCGGCGGGTCTGGATCGACAACGAGCCGCCTGCATTGTCGTCGGTCTACTTCCAGCCCGCGCACGGTGCGGCGCTGCTTGAGCGTTCGGTGGCGGATGTGGGGCATATGTCGATGCACCGCATGCTGATTGAGCGGTTTGGGCTGCCGACCATGCGCATGGCGCACACCATCGCGTCCGGGCCGCTTCCCCTCACCGTTTGCGCGGAGCTGAGCCTACCGCCGCACACCGTTGGCACGATCTGGGATATTCGCGATCATACGCTCGCCGATGCCCCGCTCGTGTTCCAGCGCTATCATTTGCCCCCGGGACACCGGCCCATCGAGCTGCATGAGCGTGTTGGACCGATCCTTGCCAGTCAGGCCGGCGGGCGCCATCGAACGAGCCACAATCAAAGGGATGAGACACCATGAAACGTCTGATGTGCGCGGTCTTCGCGCTCGGGCTGATCACAGCGCCGGCCCATGCGGAGTGGGAGCCGAGCGGGCCGATCGCGTTCTGGATCGGCTTTGGCGCCGGGGGTGGCACTGACACCCAGGCTCGCGCTTTGGCCGAAGAGATCGAGGCGCGCCGCGGTTGGCGCATCATCCCGGAAAACAAAGCGGGCGGCGGGGGCCGGGTGATGGCCGCTCAGCTGAAGGACGCGCCGGGCGATGGGCTGACGGTTGGTCTTGCCATCAACACCACGTTCGACTTCCCCGTGAACGAGAACATTTCCATCGATGACTTCACCTACCTCACCCAGACGGCTGGCTCGCAAATGGCCGTGCTCGCCCGTGCCGACAGCGGGTGGGAGACGCTGGAAGACATGGTGGAGGCGGCCCAATCGGGCACCGACATCGTCTGGGCCAACTGGGGCAACCAGGTGGAGGCCGGGGCTGAGATGGTTGCGCGCCACTTCGGCATCGATGTGAACCACCTGCGTGGCCAGGGCGGCCGGTCCGCCGTCAACGCGCTTGTGGCGAACGATGCCAATGTGGGCTGGGGCGGCGGCGTCCAAGGTCCGCTGGTGGCTGCGGGTGAGCTCGTCATCCTTGCGTCTGCGGAACCTTCCCGCCTTGTCCAGGCGCCCGATACGCCGACGCTGATGGAGCGGGGCATCATGGATCAGGGCCTTGGCTTCCAGTTCGTGATGGTTGGCCCGGCTGACATGGATCCTGAGGCGGCTGCGGCCATCACTGAGGCGGTGCATGAGGTGCTGAACGATCCGGAAAGCCGGACCGCACAGTTCGTGACGCAGCAATATCCTCCGGGTCCGCTGTTCATGTCCGGCGATGAGCTGAAGACGCAGCTGGAAGCGAACCGTGAGGCGAATGTGACCATGATGGAAGCGCTCAACTGAGCGCTGACGTCGACCCCGCAAGCATGGGCGCGGCCGAGCCAGAGGCCGCCCCAATGGCGGTGCGAACCCGGTGGGACATCGGGTTCGGCCTCCTCACTATGGCTCTCTCGCTGCTGGCGCTTTTCGTGTGGTTTCCCAACGATATTGTGGGCGGCTTTATCGAGGTGAGTGCCATTGGCCGGACGGTTCCGGGTGACGCGTTTTTTCCGGTCATCCTCGCCGTCGGCATTTTTCTCCTCGGCGCTTTACAGGCTGTGCTTGCGACGAGTCGCGCGATGGCGGGTCGGCCGACGCCTGCCCGCACGCTGACCTTTTCCAACGTTCGTTTTGTTGCCGCACTGGTGGCGATCGTCCTCGGCGGTCTGACGCTGATGGTGTGGCTTGGGCCGCTGACGGTGGACGCTCTGAACACCGTGGAGGTGCTTGAGGGCAGCTACCGCAACTTCTCCGACACTGCGCCCTACAAGTATATCGGCTTCGTGGTCGGTGGGTTTTCCATGACCGTGGCGCTGATTGTTTTTACCGAGGGCCGGCTGCGGCGGGCGAGCGTGGTGGCGATTATCACCGTGCTCGCGGGAGCCATCCTAATCTTCGACATCTTGCTCAAAAATGTTCTTCTGCCGCCCAACTGACGCGGTCCGTTAAGCCAACCCCGCGAGAGGCGGTGCGCCATCGATTTGGTCCTTCAATACATCGCCCTTGGGGTGCAGGACGTCTTCACCACGAGCGACGGCGCGTTCGATATCGTGCCCATCGCGATGGTGTTTGCGGGGCTGATGACGGGCATTGCGGTGGGGGCCACGCCGGGGCTGAACGGCCCTTTCGCGATGGCGTTGTCGTTGCCGGTGCTGATCTGGGTGTTTGGCGTCAGCGACGATGCTCTGTTGCCGATCCTGGGGTTTTTGATCGGGATCATGAAGGGGGCGACGGTGGGCGGCGCTGTCCCGGCGATCTTGTTCAACACGCCCGGGACGCCTGACGCTTACCTCACCACGCTCGACGGCCATCCGATGGCGCTGAAGGGGGAGGGCAAGAAGGCGCTCAAGGTCGCGCACTTTAGCTCTGTGTGCGGCGATACGGTGAGCGATATCGCGCTTTTTATCACCGCACCTGTGCTCGCGATCATGATCGAGCGGGCTCTGGATTTGCCGGAGAAGGCCGCGCTGATCATTTTGTCGCTCGCCTTTATGGCGGCGGTTGCTGGGCGTGAGCCGCTGAAGGGGCTCACGGTGGGCCTCTTCGGGATGCTGGTGGCGTTGGTGGGCTCGACGTTGTCGGGCAACGGTCCGCGCATGACGATGGGTGTGGCGGAGCTGGGCGCTGGTTTGCCGCTGACGTCCGCCATTTTGGGGATTCTCATTATCGGCGAGGTGTTTGCCGGCATCGAAGAGGCGGCGCGGCGTCGGTTGACGGGCGGTGGCGTGATGAAGGCGCCGGAGGATCGTGACACCACGCTGACGTGGGCGGAGCGGCGTCGGCTTTTGCCGCGCATTTTCACGTCGGCCGGTATTGGCACCGCCATTGGTGCGTTGCCTGGCATCGGCACCACCCTTGCCGCGACGCTGGGTTATGACACGGCGAGGCGCCTGTCCAAGACGCCGGAGCGGTTTGGGACTGGCGAGCCTGAGGGCGTGGCGGCGACGGAAGCTGCCAACTCGGCCGTGTCGGGCGCGAATCTTATTCCTGTGATGAGCCTTGGCATCCCGGGTAACTTTGCTGCGGTGTTTATCATTCTTGCGGTGGAGTCGGTGGGGGACTTTACGCTTGGGCCGCAGGTGTTTCGGTTTACCGAAATTCGCGAGGTGCCAGGGTTTGGCATGATCATGAACAGCGATCTGGTGGTCGCGTTCGGTGTGTTTACGCTCATGGTCCTTGCCAACATTTTCAATTGGACGGTGGGCGGCGTCTTCCTGCGCTCGCTGGCGATCTTGGTGCGCATTCCGAAGAGCGTGATGCTGCCGATTGTGCTCCTCATCTGTATAACAGCGGTCTATGCGCAGGACGGCGGTATGATCGCGGTGTGGGTGATGCTGGGGTTTGGGCTGATCGGGTACGTGCTGCGTCAGCTGGAGATTTCAATCCTGCCGTTCGTGATCGGCTTTTTGCTTGCGCCGCAGCTGGAACAGCTGATCCGGGGCGGCTTTACGGCATCTGGCGGCGACCCGTTTTACCTCATCAAGTCGCCGATTGCCGTCACGTTCCTGGTGCTTGCGGTTCTGCTCCTCATCTTCGGCAATCCTTCGCGACGTAAATCCAAAGCTTAGCGTCTAGCTATTCAAGGCACCCTTGTCGCCCGAAGACCCCGT
>ERZ1740058.763-NODE-763-length-21055-cov-9.133190_pt1 | contig 21055 bp, 20 predicted proteins | sample MGYA00581745_ERZ1740058 | MGnify/ENA primary metagenome ERZ1740058 (study PRJEB43018, sample SAMN04849742) | marine metagenome | isolation source: floating plastic debris | place: Pacific Ocean | collected 2008-08-30 | study: EMG produced TPA metagenomics assembly... | reverse complement strand
TGGCATGTCCTTCCTCAGTTTTCGGAGCGCGCAGAGCGATTTTTGATCAACGCAGAGCACGCCAGTTATGAGGGCGTGACCTAAGTCGCGCCTCGCCGTGCCATGTTCGTCGGCAGCAGAACGAGTGCGAGAAAGGCGGCAAACCCCACCAAAGACGCCAGCCCCTGAAAGCCTGCACCGGCCATCAGCGCAGGCACAGCCACCTTGACCAGCGCCGACGCCACCGGCGGCAAGCCAATGTCCAGCGCTCGTTTTGCTGCAATGTTGAGTTCGGCCAAGTGCACAGGGATCGCGAGCAGCCCAGCAATCGCGACCATGTCCCAGGGCACCGGCACATTATAGACGTCCGCCAGCGTCAGCCGGTCCGACACATTGGACGCAATGACAGCCATCAGGATCGTAAAGGGCAGCAGCGCGATCGTCGCCAGGAGGAATGCGCTTCGGCCAAGCCGCGCCCCCACCCAGTCGTTGAACAGGCTGCGCATCACACTCACGGGCGCGCCTTCACCCTGACCGCCCGGCCCTTGAGCGCGCCACAAGCCATCCGCGCGCTCAAACCTCCACCTTGTGGGAGCCTTCTTCAGGCCCGGGCTCCGGACCGCCGAAGAGCAGCGTCACCGCGGACGCGACGGCCTGCAGGCACACAAGCCCAAACCCCAGCGGGATCACCGCCTGCCACCACCATTGCGGGATCCCCAACATGGAGCCTGTCGTGCGGCCCACCTCATAGCTTTGCAGCGCGATGGGAAGACCGTGCCAGGCCACAAACCCCGCCACAACGGCCACAAAGGTCAGCGTCACAACCCGCATCGCCCGCCGTGGCGCCTCAGGCAAAAGATCGACCACAACCGTCACCCGGATGTGGTCGTCCCACCGGAGCAGCGTCGCAGAGGCCAGAAACACCGCCCAGATCATAAACAGACGGGACAGTTCCTCAGCCCAGATGGTCGGCGAGTTAAAGAAATAGCGCGCCACCACCTCGTAGGTCAGCATGACTCCCACCGCAAACAATAGCAGCGATGAGAACCACGCGAGGGCGGATGCAATCCGCCCGATCATCAGTTGGTGAGGCCCTGAACAGCGTCATAGACCTTCTTGGCAAGATCCCCACCGGACTTCAGCCAACCGTCGATCACCGGCTGCGCCTTATCCTTCCACGCCTGAACCTCTTCCTCGGTCAGATCGTAGATTTTCATGCCGTTGGCCTTGGCTTCGGCGTAAGCCGCGGCCTCAATCTCCGACACGCGATCACGCACGTCCTTCTCGGCGATGTGCGCCGCTTCCATCACCCAGCCCTGCTGCTGCTCGGTGAGCGAATCCCAGGTGTCCTGGTTCATGACAACGATGAACTCGATGTCCGCCACGTTCACGCGAGTGATCGTGTCCATCACGTCCCACAGCGAGCGAGACTGCACACCCGACACACCGGTCATGCCGATATCGACCGTACCGCGCTGGTAGGCGAGGAACTGCTCAGAACCTGAAATCAGCGTCGGGCGACCGCCAGCGGCCTGCACCCACTCGCCCAGCGTCTTGCCGAACACGCGGGCTTTCTTGCCTTCCATGTCGGCCGGCGTTGCGATGGGCTCACCGTTGGAAAGCAGAACCACTGTGCCGTAAGCCTGCCACCACAGAACCTTGGACCCGGTTTCCGCAATCGCCTCGTCAATCGGCCCACGCACACCGCTGTCGGGCTCCACAGCCGCACGCACCTTCTCTTCGCTGTTCAACAGGAAAGGCATGTAGAAGACGTCGACGGCAGGGATCTCACCCACATAACGGGTTAGCGAGGCAACGCCCATTTCGATCTGACCCTGACCCACGGCCTGGGGCACCTCAGCGTCCTTGTAGAGCTGCGCGCTGTCATAAATCTCGACAGCGATCTCGCCGCCCGACAGCTTCTCCACCTCGGTTTTGAAGAGCTGCAGGTTCTGGCCCAGGTGGCTCTTCATCGGCAGCTGCAGCGTTATGCGCAGCGTGACATCCGCGGCAAAGGCCGTGGTGGCCGTGGACAGCGCGAGTGCGGCTGCGGCTGTGAACGCAAGGAAGCGGTTCATAAATGCTCCTCCCTCAAGGGTTTTTGACTGGTCGTTAGCGCCAGCATTAGCCCTCGAAGTCTCAGAACCGCCTCGCCCCGTCAAGCGGCGTTGGAGCGTCTCCCTCCGCCCGCAGCCGGCGCCAGCAAGGACCCAAAGGTGTAATCGGCCGGCGCCTCGCCGCGCCCCGCCCCGCGATTGCCCCAGCCCCGATGCGGCGCGTTTAGCCACAGCATCGCCGCCGCCGACAGCATCGAGGACACGTCCCGTGTGAGCGCTGCGGCAAACATCTTGTCCCGCCCGCCCATCACCTCTTGCATGCGAACCGTCACCATCTCAGCGTCCATGGCCGTATCCACCAGCCAGAACTCCACGCCGACCCGATACACCTCGCCAAAACGCACCCGAAGGGCTGCGTCGATCTCCGCGCCCTCGATGGTCCGAGAGCTCGCAAACACAGCGTGGACAGGCATGGCGGTACTCCCATTCGCTCAACTCAGAACACGGTAAACAAACAGAGTTAACGAAACCTTCGTTGGTGAACGTTGCCGTGCGCCCCGGTTCCGTCTACCTGCCGAGGCATGGCCCGGCCCCCTCTCCTCACGCTGCAAAATATCGCCCTCACCTTTGGCGGCACACCTCTCCTGACCTCCGCCGACCTCGCGGTGTCGGCCGGCGAGCGAATCGCGCTCGTCGGCCGCAACGGCTCGGGCAAATCCACGCTCCTTAAAATCGCGGCCGGCATGGTCAACGCCGACAGCGGCGAGCGCTTCCAACAGCCGGACGCCACCGTGCGCTACCTCGCCCAGGAGCCGGACCTGTCGGCCTATCTCACCGTCGGCGAATATGTCGCCACCGGCCTTGGCCCGGGCGATGATCCCCATGCCGGGACCATGGCGCTAGACGCCCTCGGCCTCGATCCCAACGCCCCCCCAGGCCCCATGTCAGGCGGCGAAATCCGCCGCGCCGCCCTCGCCCACGCGCTAGCGCCCGACCCCGACATCCTCCTCCTCGACGAGCCCACCAACCACCTCGACATCGCCGTCATCGGCTGGCTGGAGGACACGCTGAAGGCGCGCCGCAAAGCGCTCGTCCTGATCAGCCACGACCGCCGTTTTTTGGAAGAACTCTCCACCGCCGTCGTCTGGCTCGACCGCGGCCGCGCCCACCGCCTCGACAAAGGCTTCGCCCACTTCGAAGACTGGCGCGACGAGGTGCTCGCCGCCGAAGACGAAGAGCGCCGCCGCCTCAACAAGAAGATCGCGCAAGAAGAAGAGTGGCTGCGCTACGGCGTCACCGCACGGCGCAAGCGCAACATGGGCCGCCTGCGCAACCTCCAGGCCCTGCGCCAAGAACGCCGCGAACAGCGCCAGCAAACCGGCCTCGCCAACTTCTCCCTCGCCGGCGCCGAACGCTCCGGCAAACGGCTCATACGCGCCGACAACATCTCAAAATCCTTCGGCGACAATAAAGTCGTCGACGACCTCTCGCTCACCATCATGCGCGGCGACCGCATCGGTCTCGTCGGCCCCAACGGCGCCGGCAAAACCACGCTCATCAACCTCCTCCTGAAGCGCCTCCCGCCCGACGCTGGCGAGGTCACCTTTGGCACCGACATCGCCGCCAACGTCATCGACCAAAAACGCGAAGGCCTCGACCCAACCATGAGCCTTCGCCACGCCATCAACCCATCCCTTGGCGACCACGTCACAGTCGGCAGCACCACAAAGCACGTGGCCGGCTACCTCAAAGACTTCCTGTTCACTCCCGAGCAGTTCAACACGCCAGTGTCCGCCCTCTCCGGCGGCGAGCGCGCCCGCGTCCTCCTCGGCCGCGCCTTCGCAGTGCCGGGGAACGTCCTGGTGCTCGACGAGCCCACCAACGACCTCGACCTCGAAACGCTGGACCTCCTCGCCGAAGTCATCGCCGACTACGACGGCACCCTGATCCTCGTCAGCCACGACCGCGACTTCATCGACCGCACCGTCACCACCACCATCGTCGCCGAGGGCGAAGGCCGCTGGAGCGAGTGGCCCGGCGGCTACTCCGACATGCTGACCCAGCGCGGCGCCACCCCCACCAAGTCGCCCCGCGAGCCCGAGGCCGCCGCAAAACCCGCAGCGCCAAAACCGGCCGCCCCGCGCCAACAATCCCGCCAAAAGCTCTCCTTCAAGGAAAAGCACGACCTCGAAACGCTCCCCGCGCTCCTCGACAAGCTCGCCGCCCAGATCGACAAATTCTCCGCCGAGCTCGCCGACCCCAACCTCTACAGCCGCGACCCGGAGCGCTTTGCAAAGCTCACCGCCGCCATCGCCAAGCGCCAAAGCGAAAAAGACGCCGCCGAAGAGCGCTGGCTGGAGCTGGAGATGAAGCGCGAGGAGCTGGAGGCCGGTTGAGCCCGCCCGCCCCGATCCCCATCGCCGACATCGACGACCCACGCATCGCCGTCTTTCACGCCATCAAGGAGCGCGACCGCATCGGCCGCGAAGGCGTCTTCATCGCGGAAGGGCTCAGCGTCCTCAACGTCCTCCTCACCCGCTCGCGGCTCGAAACCCTCGCCATCCTCGTCGAGGAAAGCCGCATCCCCCGCCTGCCGGTCCTCGCCCAGCGCGGCGATGCCCCGCTCTACAGCGCGCCCCAAACGGTCCTCGACGCCATCGCAGGTTTTCACCTCCACCGCGGCATCCTCGCCGCTGGCCGCATCCCGCCCTCCGCCTCCCTCGCCGATCTGCCGCCCGGCCCCGTCCGCGTGCCCGTCTGCGTCACCCTCGCCAACCACGACAATGTAGGCGGCATCTTCCGCAACGCCGCAGCCTTCGGCGCCCCGGCGGTCGTCATCGACACCCAAACCGCCGACCCTTTCTACCGAAAGGCCATCCGCGTCGGCGTCGGCGCCCCACTGCAGATCCCCACGGTCCGCTTGGCCCCCGACGACCTGCTCCCCGCCCTCGCCGCAGCAAGCCTCACCCCCGTCGCCCTCACCCCGTCAACCGCTGACACCCTCGAAAGCCGCCCCCTGCCGCCCCGCGCAGCCTTCCTCCTCGGGCCGGAGGGTCCAGGCCTGCCACAAAGCCTCATCGCGGCCGCAGAGCCCCGGCGCATCGCCATGGCCCCCGGCTGGGACAGCCTCAACGTCGCCACAACGGCAGCGCTCGCCCTCTCGGCCCACGCCGCCGCATACGGCGTCGCCTAACCTCACACGCCCAGTCTTTGTGCTGTCCGCCGCACCGCTCCAGGTGCTACAACCCCGTGAACAGGCCCGGTGATCGACAAGAGGTGCCACCGCCATGACAACGCCGCCTCTCGTCAGCGCAGACGACATCGCAGCCTTCCAGCGCGACGGCGCAGTGCTCCTCAAAAACAAGTTCTCCGCCGACTGGATCGAGCGCCTGCGCGCCGGCATCGACGCCGACCTTGCAAGTCCCACCGACAACTTCACCCGGCACACGAAAGACCCCACCGCCCCGGCCTACTTCGAGGACTTTTGGGCCTGGAACAAAATCCCCGAGTTCACCGACTTCGTGCACAACTCGCCCTGCGCGCCCATCGCCGCCGGCCTCCTCGGCGCACCCTCCATCAACCTTGTGATGGACAACTGGTTCTTGCGCGAAGCCGGCTCCACCTCGCGCCCGCCCTTCCACCAAGACCTCGCCTACTTCGATTTCGAAGGCACCATGTGCGTCCTCTGGCTCCCCCTGGAGCCCGTCACGCGCGACAACGGCATCGCCTTCGTCCGCGGCTCGCACTTGTGGGACAAGCTCTTCATGCGCGTGCGCTTTGCCGACGGTCACCCCACCTTCGAGCCGCAACACGTGGCGGGCCAAACCTACCATCCGCCGCCCGACGTCAACGCCGACCCAGACGCCTACGAGCTCCTGCAATGGGACCTGGATCTCGGCGACTGCATCTACTTCGACATGCGCACCCTCCATGGCGGCCTCTCGTCGGTCACCCCCACCGAGACTGTCCGCCGCTTCACCCTTCGCATGAGCGCCCCCGACGGCATGATCCGCTACCGCGGCGACTGGGCCGCCGGCGAACGCGCCCTGTTCGAAGCGCAAGGCTACCGTGAGGGGGACCGCATCGCCGGCCCCTTCTTCCCGCAGCTCTGGCCCCGCCACGCGGCGTGATCCCGACCCACCAGCTGGGCCCACAAGTCGGTTCCTGAGCCCTCAGAGCACCCTGACAACGTCAGGGCTGACACGCCCTAACCGCTCGTCACGCCCTCGCGAGGCACATCGTCTTTGCCGATAGTCTCAAGGTCGACGCCGGCCGTCTCGATCTTGAACGCCATCGTCATGACAGCGCCAAGAAGAGACGTGCCCACCAGACACAGAAGCAGCACGTGCGTGCCAATCTCCACCAGCAGGATGGGAAATAGAAACGCCGTCGACACCGCACCCACCTTCGCAAATGACGCCGCAAACCCCGCCCCTTTGCCGCGGATCTCAGTCGGGAACACCTCGCCGGCCACCACGTAGGTTTGCGCGTTCGGCCCAATATTGGTCATGAAATTGAAGATCATGAAGCCCGCGAAAATCAGTACCGTCTGCGTGGCTCCGCTAGCGTAGGAGGACGAAGCAGCAATCGCGAGACCCACCGCGCAGCCCACAAAGCCCAAGGTCTGCAACTTCATCCGCCCCACCCTGTCCGACAGCAAAACGGCGAATACAATGCCGACGAACAACAGGACGTCGATGACAGCCGTCCCCTTCGCCGCCAGCACATCATTCTGGATGATGGCGGCAACGCTGGTCGCGTACTCGTTCTTCTGGCCAACGGCCGTGGCAAGGATCACAGGCGTGAAGATGCCGATCCCGTACGTCCCAAGGTCCTGCAGAAACCAAGGCACGGAGGCGAGGATCGTGGCACGGCGGTTCTTCTTGTTGAACAGCGCCCCATAACCCGGCGCCGGCTTAGCCTTCTGCGGCACCACTTCGGCCCGCTCGGAGAGTATCACCTCCTTCGGATAGCGCGGCTCACGCTGAAGGAGGCGCATGGTGGCGGCTTCTGCATCGTCCACCCGCCCCTTCACCATGAGAAAGTGCGGGCTTTCCGTGATGGTGAGGCGCCCAAGAATCACCAGCACCGCAGGGATAATCGCGGTGGCATACATCCAACGCCAAGCCGACACGTCGTCCATGTTGGCGAGGATCAGGTAGCCGACGCCGGTGCCGAACAGCGCACCCACCGCTTGAAACGCAAACGCGCCAAGCACAAGCCGGCCCCGCACACGGGACGAAATACTCTCCGAGATCACAAGATGCGCCGTCGGGTAGTCACACCCCAGCGCAATCCCGATCCCAAACAGGCACGCCACCAGCCACCAAAAGTTCGGACTAAAGCAGACCAGCACCAGGAACAGGACGAAGATCACCATCTCCACGACGAACATGCGCTTGCGGCCGTGATGGTCCGACAGGCCGCCCAGCAGGCTCGCACCCACCAGGATGCCGGCGAGCGAGGCCGCGGTCACCATGCCGTGCTGCCACGCCGCGAGCCCGCCGAACTCCGCCGCCACCAGCGGCAGGGCAACGCCGGTCATGAAGACGATCATGCCCTCAAAGAATTTACCCGCCGCGGCAAGCGCCCAAATGCGGCACTGCATGCCGGTGAGCACCCCCGCATTGGAGGCAGTCCCGTCACGCCAGACCGGCGTTTCGTCGAGATAGCTCTGCACTGTGCGCGGACGAGCCGCGAAGTCTGCAGTATCCACGAGAGCATACCCGTCGCTGCGTCGACCGAATGCTCGCTACCGCACTACTGCAAACCCTTTGTGACGAGCCGACCGAGGGCCGCCAACGCGCACGCCTCACAGCCAGCGCCGCCATCGGAAAATCCCCCAGGTGACGGCGGCGGAGGCGAACATCACGCCGATGGTGAAGTAAAAGCCCCACTGCCACCCAAGATCCGGCATGATGCGGAAATTCATGCCATAAATGGAGCTGATGAGCGTGGGCGGCAGAAAGATGGCCGCGGTGACTGAGAGCATCTTCGCGATATCGTTCTGATCGAGCGAGACGAGGCCGAGGACGGCATCAAGCAGGAAAGCGATCTTGGCATCGAGGGAGGCGGCATGCTCGGCAAGGGCCTTGACGTCCTGGTGGAGGACCTCGAGCCGCTCCCGCGCGGCGTTGGGAACGAGAGTGGTCCCCGCGCGCCGGCGTAAAAAAAGGATGGTCCGCGCGAGCCCTGCAAGGCATTCCCGCTGTTTCAAAAGCCGCGTGCCTTGATCGCCAAGCTTGGAGAGCAGCTGCTCGATCCGCGTCGAGCGCCGCCGTTTGCCCCGGCTCGGGTCGAAAACGTGGCCCGTGTCTTCCTCGATTTCGGCAGCGAGTTCTTCCAGCCGGTCCGCAGCCACGGCGATAATGGTCTCGAAGATATGAAGCAGCGCATCGCACGCGCCCCCGACTTCGAGGTCCTCATCAATCGTGTGAGGATTTGCGATGACGAATGGCTGTGTGCCGGCGGAGCGAAGCGTCACCAAGCTGTTGGCGAAAAGCACAAACGACACATGATCGCCGACTGTCCCGGCGACACTCGGCGGAAGGGTGACGGTCAGCGTGAGCCGCTCGCCCTCGTCGCGCAACCGACGGGAGGGTTCAAGAGAAGTGTCGTGAATCTCGCCCGGCAGCATGGCGCCGATCCGACGCTCTGCGTCTTTGATTTCCGCCTCATCCGCCTCGCTGAGATCGACCCAAAGCCCCGGCGGCGCAGAAGCCCCGTCCGCTGCAGCGTCGGCCCGCCCGACAAGCTCGCGAACTTTTAACATCGTCGCTCTCCCGTGCCATCGAACCGTCCATCGCCTCCATCGGCAACGAGGGCAAGGGGAAAGGCCTTGCGGGCTCGCGCGCCAACGCAGTCGATCCCAATGGATTGGAGGGCGTGATGATGTCGTCGATCGAACTGAGCCCGGTCGATGTCACCCCGATCAAGATATCGTTGAGCGCGCCCGTTGTTCCCCGTGGTGTCCGCCAAAGGAAGCAGTCGACAGCGGCACGTTTGCCGTCGCAATGCGCTCGCCGAGACAACCGGCTGGGTCCTTGGCCCGTCCGGCTACCTCGCGGATGCGCTCTCTACTGTGACTCCAGGAATTCGTTCAACGTCATGGTTTTGCCCTGGTTGGTGCAGCTAGCCACCGCGATACGGCCTTCCGCATGCCCGGTTTCCCGGCCAACCCATGCAAAGCCGTCCTCAGCGCTCAGGAAGCATTGGTCACGGCTCTCGCCCTGAGTGGCCTCGTTAACCGCTGCACGGCATTCCCAGACCTGCGCTTCATCGTTGTTGGCGCGCATGGTCACACAGTCGCCTGCGTCAGCCGGGGTGGCGAACGCCGCCGCGACTCCAACGGCAGCAATGCTCCCAATCAGTGTCAATCGCATAGGTGCGCTCCGAGATTCTTTGTATTCGCCGCAAAAAACGCAGCGCGAGCGCACGCTAAACGCGCTGGCCTGCGGTTTTATTGCTGTTTTGCGATGAAATTTTGAAGAACGCTCAGAGCGAACGCAAAACATTACGTCATTGCCAAGGTCGCGCGGTGGCGGCGCCACGCGACCTGATCAGGGTTGAACCCATCCGCCTTACCGCGTCCCCCCCCCTCAGACCACCGTCCAACAGGGACATCCGCAGGAAACATCAACTTTCGTGCGTCCGGCGGCCAAAGCTGGCCCGCTTATTGCTCTGCGCTGCCGCTTAACTTCGGTTCGGCTGCGAGGCTCTTCGGAAGCATTTGTCACACGCCCAAACGCGCAATGCCGCGTGATTGCGCTTGCTCAATCGGTGGGCGTTCGCAACACTTAACCGAAAGATCCAACACACGAGGGAGCTTGATCTTGTTCATAAAGAAAACACTGCTCAGCGCAGTCGCCGTCCTGCCCATGACCTTCGGTGCCGCACAGGCGGCCGACCTGGTGCTGGGCGTGCCCAACTGGCCGGCCGCCAACGCCACGTCCAACATCCTCAAAGTCGTCATCGAAGAAAACTTCGGCCTCGACGTTGAGCTTCAAAACGGCACCAACCCAATCATCTTCGAAGCCATGGATTCGGGCTCCATGCACCTGCATCCCGAGGTGTGGCTGCCGAACCAAGCGAACCTTCACAACAAGTTCGTGAAGGAAGAAGGCACGGTCATCGCCAACCAGAAGCCGGTGCAAGCCGTCCAGGGCATGTGCGTCACCAAGCACACCGCCGACACCTACGGCATCACCTCCATCGACGACCTGACCGATCCCGACAAAATGGCGGTCTTCGACAAAGACGGGAACGGCACCCCGGAAGTCTGGATCGGTGCGCCGGGCTGGGCCTCGACCGTGATCGAGAAAATCCGCGCCAAGTCCTACGGCTACGACCAGACCATGGACCTCAAAGAGTACGACGGCACCGTCGCTTGGGGTGAACTGGGCGCGGCCGCCAACGCCGACGAGCCCTGGATCGGCTTCTGCTACGAGCCGCACTTCATCTTCGTCGCCTACGACCTGGTCTACCTCGATGAGCCCGAGCACGACCCGGCCACCTGGACCATCGTCCAGCCCACCGACGACCCGGCATGGCTTGAAAAGTCCGAGGCCTCGCCCGCCTGGAAAGGCGCAACGCTTCACCTGCACTACGCCGCTGAAGTGCGCGAGAACTTCCCCGAAGTCGCCGCCATGCTCGACAACTACTCCATGCCCCCCGCAACGCTGAGCGAGGCCGGTTACGCACTGTCCGTTCAGGGCATCGACGTGGAGGACTACGCCAAAAACTGGGTGGCGGAGAACGAAGACGTCGTTCTCGGCTGGCTCACCAACTAATCACGACAACAAAGCGTGGTGGGGCCCCGCCCCACCACAGCTAAAAACGCGGCGAGGTGAGTTGGGCCATGACGGAAACTGTCGTTGAACTGTCCCATGTCTGGAAAGTGTTTGGCGCGCAGGCCGCCGAAACCATCAGCGCGGCGCAGAACGGCCCGCTCTCCAAGGCAGAAGCGCTCGAAAAATACAAAACGGTGATCGGCGTCCGCGACGCCAGCTTCTCCGTCGCGCGCGGCGAAATCTTCTGCATCATGGGCCTGTCAGGCTCCGGCAAGTCGACGCTGGTGCGCCACGTCAACCGCCTCATCGAGCCCAGCGCCGGCACCATCCGCGTGCTCGGCGAAGACGTCAGCGCCATGGGCCAAACCGCCCTGCGCGAAATGCGCGCCCGCCACATCGGCATGGTGTTTCAGCACATGGCGCTGATGCCCCACCGCTCGGTCCGCGATAACGTCGCCTACCCCCTCGCGATCCGCAAAATCCCCAAATCGCGCCGCTGGGCCATCTCCGAGCACACCCTCGGCCTGGTCGACCTCACCGGCTATGAAGATCGCCTCCCCAAAGAGCTCTCCGGCGGAATGCAACAGCGCGTCGGCATCGCCCGCGCCCTCGCCTCCGACCCCGAAATCCTCCTCATGGACGAGCCCTTCTCCGCGCTCGACCCCCTCATCCGCCTGCAGCTGCAAGACCAGTTCAAGGCCCTCGTGCGCGACCTTGGAAAGTCGACCCTCTTCATCACCCACGACCTCGACGAAGCCATCCGCATCGGCCACCGCATCGCGATCATGAAAGACGGCGTCATCGTCCAAATCGGTACGCCGGAAGAAATCGTCACCGAGCCGGCGGACGACTATGTCGCCGAGTTCGTGCAAGGCATCTCCCGCCTCAAACTCGTCAAAGCGCACACCATCATGCAGCCCCTCAACGGCCACGCGCCGCCCGAGGAAGCCAAGCGCGTGTCGGGCGAAAGCGACCTCGACGCCCTCATCGACATCTCGGTGGGTAGCGACCAACCCCTCGTCGTGCAGGACGACGGACAAGACGTCGGCGTCATCACCAAAACGACGCTCCTGCGCGGCATCCAGGGAGGCAAGTGATGAACGATACCGGACGCATGCCCGAAGTCGCGCTCGACGAGGCCGCGGCCCACGCCGCCGTGCGCGACATCGAGGTCGACCGCAAAGCGCTCGACGCCTCCATCGCCGAATTCGCCGGCCCCAACGCCGACTACTACGCGCGCGCCTTCCACCGGATCCACGAAACCACCGGCCCCATCCCGCGCACCTTCAACCTCGCCGCCTTCCTCGCCGGTCCCTTCTGGGCCGCCGCCCGCGGCGCGTGGGGCATGTTCTGGACATTTCTGATCGTTGAGATCATCGCGTTCGTGCAAATCGGCCGCGGCACCTGGGGCCAGCTCGGCGCCGACGCCCTCGCCCAGGCTGAACGCCAAGCCGCCCGCGCGCAGCAATTCCTCGACCGCGCGGCCGAAGCGGCCGCCGCCGGCCAAGACGCCTCGCGCTTCGAAACGCTCGGCAACAACCTTATGCGCGCCGCAGAGCGCTCGCGGGAAACCGCAGAAGCCGCCGCCGCCGACGCCAACATGATCCTTCTGACCGGCCTCGGCTTCCTCCTCGCGCTGCGGCTCGTCCAAGCGCTCTGGGCCAATTCGGTCTACGAAAAGCAGTATTCGCGCTGGCGCGTCGATCCCGCCGGCGTCGCCTCCGGGCGCCGCCCATTCAACATGGCGCTTGGCATTGCGCTCGGCATCGTGATCATTCCCCTCACCGTCTACCGCTTTACCGTGGAGGGCGTGGCAGAGTGGATCACCACCTTCCCCGCCGACCCCGACATTTATTCCAACTCAGCACGCTGGCTGGAGGGCGTCATCGACGACGCCGCAAGGGGTGGCGCCGGCGCCTTCGACGGCATCGTCCTCGCGGTCCGGCAAATTCTTGACGCGATCTCGCTCGCCCTCATCGGCACGCCTTGGCTCGTGGTGATGACGGTGATCATCGTGGTGGGTTGGCGCGTGGCCGGCCCACGCGTTGCCATCTTTACCGCCGCCGCACTCGCCTACATCGCCTTCCTCGGCTACTGGGAAATCGCCATGGAAACGGTCGCCCTCGTCGGCGCAGCCGTGGTCCTGTGCGTCGTCATCGGCATCCCGCTTGGCATCTGGTTCGGCAAATCCCCCCGGGCCTACCGCATCGCCGAACCCGTCCTCGACCTCATGCAGACGCTACCAGCGTTTGTGTACCTCATCCCCATCATTGCCTTCTTCGGCACCGGCAACCCGCCCGGCATCTTGGCGACTATCATCTTCGGCATGCCGCCGGTGATCCGCCTCACCGCGCTCGGTGTGCGTGGCGTCCCCGATAGCATCAAGGAAGCCGCCACCGCCTTCGGCGCCACCCGCTGGGAACTGCTAAAGGACGTCGAACTCCCGCTCGCCCAACCTTCCATCATGACAGGGGTCAACCAGACCATCCTGATGTGCCTGTCGATGGTGGTGATCATCTCGCTGATCGGCGGCGGGGGCCTCGGCCAAGTGATCCTGGAAGCCCTGCAATTCGCAGCCAAAGGCCCGGGCCTTCTCGGCGGCTTCGCGATCCTCTTCGTCGCCATGGTCATCGACCGCATCGTCCAAGGCGCCTTCCGCCGAGCCGACCAAAAGTAGCCGGATCGCACCCCACTGACCGCGCCCCCAAGGCGCGGTCACGCCGTGGCTCAAACCCAGCTGACCGGCAGGGCCCAGTTGGATCCAACGCCGCGAACAGCCCAAACAAAAAGGCCGGAGGGACAAACCCTTCCGGCCTTTTCATTCCATCAAACGTGGGCGCGTCTACGGACGCACCAACTCACCCGGCAACGAGTTCACCGTCATGGTCTCATCGGGCCGGAAGTGGATCACCGACCGGATCGATTCGCCCGCCTTGAGCAGATCGAACGCAGTGTTGATCTGATCGTGGTTCATGTGGTGCGTGATGTACGGGTCAACGCTGAAGTCCCCGCGCAGCCACTCATCGACCATCCCCGGCAGCTCGCTGCGGCCCTTCACGCCGCCAAACGCCGTCCCGCGCCAAACGCGGCCCGTGACCAGCTGGAACGGACGGGTTGAAATCTCCTGCCCGGCACCCGCAACGCCGATCACGGTGCACTCGCCCCACCCCTTGTGGCAGGCCTCCAACGCGGAGCGCATCAGCTCCACATTGCCCACTGCCTCAAAGGTGTAGTCCAAGCCGCCGTCGGTCATCTCGACCAGAACGTTCTGGATCGGCGTGTCATAGTCCTTCGGGTTCAGGCACTCAGTGGCACCGAGCGCTTTCGCCAGCGGAAACTTCGCTTCGTTGATGTCGATCCCGATAATCCGCGATGCCCCCTTCAGCACCGCGCCCTGAATCACCGCCATACCGACAGCGCCAAGGCCAAACACCGCCACTGTGGCGCCCGCCTCAACTTTCGCGGCATTGCGCACCGCGCCAATCCCGGTCGGCACTGCGCAGCCCATCACCGACGCTTTCGACAGCGGCGCGTCCTTGGTGATCTTCGCGACAGAAATCTCCGGCAGCACGGTGTATTCGCTGAACGTGCTGGTTCCCATATAATGCAGGATTTGCTTGCCTTTGTAGGAAAAGCGCGACGTCCCGTCCGGCATCACGCCAGCGCCCTGCGTCTTGCGGATCGTCTGGCAAAGGTTCGTCTTGCCCGACTTGATGTACGGACAATCCGGATCTTCCGGCACGTAAAGCGGAATCACGTGGTCGCCCGGAACGACGGACGTCACGCCCTTGCCGACCTCCTCAACAATCCCGCAGCCCTCATGGCCCAGGATGCAAGGGAACAGGCCCTCAGGGTCTTCCCCTGACAGCGTGAACACGTCGGTGTGGCAAAGGCTCGTGGTGACGATCCGGACGAGAACTTCGCCCTCTTTGGGGCCTTCAAGATCGATCTCTTCGATCTCCAGGGGCTGGTTCGGTGCCCAGGCAATGGCCGCGCGGGTCTTCATGACTGTGATGCCCTTGTTCGGTGTGAATGGATCGTTGCGCCAGGCGCAAACGCTGGCGGAATGCTCGAACGGGCACGCGGCCCCGTCAAGCATTCACTGCGAGCCAAGCGCCGGTTTTGCGCAAACGAGCAAAAATTCTAGGACCCGCGCCGTTGAGCGCGTCACGCCAAGTGCCTCACTCGCCCTCAAAATACATGAGCGACGTCACCGACACGCCCTTGTCCCGCAGCGCCGCCGCGCCGCCCAAGTCCGGCAAATCGATCACAAACGCAGCCGCCGCCACACTGCCGCCCAGCCGCTCCACCAGCCGCACCGCCGCAAGTGCCGTTCCGCCCGTCGCAATCAGGTCGTCCACCAAAAGCACCCGCGCCCCGTCAGAGATCGCATCCTGGTGCAGCTCAAGCCGGTCCGTGCCGTACTCCAGCGCATAATCCTCGCCGATCACCGCCGCCGGCAGCTTGCCCTTCTTTCGCACCGCCACGAACCCGGTGCCGAGCGTCATCGCCATCGCACCGCCAAGGATAAAGCCCCGCGCATCAATCCCAGCCACGACATCGATACCCGAGTCAGCAAACGGGTCCGCCAAAAGCTCGACCGTCCGCTTCATCCCCACCGGATCGGCAAACAGCGTTGTCACATCGCGAAACATGATGCCGGGCTTGGGATAGTTCGGCACCGCGCGCACTAAAAGCGCCAGATCATCAGCGTTCATTTGCCAAGCACCCGTCCCGCAACCGCATCAAGCTTTGCCACCAACGCCGGATCGCGCGCCTCAGGCGCGGTAATAATCGCAAACTCCAGCGCCGTATCGCTCCCCGCCGAACACGGCTCGCGCGAGGCAGGCACAGTGCGCCCCAGCTCCTCCACCAGCGCCCGCGCCGCCGCCGAGTTCGCCGTCATGGTCTCGATAATCGCGGTAATATCCACCTCGCCGTGGTCCGGATGCCAAGAATCAAAGTCCGTCACCATCGCCACCGTCGCGTAGGCAATCTCGGCCTCCCGCGCGAGCTTGGCCTCCGGCATGTTCGTCATCCCGATCACATCGCAGCCCCACGAACGGTACAAATGGCTCTCGGCGAGCGAGGAAAACTGCGGCCCCTCCATCGCCAGATACGTCCCGCCCCGGTGATACTTTACGCCCGTCGCCTTCGCCGCCGCCTCGATGCGGTCGCCCAAATCCTTGCTCACCGGATGCGCCATCGAAACGTGCGCCACGCAGCCCGCGCCAAAAAAGCTCTTCGCCCGCGCAATCGTGCGGTCAATGAAGTTATCAACGATCACAAACGTGCCCGGCGCCAAATCCTCCCGCAGCGACCCGCAGGCCGACAGCGACACCAAATCGGTCACCCCGCACCGTTTCATCACATCAATGTTCGCCCGGTAGTTGATGCTGGTGGGCTCAACCCTGTGCCCCCGGCCATGGCGCGGCATAAACACCGCCGGCAGATCACCCACCTTGCCCTTCAGCACGGCATCCGACGGCACGCCCCAAGGGCTCTCCACAGGCACCCAATCGCTACCAAGCCCGGGCAGATCGTAAAGACCCGATCCGCCAATAATGCCGAGCGTCACGTCCATTCATTCGTCTCCATAATCAACGCTGGTGAGGCACAAGCCGGACGCTGGCGCGACAGGCCCGCAGCGCGCCCGATCTTTCGCGTTCAGCGCAGCGGACACCTCATCAGCGGTCCACCGGCCAAGGCCAACTTCCACCAAGGTGCCCACCATGGACCGAACCTGATTGTGAAGAAAAGACCGCGCCGATGCCTCCACAAGAACGCGCTCGCCCTCACGCCGAACGCTGAGCTCCGACAGCGTCCGCACCGGGCTTTTCGCCTGACACTGCGCGGCCCGAAACGTCGTAAAATCGTGCCGCCCGACGAGCCGCTGCGCTCCCTCAGCCATCGCTTCGTCGCTGAGCGGCCGGGGCACATGCCACACGGCCCGATCCAGCGCTGCCGGCGCCCGCCGGCTCAAAATCGCGTAGCGATAGTACCGCGCCGTCGCCGAAAAGCGCGCATCAAACGCGTCCGCCACCGCCGCAGCGCTCACCACCGCCACAGGGTGCGGCCGCAAATGCGCATTCAGCCCATCGCGCACAGTGTCCGCCGGCCAGTCGCGCGCAAAGTCCACATGCGCCACCTGCCCCGTCGCGTGCACGCCAGCATCGGTGCGCCCCGCGCCGCCAACTCGGGTTGGCGCACCGCACAGCCGCTCCGCCGCCACCTCCAAGGCTTCCTGCACCGACAGCCCGTTCGCCTGCCGCTGCCACCCCACAAACGGCGCACCGTCATACTCAATGGTCAGCTTGTAGCGCGGCATTAAGAGCGCTTCTTTCTATCCGCCAAGGATCGCGCCGACAGGCAGCTGCGCACCGCGCAAAAACTCATCCGCCGCCATCGGCCCCTTGCCGGCCCGCTGCACCCGCGTCAGTCGCAAAGCCCCCTCGCCGCACGCGACAGTCAGGTCAGGCGAAAGCACAGTCCCCGGTGCACCGGCCCCGTCCACCGCTTCAGCGCGCAACACCTTCAGCCGCTCGCCCCCCGGCAGCGTGGTGTGCGCCCCCGGCCACGGCGACAGCCCATAGATATGCGCCCGCACCATCTCCGCCGGCCCGCCAAAATCGATGGCAGCCTCCGCCTTATCGATCTTCTTCGCGTAGGTGACACCGTCCTCGGGCTGCGCCTCCAGCGACAACGTCCCTCGCTCCAGCGCCCCCAGCGCCCGCCCCATCAGGTCGGCCCCCAGGCGCGACAACGTCCCCGTCATCTCTCCGGTCGTGTCGTCCGGCCCGATCGGCACGCGCTCCACCATCGCCACCGGCCCGGTATCGAGCCCCGCCTCCATCTTCATGATGGCAACACCCGTCTCAGCATCGCCCGCCATGATCGCCCGGTGGATCGGCGCCGCCCCCCGCCAGCGCGGCAACAGCGACGCGTGCACGTTAAACGCCCCCGCCTCAGCCGCATCGAGCGCCCGCTGCGGCAGCAAAAGCCCATAGGCAATCACCACCACAACATCGGCCTGAAGCGCCTCAAGCGCCGCCAGCGCTTCATCATCGCGCAGCGTTTTGGGCGTGCGCACGTCCACCATCAGCGCATCGGCCGCGTCGTGTACCGGCGAGCGCCGCTCCGCCATGCCCCGCCCCGCAGGCCGCGGCGGCTGCGTGTAGACGGCCGCGATCTCGTGCCCCTGCCCAACAATTTCCATCAGCGTCGGCACCGAAAAATCGGGCGTGCCCATAAACACAACGCGCAACATCGTCCGCTCAGCCCTGGCCCATCAGGCGCCCTGCTTGGCCTGCTTCACAAAGCGCTTCCACACCCTGTCCCGCTTCAGCCGCGACAAATGATCGATGAACAAAACACCGTCCAAATGGTCGATCTCATGCTGAATGCATGTCGCGAGCAGCCCGTCCGCATCAACGGTCTGCAACGCGCCCTCTTCGTCCAGATACTCCACCCGCACCTTCGCCGGCCGCTCCACATCGTAGGTGACTTCGGGGATCGACAGACACCCTTCCTCGTAAACTCCCCACTCCTGCGAAGCCTCCACGACGACCGGATTGATCAGCACCATCGGCGCCGGCTCTTCATCCTCTCCGGTCGCCACATCGCAGACGACAACGCGCTCCGACACGCCCACCTGCGGCGCCGCAAGCCCAATGCCCGGCGCGTCATACATCGTCGCCAGCATATCCTTCGCCAGCTGCCGAATGCGCTCGTCCACCACAGCCACAGGCTTCGCCTTTTCGCGCAGCACGGGGTCTGGAATAATCCTGATCGGTAATATCGCCATACTAATGCGCTTAGGAGGGCCGCCTCGTTCGGTCAACAATTGTCAAACGGCGCCCACCCTGCATACGCTCCGATGACTGAGGACCGAGGACGACCGATGACCGCACTTCTGACCACCGCCAACTGGTCATCGTCGGCCTGGATGAAGGACCTTCGCACCGCCGACCCGCACCGCAAATTCGTCCTCCAAGGCGTCGACGACTACACGGCCGACGAAGTGCGCTACGCCCTCACCTGGAAACCGCCCGAAGGCCTCCTCGCGAGCCTCCCCAACCTTGAAGTCATCTTCAACCTTGGCGCCGGCGTCGATGCGGTCTTGTCCGACCCCACCCTCCCGGACAGCATCCCCATCGTCCGCCTGGTGGACGACAACCTCACTGAGCGCATGGGCGAATGGGTGCTCCTCCAGGTGCTCACCCACCACCGCCAATCCCTCACCTACTTGGCCCAACAGGCCAAAGCCCAATGGCGCGAACGCGATCAGCCCATCGCATCGGAAGTGCGCGTCGGCTTCCTCGGCTACGGCGTCCTTGCCCAGCACTGCGAAAAACTCGTCCGCGCCACAGGCTTTGAAACCCACGCATGGTCCCGCTCGCCAAAATCCGCCGACATCCCCCTTTATGTCGGCGACGAGGGCCTTCCCGAGTTCCTGGCCAAAACCGACATCCTCGTCGTCCTACTCCCGCTCACGCCGGACACCCGCGAGATCATCAACACCAAGCTGATGTCCGGCCTTGCCCAAGACGGCACCCTCGGCGGCCCGTTCCTCATCAATGCCGGCCGCGGCGGCCTTCAAAACGAGGCTGATATCCTGACCGCCCTCAACAACGGCACGCTCAAGGGCGTAAGCCTCGACGTCTTCGAAACCGAGCCGCTCCCCGCCGACAGCCCGCTCTGGAGCGCCCCCAATCTCATCATCACGCCCCACTGCTCCGCGGTCTCCGACCCACGCACGGTCTCGCACTACGTCGTGAACCAAATGGCCGCCTTCGAGCGCGGCGAACCCTTACAAAACATCGTCGACCGCAACCGCGGCTACTGAAGAGCGCCCATGGACCTCGTCATCAAAAACGGCACCCTCGCCACCGCCTCCGATGTGTTCAAAGCCGACATCGGCATCCAAAACGGCGTCATCACAGCGCTCGCGCAAAACCTCGACGGCGCCGAAATCATCGACGCCACCGACAAGCTCGTCATCCCCGGCGGCATCGACAGCCACGTCCACATCGCCCAGCCCTCCGGCCCCGGCATCGAAATGGCCGACGACTTCCTGACCGGCACCCGCTCCGCGCTCATGGGGGGCAACACCACCATCATGCCCTTCTGCATGCAGGAGCGCGGCTCATCGCTGCGCGCCGCCCTCACCGACTACCACGCGCTCGCCGAGGGCAACTGCTACACCGACGTCTCCTTCCACCTCATCATCTCAGAGCCCACCCAAGAGGTGCTGGGCCAAGAACTCCCCGCCGCCGTCGCCGACGGCTACACCTCGTTCAAGGTCTTCATGACCTACGACATGCTGCGCCTGAACGATGCGGAAATCCTCGCCACCATGGACACCGCGCGCCGCACCGGCGCCCTCGTCATGGTCCACTGCGAAAACGAGGACGCCATCAAGTTCTTGTGCGAACGCGCCGACGCCGCCGGCACCTTGGAGCCCGTCCAGCATGCCCGCACCCGCCCCGTGGCTGTGGAGCGCGAGGCCACCCACCGCGCCATCTCGCTCGCCGAGGTGGTCGACGTCCCCTTGGTGGTCGTCCACGTCTCTAACGGCGCGGCGCTCGAAGAAATCACCCGTGGGCGCACCCGTGGCCGCAACATCGTTGGCGAAACCTGCACCCAATATCTCGTCCTCACCGCCGACGACCTGGACCTGATGGACTGGGAGGGCGCCAAATATGTCTGCTCCCCACCCCCGCGCGACAAAACCGAGCAGCAAAACATCTGGCGCGGTCTTATCAACGGCGAGTTTGAGCTGTTTTCCTCCGACCACTGCCCGTTCCAGTTCGCCTCCGACAGCGGCAAGCTGAACCCCAAAGGCAAAACCGACTTCCGCCACATCCCCAACGGCATCCCGGGTGTGGAGCTGCGCATGCCCATCCTCTTCAGCGAGGGCGTGGTGAAGAAGCGCATCCCGCTCACACAGTTCGTCGCCCTCACCTCCACCAACCACGCCAAAACCTACGGCCTCACCCCCCAAAAGGGCACGCTCGCCATCGGCGCCGACGCCGACATCACCGTCTGGGATCCGAACGTCACCTGGACCGTGAGCCGCACCGACCTCCACGATGCCAGCGACTACAGCCCTTACGAGGGCATGACGCTCACCGGCCGCGCCGAAACCGTCGTGCTGGGCGGCAACGTCATGATGAAACAGCGCCAACTGGTGGGCGCCAAGGGCACCGGCCGCTACCTCAAGCGCCAGCT
>ERZ1740058.762-NODE-762-length-21057-cov-8.471193_pt1 | contig 21057 bp, 19 predicted proteins | sample MGYA00581745_ERZ1740058 | MGnify/ENA primary metagenome ERZ1740058 (study PRJEB43018, sample SAMN04849742) | marine metagenome | isolation source: floating plastic debris | place: Pacific Ocean | collected 2008-08-30 | study: EMG produced TPA metagenomics assembly... | reverse complement strand
GCCTCCGATCTCCTTGTGGCGCCGGGCTTTGTTGATGTGCACGGCGACGCTTTCGAACGGCAAGTCTCCCCGCGCCCGGGTCGCATCGTCGATGCCGAACTTGCCGTGCTCGACACCGACCGACAGTTGGCAGCGGCCGGCATCACCACCGCCTATCACGCGCTCACGCTATCGTGGGAGCCGGGCCTGCGGTCGGTGGAACAGGGCGAGCGTTTTCTCAGCGCATTGGACGGCGTGTCCGACCGCGTGGGTGTGGACCACCGCGTCCAACTGCGCTGGGAAACCTTTGCGTTTGAGGCCATTCCGCTCATCGAAACACATCTTGGTCACGCGCGCAGACCCACGCTCGCCCTCAACGATCACCTCTCCATGAACCTTCGCCCGCCGGGTTGCTCGCTGTTGGAACGTCCCACCGATGTGGCGGACGCCGACGCCTTCATCGACCCCACTCACCCCGTCGCGCGAGAGCGCTTCGCAAAGATGGCGACCCGTTCAGGGATCGGACAGGACGGGTTCGACAAAGTGTTGCGCAATGTCTGGGCGCGCCGCCCCGCCGTGCCCGACACGGTCAGAGGTTTGACCGCCAAAGCGCGCGAGGGCGGCGTGACGATCTTCAGCCACGACGACAACACCATCGACGCACGACGCCGCTCCGCTGAGTTCGGCGCAACTGTGGTCGAGTTTCCCATGACCCGCGCCGTGGCGGACGATGCCCATGCCGATGGTGTGCCCATCGTCCTCGGCTCACCCAACATTGTCTTTGGCGGCAGTCACACCGGCGCTGTGAACGCGGCCGACATGATCGCCGAAGGCCTCTGCGATGTCTTGGCGTCGGACTATCACTATCCTTCAATGCTGATGGCGGCCAAGCGGCTCACCGAGCGCGGCGATCCGCTCATCGACACATGGCACCGTTTGTCGCTGAACGCAGCGCGCGCATGTGGCCTGGAAGACCGTGGTATGGTTCGGCCGGGCGCGCGCGCCGATCTCATCCTCCTGCGCTGGGATGAGCCTGTCCCAAGCGTCGTCGCGACCATCGCAGCGGGGCGGATCGTCCACCTGACCGAAGCCTGGCGGCTCAGGAGCGACGCGCACGCAACCAGCGCTCGCGCTTAAGAACTCGCGCGAGGTGGAGCGCAATCGGCCTGTTTGCGACACTACCATGTCTAAACCCGGCGACATGCTCTCTCGACTGAAGACTAACCGACACAATTCAATGCATATTGTCCTATTCGCTCGAACACTCATGCCCGAGCTAGAAATTTCTATGTTCTTACATGCACTTAACGCCACCTTACCAATTCATTAAAGCATCATGTGACTGACACACAGACGAAGCGACAGTGTGATCTTTCGACGGGAACGCCAAACCGCACGACCACTGGGTCTGCCTGCGACATCCGCCCCGGAGAGAACATCCATGAAGCATGTCAGCACACTAACTGTCGCGATCACTGCCATGATCGTGCCAGTGTCCACCGCAGTTTTCGCGGACGATAAAGTTGAGCTTGTTGTCCAATACACGCAGCCGCAAATCTTCGACGGCGTGTTCGAGAAACTGAAGGCCGACTTCGAAGCCGAGCACCCCAACGTCACCATCAACTATCGCGGTGTGCTGCCGGACTATGGTGCTGGCATCCAGGCACTCCTGCGCGAGTCGCTGATCGGTGACATGCCGGACGTGTCTTATGTCGGCATCTCCCACATCCCAACGGTCGCAAACCGTGATCTTCACGTGGACCTCAACACGCTTGCAGCGCAAGACGAGACCCCGCTTGAGGACGGCGGCTGGAGCGACTCAATCCAGAGCATCGGCCGCATCGGCGACGAACTGGTGGGCCTGCCGCACGCGATCTCCATGTCGGTGGTGTACTACAACGCCGACCTGGTGCGCGAAGTGGGTGGTGACCCAGACAACATGCCCACCGACTGGGAAGGTTTCCTGGAGCTATCGGGCAAAATCGCTGACCTTGGCCCCGACTATGCTGGCCTTTACACTCCCTACTCTTCGACCTGGTATGGCGCGTGGGGGTTCCAGGCGGTGCACTTCAGCCATGGCGGCGAGATGATGCAGCCGGGCGCCACCGCAGTGGACTTCGTGAACGACCCGGTGTGGCCCACCTCCATTAAAATTTACGACCGGATGGCCGAAGAGGCGGGGATGATCCCGCTGGGCGACCAGGCGCAGCGCCAGCAGTTCATCGCCGGCCGCATGGGCTTCGTGATGGATTCCATCTCGCGCCTGTTTAACTTCGAGCAAGCCATCGGTGACCGCTTCGAACTGCGCACCATGCCCTACCCGATGGCCGTCGAGAACGGGCGCCTCCCCACAGGCGGCAACGCAGCCGTCATCACCACCGCGGCCGAGCGTGATCCGGCTGTGCTTCAGGCCGCTTGGGACTGGGTAAAGTTCACCACCGGGCCCTACGGCACCACGCAGGTGATCGAGCTCGTGGGCTACACGCCGGTGAACATGCTGGCCCTTGAGGACCCCGGCTTGTTGAAGGGGTACTTCGATGATCGCCCCAACCACAAAACCGCTGTGGACCAGCTTCCGCGGGTGCGCGAGTGGTACCAGTTCCCCGGCGAAAACACGCTGAAGATTGATGCGATCATCGGCGATACGCTGGAGGCTGTGGTGGACGACTCCATGACGCCTGAAGAGGCGCTGGAGTATCTGACGGAAGAAGTGAACGCGCTTCTGCCGCAGTAGCCATGGGCTGGTGGCGTCGCACAGGCGGCGCCGCCTCTCCGTCGCACTTGCGAAAAATAACCGATGACGACGCTCACGCTTAGCGCCATCGAAAAGTCCTTCGGGACGCGCCGCGTTCTCAACCCCGTGGACCTTGCCTGTGCGGACGGTGAGTTTCTGGTCATCGTCGGCCCGTCGGGCTGCGGGAAGTCCACGCTCCTGCGCATCATCGCGGGTTTGACGCAGCAGGACAGCGGCTCCGTGCGCATCGATGGCGCGCCCGTCGACGACCTCGCCCCCAAGGAGCGGGATATCGCGATGGTCTTCCAGTCCTATGCCCTCTATCCGCATATGACGGTGTCGCAGAACCTTGCGCTGCCGCTTGTCATGCGGGACCTCAATTGGGTTGAGCGGCTTCCTTTTGCCGCAAAGCTGAGCGGGCGTGTGCGGGCGAAGCGTCGTGCCGCGCTGGAGGTGGTGCGAGGCGCGGCCGAGACCGTGGCGCTCAGCGAGTACCTTGACGCCAAGCCCAAGGAACTTTCCGGCGGACAGCGCCAGCGTGTTGCCCTTGCGCGGGCGCTGGTGCGGCGGCCGCGGCTCTTCCTGCTAGATGAGCCGCTGTCAAACCTTGACGCGGCGTTGCGCTCGCTCACCCGGACCGAGATTGTCGATCTGCAACGCCGACTTGGCGTCACAACCGTTTACGTCACGCACGACCAGGTGGAGGCCATGACGATGGCCGACCGCATCGCGGTCATGATGGATGGCGACATTGTCCAGCTCGGCACCCCTCGCGAGCTGCACGACGAACCGGCGGATCGCCGTGTGGCGCGTTTCATCGGCACACCTGCGATCAACCTTTTGCCCGCAACGCTGAGCACGGCCGGCACGGTGCGGATCCCGGGCCTTGCCGCCCCCGTCGCTGAGGTCTTGCCGGGCACAGGCGAAACAGCGTCAGAGCGCACTGTCGAGGTCGGCGTGCGGGCCGAGCATGTGCGCCTTGCCGACCCCGCAACAGCAGGCGCGCTGCGCGGCAAAATCCGGACGGTGGAGTACCTTGGCAGCGACGCGTTGATCCACTTGAGCGTCGAGCACTTGGGCGCGGCGCACGCCATCGTTGCCCGCGTGAGCGCCGATGACCTTGCCCATCGTGCCGGCGATCATGTGGGCTTTCTGGCGCCAGAACGGGTCCATGTGTTCGCCGCCGATGGCCGCCGGCTGCCGGTCCGACCGCGGCCAGCGCACGCCGACCCAGAGCCCCAGGCGGCTGCGCTTTGACCCTCGCCTTCGCACCGACACTCGTCCGGCGTCGAACGCTCGCCAGGGTTGGCGCGTCGCTTATTGGCTGGGCGATGACGCTGCCCTTTGTGGCGGGCATGGTGCTATTTTTGGTTTTGCCCTGCATCGCCGTGCTGGGGATGGCCTTCACCGACTGGAGCCTCGGCGCGCGCGAGTTTGGTTTCGTTGGATTTCAGAACTTCGAGGTCCTGTTTGGCGATCGCACCTTTCGCCAGTCGTTGGGCAACACGTTAATCTTTGCCGCCATTGTGACGCCGGTTTCGGTGGCGATCGGCTTGTGGCTTGCGGTCCTGGTGGAAGCGTCTGTGCGCGGGCGCGCCTTCTTCCGCTCTGCGCTCTTTCTGCCCGTGGTCTCCACCACCGTCGCCATGGCCATTGTGTGGGAATTCTTGCTCCACCCCACACTCGGACCCGTGAATACACTATTCGCAGCGCTCGGCCTGCCACGCCAAGGTTTTCTGGCGGACGCCGACACAGTTCTTGTCACGCTCGCGATGATCGGGATTTGGGAGAATGCCGGCTACGTGATGGTGCTGACGCTCGCGGGTCTGAAATCCATCCCGTCCGACCTTTACGATGCGGGCGCCATTGATGGCGTAGACGAGGGATGGTCGCGGTTCTGGGCCATCACCTTCCCGATGCTTGGACCGACAATGGTCTTTGTTGTGATCGTCTCGCTGCTGCGCTCGCTGCGCACCTTCGACACGGTGGCGGCGTTGACCCAAGGCGGCCCTCGGGGATCGTCCGAAGTGTTGCTTTGGACGATCTATGAGGAGGGCTTTATGTTCTTCCGTGTGGGTTATGCGGCGGCTTTAACCGTCGTGTTCGTCGTCCTGCTCCTCGTGATTACTTTCGTGAAGTTCCGCGTTCTCGACCGCGCGGTGCACTACGGATGATGGGCCACACGGTTCGCCTCGCCGTGCTCGCAGTATTCGTTGCGTTGTCGCTCGGCCCCTTCATCTACATGCTCGCGTTCTCCGTGAAGTCGGCCAGTGAGATCTTTTCCGGAAGTCTCGGTCTGCTGCCTCAATCCACGGAAGGTTTGTTGAATTATCCGCGAGCTCTCGCGGCTGAACCGCTACTGCGTTACTTGCTGAATGGCGCGATTGTGTGCGCGGGCATCCTTATCTTCCAGCTGCTGTTTGCCATCCCGTGCGCTTACGCGGTGGCAAAGCTACGCTTTGCCGGGCGTTCGGTCGTGTTTGGCCTGGTGCTGTTTGGGCTTCTCATCCCGATCCAGGCCACTGCGCTTCCGATCTATCTCGGCCTCGCGGGTGTCGGGCTTCTCGACACCTACACATCGCTGATCGTCCCTTTTGTCGCCTCCGCGTTCGGGGTGTTCCTGTTTCGCCAATTCATCAAAACAATCCCGGACGAGCTTTTGGATTCGGCGCGCCTAGACGGCTGCAACGAGTTTTCCGTGGTGTTGCGGGTTGTGGCACCGCTGACGCTGCCCACTGCAACAGCCTTTGGGATTTTCTCAGTGGTGTCGCACTGGAACGACCTCTTCTGGCCGCTCATCGTCCTTCGCTCGCCGGAGCTCAACACGCCGCCGCTCGGCATCCTCGCGTTCCGTTCCGCCGAGGCGGGGGACCGCTATGGCGAGCTGATGGCCGGCACCGTCATCATCACCGCGCCGCTTGTGGTGGCCTTTCTGGTTGCGCAGCGCCGTTTCGTCGAAGGCCTCAGCCTCGGCGCGCTCAAGGGATAAGCCAATGAAAATCATCCAACTGACCGACACACACATTGTTCCAGACGGTGGTCAGCTGTTCGAAAGCGATCCGGCCGCCCGTCTGCGCGCGGCGATCAAGGACATCAACGCCAAACACGCCGACGCCGACCTTTGTGTTCTGTCGGGCGATCTTACGCACAACGGCGATCGGGAAGCCTACGCAACATTGCGGGACATCCTCGAAGACCTTCAGCCGCCCCGCCAGCTTGTGGTGGGCAATCACGACGATCGGACCCGCCTGTGCGACGCGTTCCCCGAGGTCGAACGGACTAAAGACGGTTTTCTGCAGTCGTTCCGGGATATGAACGATCACCGCCTCATCTTCCTGGATACGATTGAGCCCGGCGTGCACACGGGTGCGTTCTGCGAGAAGCGAGCGAGCTGGCTGAGCCACGCCCTTTCAGACGCTGGCGAGCGGGGCGTTCTCATCTTCATGCACCACCCGCCGACGACGATCCGCATGCCCAAGCTTGACGCGTACCGCATCTTGGACGCCGGGCCGCTGCAAGCCACGCTAGCAGCACACAAGGCCAACGTGCGCCACATTTTCTTTGGCCATATTCATCGCCCGCTTGCGGGATCCTGGCACGGCATTCCCATATCCGCGACGAAGGGGACCAACCACCAAAGCGGTCTCGATTTCTCGGCAGGGTCCACAAATACTGTGACGCTGGAGCCCGCATCCTACGCGGTTATTTTCGTCGACAGCGGCTCCGTCATCGTCCACTTCGACGATTTTTCCGACACAAGTCCCCGCTTCGTCTACGATCCTAGTGCCGCTCCAGACAAACAAATCCAGCGTCTCTAACCTTGCACCTCTCACCGAACTGCAAGAAGTGCTGTGGTTGAGGTCCGACCAAACACAGACCAGTGACGCGCCCCAAAGCTCTGGACGACCTCACACATCCACGGTCCGACATCACCTATAGAATTGGGCAAAGCGGCCGAGGAGCGCATCGTGCGTGCGCGGCTCGGCGGCGCGCAGCAGCACCATCATTCCGCGCGGGATGCTCTCGCCCCTCAACTTAGGACAATATCCATATGACAAAATAAAGAAGTTTTCATCTCAGAATCGTATTCGTGTGAAGCTTTAAAAAATTCATAAAGACGTGGCTCGTCTGTCATCAGCAATCGGTACGCAGCTCGCCAGTTGATTGGAGGAGCCACCCGATGCCCGCCCGACGCCCCACATTTTTTGCACTCGCCACAGGCGCCGCTTTAGCGCTTTCGTTCGCGCAAGCACCCGCAACTGCCCAAGATCGCATCCAGCTTGAGCTATGGCATGCCATGGAAGGCGGCCTTGGCGAAGCGTTGCGCGAAATCGTTGACCAGTTCAATGAAAGCCAGGACCAGTACCAGCTCAACGAGACCTACAAAGGCCGTTACCGTGTCGTCCTGAACAACACCATCGCCGCCTACCGCGCCGGCGAGCAACCGCACATCTTCCAGAACAACGAAACCGGCGTGATCACGCTGCTCTTGTCGGACGCGATCGTCCCGGTGGAAGAGATTCTGGAAGCAAACGACGTCGAAGTGGACCTTTCGGCCTATCTGCCGCCGGTCGTCGACACCTACGTGGCGGACGGCAAACTCCTTGGTATGCCGTTCAATTCGTCCACGCCGATCATGTATTACAACGCTGATCTACTCAACGAAGCGGGCTTCGAAGACGCGCCCGTGACCTGGCAAGAGATGGAAGTCATGATCCGCGCCGCCCAGGACGCCGGCATGACCGGTGTCAACGGCGAGCGCGTCTGCGGCTACGCCTACACCGGCGGCATGTGGGACAACGTGGAGAACTGGTCCTCCATTCACGACCAGCCTTACGCGTCCCTCGCCAACGGCCGCGACGGTCTGGGCACAGAGCTTGTCTACAACACCACCAAGCTGGTCGATCACCACAAACGCTTGACCCGCTGGCTCGAAGAGGGGCTCGCCGAGTTTGGCGCCATGAGCCCCGTCGACTTCTCCTCCGGTGCCTTCACCAACTGGAGCTCGGGGAACTGTCTCTTCTGGTCCGCATCCACCGCGTCTCACCCCCGCGTGCAGCGCGGCGCGACCTTCAACTGGGGCGCCACGTTCTTCCCCCACGACAGCGACATTATTGACGAGCCGCGCAACTCCACCATCGGTGGCGCCGCGCTCTACGTCATGAAAGGCTTCTCAGAAGAAGAGCACGCCGGCATTGCTGAATTCTTCCGCTTGCTGACGTCCGAAGATGTCCAGAAACGCTGGCATACGCAGACCGGCTATGTGCCGATCACGAAAGCGGCTTACGACGACCTGAAAGCCGCCGGCTACTACGACGAAAACCCCACGTATGAGATCGCAGTTCTGCAGCTTCTGCGTGGTCAGCCTGGCCCCAACAACCGCGTGCCGCGCATCGGTAACTTTGAAAACGTGCGCATGGCGTTGGAGGCCGAGCTTCAGAAGGTCTACGCCGGCGAGCAAGATATCGACACAGCGCTCGCAGAAGGCGTGCGCCGGGGCAACGAAATTCTGCGTCGCTTCGAGCGGCAGAACGCCCGCTAAAGGACACGGGCGCCCGGGTTGTCCCGGGCGCCCATCGCAAACATGCGCCGCGTCACCTACGACCACAAGCTGCTGCCCTACTTGCTGCTCGCGCCGCAGCTCTTGATCCTGCTGTGGTTCTTCTTCTGGCCGGCGGGCCAAGCGGTCTACCAAGCCTTCACGATCACAGATGCATTCGGCGGCAACACGCAGTTTGTCTGGTTCGAGAACTTCACGCGCGAGTTCGCCAGCCCCGAATACCGTCAGGCCGTCCTCGTCACGATCATCTTCACCATCGCAACAACCATTGTGGCGCTCGCCTTTGGCCTCTTGTTTGCGCTTGCAGTGGACCGCGTGATCCGCCCAGCCGGGGTGTACCGGGTGTTGTTCATCTGGCCCTACGCGGTGGCTCCGGCGGTGGCAGGTGTGGTGTGGGTGTTCGCTCTCGACCCGAACGCTGGCGTCGCCGCCTTCGCGCTCAGACAAGTATTGGGCATAGACTGGGACCCAGACCTTGACCGAGTGGACGCCATGGTCCTCGTTGTCCTCGCATCGGCCTGGAAACAGATCTCCTACAACTTCGTCTTCTTCCTCGCGGGCCTGCAGGCGATCCCCAAGAGCCTTATCGAGGCGGCGGCCATGGACGGGGCTGGCCCGCTGCGGCGCATCCGCGATGTCGTTCTACCGCTGCTCACACCCATCACCTTCTTCCTGGTGATTGTGAACGTCGTCTACGCATTCTTCGAAACCTTTGGCGTCATCGCCGTCACAACGTCCGGCGGCCCCGGCGATTGGACGTCAATACTGGTCTACAAAGTCTACAAGGATGGTTTCGTTGGGCTCGACCATGGCGCGTCGGCAGCCCAGTCGATCATCCTCATGGGCGTCGTGATCGCGCTCACCGTGCTGCAGTTCCGTTACATCGAACGCAAGGTGCACTACACATGACCGGGGGCTTGGTGGAGCGCACCCGCGTCCTAGATGGCATCACCCACGGTCTCGTGATCGCGTCCATCGCGCTGATCGTGTTCCCGGTCTACCTAGCGTTCGTTGCCGCGACCCACGACGTGGAGACGGTGAACCGCCTGCCCATGCCGCTGATCCCGGGCGGTGAATTGACGGACAACGTTGCGCTCGCGTGGCAGTCCGGCGAGCTTGGCCTGCAGCTCTTCAACACCATGGTGCAGGCGGGCGGGATCGCGATCGGCAAGATCGCGATCTCACTCCTGTCCGCCTTCGCGATCGTCTTCTTCCGCTTTCCGTTCCGCATGCTCGCCTTCTGGCTCATCTTCGTCAGCTTGATGCTGCCGATCGAAGTGCGGATCGTGTCCACCTACGAGGTGGCGGCCAACGCGCTCGCCCCGCTGGTGTGGCTGGCGGATCTTGTTGGCCTTGGCAGGATCATTGTCCTCGACGTCAAGGTGTCACTCCTCAACTCTTACTGGGGCCTCATCTTGCCGATCGTCGCATCTGCGACAGCAACGTTTTTGTTCCGCCAATTCTTTCTGACCATTCCAGACGAACTGGTGGAGGCGGCCAAGATGGACGGCGCCGGGCCCATGAGGTTCTTCTTCGACGTCGTGCTCCCACTGTCACGCACCAACATCGCAGCGCTGGGCGTGATCATGTTCATCGTCGGGTGGAACCAGTTCCTTTGGCCGCTGCTGATTACCACCAGTGATGAATACCGCACGGCCATCATCGGGCTGGCTCAACTGATGCCAGGTCCCGATAGCCTGCCGGAATGGAACATCGCGATGGCGGCCGCTCTCATCGTGATGGCGCCGCCCATCATTGTCGTAGCCGTCCTTCAGCGCCTGTTCGTGAAGGGCCTTGTGGCGCAGGAAAAGTAGGAGCCGATCATGGTCGACATTGCGATCCAGGGCGTGCGCAAGTCCTACGGGCGGCAAGAGGTGGTGCACGGGGTTGATCTTGCTGTGCGCGACGGCGAGTTCCTTGTCATCCTCGGCCCGTCAGGGTGTGGCAAGTCCACGCTTCTTCGCATGGTGGCAGGGCTGGAGCGCATCACAGCCGGCGAGATCCGCATCGACGGTCAGCGCGTCAACGAATTGGAGCCGCGCGCCCGCGGCTGCGCCATGGTGTTCCAGAACTATGCGCTCTATCCGCACATGAGTGTGGAAGCCAATATTGGCTATGCGCTTAAGATCGCTGGTGTAAAGCGGGCCGAGCGACGGGAAAGGGTCCGGCAGACCGCGGCAGTCCTGGGGCTAGAAGAATACCTGGGCCGCCGGCCGAGCGAACTGTCCGGTGGGCAACGCCAGCGCGTCGCCATGGGCCGGGCGATTGTACGCGAACCCAAAGTGTTTTTGTTCGACGAGCCGCTGTCCAATCTCGACGCGAAGCTGCGGGTCGCGATGCGCTTGGAAATCCGCCGGCTGCACGAGCGTCTGGGGGCCACCAGCATCTTCGTCACGCACGACCAGGTGGAAGCGATGACGCTCGCCGACCGCCTCGTGGTCATGAATGCCGGCCTCATCGAGCAGGTGGGTACCCCGCGCGATGTCTATGCTGAGCCCACGAGCCGCTTCGTGGCACAGTTTATCGGCTCGCCCCCCATCAGCATTGTGGCCGGCACCGTCGAGGCGCCTGGCCGCGTTCGGATCGGCGACGGCGTGCTGCCCTTTCGCCACGACGCCTTCCACGCCGCGCCCGGCACGGGCGTGGATGTGGGCATGCGCGCTGAAGCGGTGCGTCTGTCGCCGGCCGAAGGTTCCCAAGGCATCGGCGCCACTGTCACACTGACGGAGGAGTTGGGGTCAGCGCGCCTGGTGCACCTAGACATCGCGGGCATGAGCGTGGTGGCAACCACCCCCAACAGCACCGCCCTCGCCTCCGGAACCCCCGTCCGCCTGGAGGCGGACATGGACGATGTTCAGCTCTTCGACGCCGCCACCGGTGCACGGCTTGGCCCACAAGAAGGGGGAGCGGCGGCCTCCGTCACCGCAGAACAGGCCGCCTGAGAGGTTCCATGCGCATAGCCACTTACAACATCCAATACACCCTGGGCCTCGACGGGCGATTTGACCTCCCGCGGATTGCTGAGACGCTTGAGAGCAGCGACATCATCGGGCTTCAGGAGGTGGACCGCCACTGGCGCCGAACCGGCATGCAGGATCAGGCCGAAGCGCTTGCCGCGCACTTCCCGGGCTTCCACTGGCTGTTTGCGGGTGGGTACGACGTCGCCGCCTATCATCCCGATCCCGCACGCGCGAGCGCAGCTGAGCGCGGCCGCCGCCGACAGCACGGCAACATGGTCCTGTCGCGCTGGCCAATCCTGTCGACGCGAACCTTGCGCCTACCGCGCGGGCTGCCGAACGACTGGACTCAAGACCGCGTTCTGATCGAAGCGGTGATCGCCGTCCCCGGGCGCCCGTTGCGGGTCTACGTCACACATCTGTGCCACATTGGGGCGGAGACACGCCTGCCCCAAGTTGCGGCGATCAACCAGTTGCTCCCAACCCTCGCCCGCGAAGGGGCCTCCTGGCGCGGCAACCATCACAAGGGCGACTTCTGGACCGACGGAGACGCGGAGCCACCGACCCCTGACGATACGGTGCTGCTCGGTGATCTCAACTTCACCCCAGACAGCGATGAGTATGCTTTGCTGGACGGCGGACCGACGGGGCTTCAAGACGCGTGGCGTGTGCTTGGTCGCGATCCCGCAGCAGCGACTTTCAGCGGCGATGGCCCCGCTTACCAGACTAAGCGCATCGACTACATCTGGGTGTCAGGCGGACTTGCGGGGCACCTAGAACGGGTCTGGGTAGACAACGACGCGAAAGGCTCCGACCACTTCCCAGTGTTCGCAACGCTTGCAATGTGATGGCTGTCCGGCATCAGCGCCTGCGCGATGTCCTGTGAGAGTCTCTCGGCTTGCACCAGATTGCTGACATCGCCCGCAGGCTCGTGGACGACGTGGAGAACCTCTCCAAGCTTGTCTCTACCCTAGCGTACGCAAGTGCTTGAGGACAGCGCGGGCCAGCTTTCCGTTTGTAGCAATCTGCTAGAGGTTGGCTCGCGGGGCCATACCACCGACGACCGCATGAAGAGCCACGTCGAACTCATCGCGATCGCTGGCGACGTCTGGCAGTCCCGCAAGCGGCGCAAATGTGAGCAGACGGCCGCTTGAGGTGCGGGGCGTCCCAACTGTCCGTCGTCAGGGTTTTTCGGACATCTTGGGCGATATCGTAACGAAGGCTCTGGTTCTGGCTCTATTTGAGTTTAGGCGGCCGCGGTTTGGTGCTGCAAGCGCCTCATCCGGATTGTCCGGTTCTTGGTGTCCTCCCTCATTCTGAGGGTCTTCGCGCCGCGTCCGTGGTAGACGTGAGCCGGGGTCAGGTTGCTCAGGCTCTCGTGGTAGCGGTGGTTGTTGTCGTGCTTGACGAAGGCGCCGACCTGCCGCTCCAGGTCGCCGGGCAGGAAGTAGTTTTCCGAAAGCACGCGGTTCTTCATCGTCTGATGCCAGCGCTCGATCTTGCCTTGAGTCTGCGGGTGATGCGGTGCGCCACGGATATGGCCCACACCCTTACCCTCAAGATATTCGGCCAGATCGGGCGCGACGTATGACGAGCCGTTATCGCTGAGCAGCCTAGGCTTCGCTGATCCCGGCGACTGGCCCCACAAGAACACGTCAGCCAACCCTTTGACAGCCTGCTTCTTCCACTGGCCCACCTCGTTGCGTGGACCTGATACTTCGCGGCGATCTCCTGAAGCGTCTTGTCGCCCCGCAACGCCTCAAGCGCGACCTTCGCCCTGAAAAGGCCCGTGAAATGCCGGCGCTGTGCCATAGCTGCGCACCCCTTCGTCATCGTTGGGATACACCTTAGCGACCGGTCGGAATTTCCGGGCCACTTGACTGAGCCTCCATTGCGTTGCGGGTTCCCGCAAAGATGATGCGGCCTTGGCAGTCGGAAGACACCGAAGGATCAGCTAGTCAGGACACGCAGGTTCCTGATCGGCGACACGGCGAAACTCGGGACCGGTCCGCACGCCCCTTCAGCGGAAGATCGAGCGGATATCGGAGCCGGTCATTGGCAGACGTACCAGAGGTTAAGTTGAACCAGGATGTCGCGTATACTGACCCGAAGATGCTTGGGGAGGGGTATTCTGCGTCGATGCCCACCGCGAAGGAGGCCCTGGAGTGCTACCTGTCGATTGCGCAAGCCATCGCCGGGCAGACCGACTACGACCTCGTGCTGGAGAATTTTGCCAATCGGCTACGTGCGCTGATCGCCCATGACCATCTCGACATCGTCTTGCTCCATCCAACGGGCACGCAAATATGCTACGAGGCGGGCTTGCAGACCGCATGGAGCCATACGCAGAACCCGATAAAGCCGACCGCCGAAAGCCCGATTCGCGACGTGCTGCGCGGCGACACCCCCTTTATCCTGACTGGGGACGCCTGGACTGACCCGCGTTTCCATTTCGAAGGGTCGGACAACAAGCCGCTTTTTGATGCCGATCTGCACAGCCGCATCGTTGTGCCTCTGCGCGTGCAGGGGGAGCTGATCGGGTCGCTGGCAATCTCAAGTCACAAGACAAATCTCTACAACGAGGCGCTCGTAGGGCTGGCTCAGGGCGCAGCCGACCTGGTGTCGGCGTATCTTTTCGCGCTCGCAAGGGGCAAGGAAGCCAAGGACTCCGCGGTGGCAGAACTGGAAGCGACCGGGCGCGAGGCCGCGCTGCGCCTCGGCGCCCTGCGGCTGACAGAGGGCATGGAGCGGGAACGGCAGCGTCTCGGCATGGACTTGCATGATCAGACCCTGGCCGATCTCGCGCGCATACGCAGGCGGATGTCACGGATCGACGGCGGCTCAGCCGCGGCGCAGAAAGAGATCGATCTCTTGCAGGACGAACTGGATCACTGCCTCGATGAGGTGCGCGGCATTGTTGAGAACATGAAACCGGGCGTCCTGCAGATGTTCGGCTTTTCGGAGGCGGTCGAGGCGCATCTGCAACGATGCCAGAAGCACATGCGCCGAAAGATCGCGATGACCGTCCGCGATCTGTCGGGCGGCCGGATGGACACCCTTCAGGACACGGTGAGGACCTCTATGTTCCGCATCGTGCAGGAGGCGGTGAATAACGCGTTGAAGCATGCGGAGTGTGAATCGATCGACGTGCTCATCAGGCAAAGCGGAGAGAACATGGTCGTGACCATCGACGACACCGGCATCGGCATCTCCGACTCCGACCTGCGTTCGATCAGCGGGATCAGCAACATCAAAACCCGGGCCGACCTGATATCCGCCACGGTGCGGTTCGAGCGGTTGCCCGGCCCGCAAGGCACCCGCGTGGAAATCCGCGCACCGCTTTCGGCAGGCGCGGCGGTGGAGGGGTGACGGGAAACCTTAGGTCACGGACCCATAAATGGCGCGCTCTGCGTTGATCAAAAATCGCCCTGCGCGCCCCGAAATCTGAGGAAGGACATGCCAATGCATATTCGACGAGGGTTTCGTCCGTGCAGGGCGATTTTTGCTCAATCCATTGGAATGGGTTTCCCCATTCCAATGTCGAGGGTGCGGTACAGTCGCAAGCGGCTGTACCGTGGACGAGGTGGCGCTGCACGCTGGCCGCGTTGCAAAACGTTGAAAACCGTCCGGGTTTCCTGCCGTTCCGCGCCTTGCCAGCGCACAGCGCCACCTCGCGCAGAGCGCGCCACTTATGGGTCCGTGACCTAGACAGCGGGAAAGCCAATGCGCCTTTTGATCGCCGAAGACGACAAACTGCACCGCGCGTTCCTGGAAAAGGTCGCGCGCAACACCCTGTCCGAGCTGGACACGCTGACGCTGGCCGAGGATGGCGCCGAAGCCATCCGGCAATTCGAGTCGGCCGACTATGATTCCATCGTCCTCGACCTCCAGATGCCGCGCATGACCGGGGTGGAGGCGGCCAAGGCGATCTGGGCCCGCAAGCCCGGAACGCGCATCCTGTTCTGGTCGAACTACACCGAGGAAGCCTACATTCGGGGCATCGCCAAGATCGTTCCGAGCTCGGCCGTCTACGGCTATGTCCTGAAATCCGCCCCGGCCGAGCAATTGCGGCTGGCGTTGCAGGGGGTCTTCGTCGCCGAGCAATGCGTGATCGACCGCGAGGTGCGCGGCGTGCAGCAGCGCGCGGGGGACAGGCTTCTGGGCCTGAGCGAGCTGGAATACGAGGCGCTGGTCGATCTCTGCCTTGGGCTGACGGACAAGGCGATGGCGGCGCGTCGCAATGTGTCCCTGCGGGGGGCCCAAAGCCGCTTGCAACACCTCTACCAGAAGCTGGGTTTGGACCGGGGGGATATCCCCATCGGCGCCTGGGGCCCGACCTACAACTCCCGGACGCGTGCGATCTCGCTCGCCCTGACCAAGGGCATCCTGAACGCGGACGCGCTACGCAAGGAAGAGGAAAACCTGCGCGTCTGGACAGGGCGCCAGCAGAGCTCGCTTGACTGAGACGGATACTCTAGCCAGTCGACGCCCGCCGTCTGCGGGAACCCGCAAAACCGCTGTGCGTCTCCGCGCAATTCCTGCGCGTGCCGACGGATACAGCCGGCCCCTGTCGATCTAGCCTCGCCCGACAAAATACAGCCAGCGCGCTCCTGAGCAGCCGCTCGCCAAAAGGGGGAGGTCGCCGATGCCTTTCGTAACCATCCGCATCGTGAAGCAGGTGATCGAACACGATCCCGACGGGATCAAGGCCAAGGTCCAGACCGCCGTGACGAACGAGATCGCCCAGGCGGCCGGCATCCCGAAGGAAAACGTCTGGGTGACCTTTGAAGAGGTCGACGAAACCGACTGGTTCGCGGGCGGTGAGCGCGTGAAGGAGTTGAGGGCCGGATCGTGAGCATCGAAATCCGCCAGGAAGGGATGCATGACATCGTGGACGCCGGGGCGACACTAGAGAAAGTGGCGAGCGGATTTTTATTCACCGAAGGCCCGATCTGGCATCCCGTCGAGAAACACCTGACGTTCTCCGACATCCCCGGCAACGAGATGTTTCGCCTGACGTCGGATGGCGCGGTGCACTCTTTCCGCAAGCCGAGCGATATGGGCAACGGCAACACCTACGACCCGCAAGGCCGTATGCTGACCTGCCAACACGCCACCAGCTCGGTCACCCGCACCGAGGCGGACGGCACGGTCAATACGCTGGCGACCCACTTCGATGGCAGGGAGCTCAACAGCCCGAACGATATTGTGGTCCGCAAGGATGGGCTGATCTTTTTCACCGATCCGACCTACGGGCGGATGGAGTACTTCGGCGTCGAGCGGGAACTCGAGATGGGCGCGCAGGGCGTCTACTGCGTGACGCCCGACGGGGCGTCGATCACGCGCTTGGCCGATGACTTCGCGCAGCCGAATGGGCTTTGCTTTTCGCTCGACCACAGCACGCTTTACGTCAACGACACCGAGCGCAAGCATATCCGCACATTCGACATCGCCGAGGATGGCTTTGCCACGGGCGGGGACGTCTGGGTGGAGGTCACTGTTGGCGAGGGGGATGGCCACCCGGACGGGATGAAGATCGACAGCAATGGCAATGTCTACTGCACCGGGCCGGGCGGGGTTCATGTGATCTCGCCGCAGCGCGAGACGCTGGGGGTGATCCGCATGGCGGAGTTCACCGCGAATTTCGCCTGGGGCGGCGACGCGCTGACGGATCTTTACTTCACGTCTTCCACGTCGCTCTACCGCATCAAGGTCAAGACCCCGGGACTGGCGCTTTTCTAGCTCAGCATCGCCAAGGGATAGGCGGGGGCCCTAACGACATCCGGCAGCAGGTGTTGAGACCTTCGTCCTCTTAAGGTCAGGCACGTCAACTGTTGCCGGGTGGCACCGGAAAACCGCCGGCGCCCGAGACCGCCAAGATGAATCAGAAGACAGACCCGATCCTGCCCTGACGGCGGAGGCGGGACGCGACGCGCATCAAGGAGAGACGAATGGCACATGTCATGCCGGACCTGTTCAAGATCGACGTGAAAGGGAGCGCGATCACCCACGCCCGGACCGAGATGGTGGCGCGGGGCAAGGTGGTCAGCACCGACGAGCCGCCCGAGCGCGGTGGCACTGACCTTTTCGCAAGCCCGCTGGAAACGATGCTCTCGTCCTACCTGGGCTGCACCAACGTGATCGCGAACTACGTGGCAGGGCTTCTGAAGATCGAGCTGCGCGGCATGGATCTGAACCTCTGCGGTCACTTCGACACGCGCGGTGTGTTCGGCAAGGCAGAGATCGGCACCCCCTTTCCGGTGATCGAACTGACGGTGACCCTCGATACCGACGCCAGCGACGAGAAGATCGCGGAGTTGCAGAAGATCACCGGCGAGAAATGCCCCGTCTCGGTGCTGCTGCGCCGCGCAGGCTGCAAGATCGAGGAGAAATGGGTGCGAAAGTGAGGATCGGCCCGGGCGGTCCTGCGGATGTGCCTGCCATTGATGCGGGTTTCCGCAGATTCAGGGCGTGATCCCCCGTAGCTCGCCCTGCCCAGCTAAAGCTACCCATGCAGTAGGAGGTAATAGCCACCAATCGACGGCAGACGGGGATCTGTCAGTCAAAGGTCGCTCAACAATCACCAGGGGCGTTTGCCCACAGTCTTCATGACGAATGACAATAAAGCAGGGAGAAATACGAAAAATGAAACGCATCAGGACACTGTTGGCCAGCGCTTTGGTCGCTGCGGCGGCTCTGAGCATGCCGGCCCCTTTGCTGGCGGAAACTATAGACCTCAAGTATCACGCCTTCACCGGGGTCGGCCCATCCAATCTGGCGACACGCTGGTTCATGGACGAAGTCGAGAAACGCACCGAAGGCAAGGTCAAGTTCACCCGGATCTTCGGCGGCCCGCTCGGCAAGCTCTCCGGCCAGCCCGAGAACATCAAGGTCGGCGCGTTCGACATGGGCGAGTTCTCACCGGTCTACAACCCGGGCATATTCCCGCTTGCGAACGTGACCTCTTTGCCGTTCATGACCGAAAACCCCATGGCGCACGCCCAGGCGGGCCATGAGCTGTTCAAGACCCCCGAGGTCGAAGCCGAATTCACGGCCATGAACCACAAGTACCTGTATCCGGGGCAGTGGGGCTCCATTCAGCTGCTGTCCCATGATCCGATCCGCACCATCGGCGATCTGAAAGAGGCCAAGGTCCGTGCCCACGGCGGCGCGGCTGAAATCTTGAAGGAGCTGGGCATCACCGTCTACGGCATCCCGTGGGGCGAACTGCCGGCTGCCGCCGAACGCAAGGTCGTGACCGCTGCCATCATCGGTGCCCCGGCCGATGCCTATGCCTTCGGGTTTGGCGAAATCTTCAACTACTGGGACGATGTGGACTGGTTCTATTTTCCGATGCCCGTCTCGATGAACCTTGACACCTGGAACTCGCTTCCGGCGGACGTTCAGCAAGTGATGGAGGAGGTCGGTAACGAGACGGTGGCCCAGGCCCGCAACCTTCTGGAAGCGGAGGAGGTCGAGGCGGTCAAGGCCTTGAACGAGCTTACGGAAGTTGTGAAGTTCGACGATGCCGAATGGGAAAAGATGATGGGCGTGCGCAACGCCGCATGGCAGAGCTGGGTGGATGCGCGCGAAGCCGATGGCCTGGAGGGGCAGCTCGTGCTGGACAACTTCCTGTCCATCCTCAAGAAGCACGGCGGCTAAAGCCTCGATCCCGAAACTTGGCCTGAAGGCCAAAGACGCCGCCCGACCCAAACGACAAGGTCGCGGGCGGCGTCAAACCTTGACGACGCAGCAAAAGAAAACCTGCGGAGCTTCGATGGCTCGGCACATCCTGTAGAGCGTCGCGCCCGACCGACTTTGCGTCTCTGGGGAGGGACGAACCGATGGCAGGCCTGATCAGCAAGGGCATCTGGGTACAAAGCAGGCTGGAGGAAATCGCCTGCTACGTATCCGCCATGGCCGTTGCGACGATGATGTCCATTACCGCGCTCGAGGTCCTTACGAGGTCGCTTTTCAAGATCAGCGTGCCGGGGTCCTACGAATATGTCAGCCTGTTGTTCGTCTACCTGATCTATCTGGGGCTGGGATTCTCCCAACGTCGCGACGCCCATATCACGGTGGGCATTCTGTATGACGCCATGCCGCGCCGCGCGCAAAAGACGGTTCAGGCGATCTACCTTCTCATCGCGTTCCTGTTCTTCGCGGCGCTGAGCTGGACGAGCGCCGTCTCGGCCTGGAGCGCCTATGCCATGGGCGACACGGTGCTCGGCATCATCGAAGTCAAAACCTGGTGGGCGCGGGCTGGCATTCCGGTCGGGCTGGCCCTCTTCTCACTGCGGTTTCTGATCCAGCTGGTTCAGCTGATCGCGCAAGATGTGTTGCTCGAAGACGCGGCGAAGGCCGAAGCCGGCCCTGACGACGCAGCCGAAGCCGAGCCCGTGCAATGATTGACTCCGTTCAATTGCCGCTTGTCGTCGGAACGCTGGCCCTCCTGATGGTGATGCGCGTGCCGGTGGGCATCGCGCTGCTGTTGTCGGGAGCCATGGGGTTTGCGTTCATTCGCGGCGCGTCGATCACGCTCGACACGCTCGGCGGCCGGCTTTTCGACATTGGGTCGGGTTATGCGCTGAGCGCGGTCCCGCTCTTCCTGCTGATGGGCCATGTCGCAGCCAAGGCCGGGATCACGCAGGACATCTACCGCGCAGCGCGCGCCTGGTTGGGGCATGTAAAAGGCAGCGTGGTCTTTGCCACCACCGTTGCCGCCGTCGCCTTTGCCGCCTGTTCGGGGTCCACGACCTCGTCCACCGCGGTGTTCGGGCGGGTCGCCATTCCAGAAATGCTGCGCCTCAAGGTCAACCGCAAGCTGGCAGCCGGGTGCGTCGCCACCGTCGGGACACTCGCGGGGATGATCCCGCCCAGCATCAACTTGATCGTCTATGGGATCATCGCGCGGGAATCGATTCCAAAGCTGCTGATCGCCGGGATCATCCCCGGCCTGCTGACCGCATTCGCCTATCTGGTGATGATTTACATCCGCGTGAGCCGCAATCCCGAGATGGCCCCGGCCCTGCCCAAAGCCCCGCTGGCGGAGCGGCTCGAGTCCCTCAAGGGCGTCTGGAGCTTTCTGGCCCTCGGCGGGATCGTGATCGGCGGCATCTACGCCGGCATCATCACCCCGACGGAGGCCGGCGCCATCGGGGCCGTGGGCGCCTTCCTGATCGCATTGATCCGCAAGCGCCTGTCGTTCTCGGTCCTGAAGGAGGTTTTTCTCGGCACGGCCCAGACGACGTCAGTGATCTTCGTGATCCTGGTGGGCGCGTTGATCTTTTCCTCCTACCTCGCGGTCAGCGGCGCGTCGGGGTCGGTGTCGGCGTTCATTATCGGGCTGGACATGCCGATGATGGGCATCGTCTGCCTCTACGTGCTGCTCCTGCTCGTGCTCGGCTGCATGGTCGATCCGGTCTCGGTGATGTTCCTGACCGTGCCGATATTCGTACCGCCGCTGATCGCCCTTGGCGCGCATCCCATCTGGCTGGCGATCGTCGTGGTGAAGACGCTTGAGATCGGCCTGATCACGCCGCCGGTGGGTTTGAATGCCTTTGTGCTGAAAGGGGTTGCGCCCTCTTTCTCGCTGAAGGAGATTTTCGGGGGTATTTGGTGGTTCCTGCAGGTCGAGGTGATCACGCTGATCCTGATCCTCCTGATCCCAGCGATCGCCACTTTCCTGCCAGACCTAGCCTTCTGAAGGATTGCTGCGGCCCCACCACGTCCGGGCAAGGGGGCTGCCCCCGACGAAGGCAGCGCTGCCGAGGGCGTCCTGAATGCGCAGGCATTCGTTCCATTTGATCATCCGTTCCGATCGCGTG
>ERZ1740058.761-NODE-761-length-21065-cov-12.853213_pt1 | contig 21065 bp, 17 predicted proteins | sample MGYA00581745_ERZ1740058 | MGnify/ENA primary metagenome ERZ1740058 (study PRJEB43018, sample SAMN04849742) | marine metagenome | isolation source: floating plastic debris | place: Pacific Ocean | collected 2008-08-30 | study: EMG produced TPA metagenomics... | reverse complement strand
TGACGTAGTAGCGCGAAGGGCGCAGACCGTTGCGATCGAGCACGGCCCCCATCATCGTGCCGTCGGTGAAAGCAATGGACGCAGGGCCATCCCACGGCTCCATCAAGCAAGAGTGGTATTCGTAAAACGCCTTTTTCTCAGCACTCATGGACTCGTGCCCCGCCCAGGGCTCGGGAATCATCATCATCATTGCGTGGGGCAGCGAGCGTCCAGACAGCGTCAGCATTTCCAGCGTGTTGTCAAAAATGGTGGAATCGCTGCCGTCCACATTAATAATGGGCTGGGCTTTTTTCAGGTCGTCGCCAAACAATGCTGACTCGAACATCGACTGGCGGGCGTGCATCCAGTTGATGTTGCCGCGCATCGTATTGATTTCGCCGTTGTGAGCGATGTAGCGATAGGGGTGCGATCGCTCCCAACTGGGAAAGGTATTGGTGCTAAAGCGTGAATGCACCAGTCCCAAAGCGCTTTCGATATCGGGGTCGCTGAGGTCGGGGTAATACTCGCCGACCTGCACCGGCATCAACATGCCCTTATAAACGATGGTGCGGCAAGAAATGCTGGCCGGATACCAGTAGCGATCGATGCCGGAATGCCGCGTCGCCATGTGCGACTGCTTGCGAATCACATAAAGCTTGCGCTCAAAGGCCAACTCGTCCGCCAAGTCAGGGCTGCGGCCAATGAACACCTGCTCCATAAAAGGCTCGCTGGCCTGCGCCGTCTCCCCCAGCGTGGCATTGTTGGTCGGCACATCGCGCCAGCCCAATATTGACTGCCCGGAAGCCGTGACAATCTCTTCAAAAATTTGCCGACTTTGCTGGCGCACCGTCGCATCAGGTGAGGCATACATCATGCCCACCCCGTACTGGCCCGGCTCGGGCAGATCAATCCCCTCAGCCGCCGCCACCTTGGTCATGAATTTGTGGGGCAACTGCATCAAAATGCCTGCTCCATCCCCGGTGTTGGGTTCAGCCCCGACAGCGCCGCGATGATTGAGATTTAACAAAATGGTCAGCGCTTGCTCAACGATGTCGTGAGAGGCTTGGCCCTTCATTTGCACCACAAAGCCAACCCCACAGGCATCATGCTCAAACTGCGGATCGTAAAGGCCTTGCTTGGCGGGCGGAGTTTGACGAATCATTATTGATATGGGCCTTAAACATCACAGGGGATCAGCCAGGGCAATCACGCTACCCAGCGTGGATTGCGGGCGCGATCGCGTTGGCGTGTTGGAGAATTATCTATCCAGAAAATTACTTTTCCGGCTGTACTTAAGAAAATCGTCAGATATCATTACGGTTTTCTGAATCATTTCTTATTGAAAACAGGATTCTCTGACGATGTTCGGTGAAATTTTCAAGTTAGGTCACTCCCACAAATCCGTTGCAACTTGTTAATGCAGATAGGGATTTTATCACCTTTGTCCGACCCATTAGCCAGAGACGTTGGCCTTAAGGCAGCGATTCTACTGGTGTCATCAATCTCAGCTTTTTGCAGCGATCGCCCTGAGTCTCGACAGTTCTTCTTACAAAATATAAACAAACACCTCAGTCAGTACATAACTATAACGGTTCGTTTATGTATCGTAGATAACCGTCTGTAGATGTTTGACAATGGTGAATTAGAAGCTAAATTGCAGAGAAACTTTCGACCAAGAGAGACCATCTCAGCCTTCATCACGATTTATCACTTCTGTCTAGAACACATCATTAAATTGTGCTCTCCTCTGTGATTTAGTCTCAGACCCTTGTCAACAATCGAGGCCGATCCCATGACTTTACACACGCATCCCTCTCCCGACAAAGTCTACGAAAATTTAGAAAAGCTAGATCAAGCAGATACCGCTCAAAGTGCTGAATATCGTCAAGATGCCGTTGAAGTGTTGGCCGACTTAGAGGTCGATATTGAGGTGAGACAAGAGATTGCCGATCGCTTAGACGATGCCAACCATCTCATGACCCTCAACAACGTTGACGGCGAAGACAGCTATTAATCCATGATGCCCCGACTGGATGGACTCGCCCTGCTCAGGATGGATTTTGGGCGGGGCGTCGCCGTTGATGACCAACTGACATGCCGCTGCAGTCGCAACCAGCTTCAGCAGTCGCCAGTCTTGTACAAGCTCAAGCCCGGCGCTTCAGTTGCACTTGGCAGGCCGTGAGCAACGCTCATATCGAGCGAGACGGTCCATGGGCAAGAAACATGAACTTGGAAAGTTTACGGCTGCGATCGCTCATATCCTAGGCAGAGGCGATGGCCAGATTTAGCCATCGTCAGCAAAATCTGCCGGCAGGATCGATGGCAATCTTCATCTCGCCATCGATCCTGCCATCAGTCCATCTGCGTCTGACCCTATCGCTGTCCACCTCACCGGCAAGACGGCTGCTGGCCAGTCAGTCCCCGCCTTAGCGACCCTGCTCGGTAGCAAGCCGAGACCGGCAGCGTGGACAACCGAGCGCTCTCCACTCTATGGACTTTCGGGAAATGTCAGGTTGCCCAGTGGATGACATTTAACAATCGCAAATTCCATATCGCATGAGCGAAGGGGGAAATTTGGCCAGGGATGCTTCTCGCGACGGCTGTCAAAACCGCTTAGAGCTATTCGTGCTGACCCATTTTGCTGGCCTGTGGTGGTTAGTACAGCAAAGTCGATGCCTGACTCGCTGGGTCAACCGATTCCTGACGAATCTCACAATTTACAAAGTGGCGACGCGTCCTTATCCGTTCAGTCTGATGACGCTGGACGAGCATATTCCCGACACCGATCGCCCCAAAAAGACGGATACCTACACCTCTTGGGAATCTCTGACCGATCGCACCTACACGGGTCGTCACCTCCCACCCGATCCCGACTTTAATCACAGCGATGCCTTGCCCACGCCAGCAGCAGCAGCGGATCTGTTTCGCCAACGCCATGGGGAAACCATCTACTCTCAAAAATCAACCTTGCTGTTTCCCTATTGGGTGCAGTGGTTCACCGACGGATTTTTGCGCACCGATCGCGATAATCGGTTAAAGAATACCTCCAACTACCACATTGATTTAGCCCCTGTGTATGGTCTCAATCGCCAGACCACCCATCGGCTCAGAACCTTTACCGGCGGCAAACTCAAAAGTCAGCAACTCAATGGGGAAGAATATCCCCTGTTTTTTTACGAAGATCCGGAACAAGGGGTGATCAAAGAAGAATTCCGTGATCTCTACGTTCCCCTGAATGACGAAATTCGACTGCCGCCGGAACGCAAAGCCAAGCTGTTTGCCATGGGGGTGGAAAGGGCCAACGTCCAAATTGGTTATGTCATGCTCAACGTCATTTGTCTGCGGGAACACAATCGCCTGTGCGACATTCTGGCCGCCGCCTATAGCGATTGGGATGACGAAAGACTGTTTCAAACCGCTCGCAATATTTTGCTAGCCACGATCATGAAAATCGTGGTCGAAGACTATGTCAATCACATTACGCCATACCATTTCAATGTGATTCTCGATCCGGCCTCCTTTACCAACGAGAAGTGGTATCGCGAAAACTGGATGACGATTGAGTTTAACTTTGTCTATCGGTGGCACAGCGCCCTACCGCAAACCTTTATCTACGCGGGCGATCGCCAACCCATTAGCAATTCCCTCTGGAACAATCAGATGATTTTAGATCGGGGGATTGGGGCAGTCCTCGCGGAAACCTGCACCCAGCCCGGCAGTCACATTGGCCTGTTCAACACACCCGAATTCCTCGTTGACCTGACCGAGGTCCCCACCATTGCCCTCGGGCGACGCACCCAACTCGCCAGTTATAACGATTATCGAGAGGCGTACCAGTATCCTCGGGTCAAGCGCTTTAACCAAATTACGGGCAATCCAGAGACCCAAGCCCGACTGGAAGCCCTGTATGGTCGTGTCGATAACATTGAACTGTATGTGGGGCTCTACGCTGAAGATGCCCCCCAAAACTCGGTCTTAGGGCCGCTGATTACCCGCATGATCGGCATTGAAGCACTGTCTCACGTCATGACAAACCCGCTACTGGCCGAAAATGTTTACACCCAAGATACTTTTTCAGCGGTGGGCTGGGAGAGTATCCACGAGACCCGCACGCTCGCCGATCTCGTCAACCGCAATGTGCCACAAGGCGATGACCCCTTCAATATCACCTTTTATCGGGGGTGATCGTGATGGCCTTGCTCACAGCATATCCGGCACAGGGCAGCCAGAAAGTCTCGTCCCTAGGGCGCATCATCCATTGAGGGGCAAAGGCTCGGAGGCAAGCCCGAAAATGCCCAGATTCCACGCGATCGCTCAGAGCTGAAAACACGACACAGCCATCTCCCCCTTGAGGACTGACGCATGATCCCCTTGCATCCCCCTTCGCGCAGCGGGCCCGGAGGGCGTATGGCTGGGGGAAGTTGCATCCGGTTTCTGCAACATTGGGGCTAATACCAATTCTCTAAATACCGGCTACAGATAGAGCTTCCAGAATCGACTTTCGTCCGGTGATGGAGGCGATGATCGCCGGGGTGAGGTCTAATAAACGGTCGCGGATCAGGTCTCGTAATGCCGTCAGACTTTGGGGTCGCCGCCAGCGCAGGCGTTTTTTCAGGTACTGCCAAACTTGTTCAATGGGATTGCACTCGGGGCAGTGCGGCGGTTGAAACATCAAGATGAGGTTATCGGGCACTTGCAACCGCTTGGCACGATGCCACCCAGCCTGGTCTAACTGAATGATGAGAATGCTGTCAGCGTACTGTTTGGCAACCAACTGGAGGAAGGCTTCAAAGCAGTCCGTGTTGCAGTGGGTGAATTCGTAGAAGAAATGCTCACCCGTGGCGGGTTCCACGATGCCGTAAAGATAGGTTGCTTGAAAGGGCCACTGCACTTGACCCTGAGGCTTCACACCCCGAGTCGTGATTTTCCGCCCCGTCAGGGTTTTCAGGCCAAAACGACTTTCGTCTCCACAGAAAAACCGCACCTGACCACTCCATCCCAGAATGCTCCAGGCGAAGTAGGCCAGCATCGCTAGGTTCTCAGGGAGTTTTTTTTTATAGTTCTCCAGGCGGGCCTCGTCTTGATGTGCACTCTGCGGACGCACGACTTTGGGCGCGGCCTGGAGGCGGTCGTGCACCAGTCGGTGAACCGTTTTGTAAGGGGCGACAATGCCCAACTCGGTCTCTAACCACTGGCAAATGGCCCCATAGCGCTCAAAGCCTTCTGATTGCTCAAGGCGTTGCCGCAACGCTGTTTGCGCCCATCCCGGAATACTCCACTGGCGACCGACTCGCGGTTTGTGGCTCAGCAGTTGCGCCATGCCACCCTCCCGATAGCGTCTGGCCCATTTCTGCACGGTCACCCGATGACGCCCCAAGAGTAAGGCCGCCTGTTCCATGGTCTGAGCTTGTGCGCTTTTGAGCAGATAGAGCAGGTGCACCCGATCTTTATCGGTCGCGGTTTTTTGTTGGCCCCGAAGTGTTTTGAGGTCTTCTAAAGTTTCGGTGATTTCCAGATGGTAAATGCCTGACATGGAGGAGGACTGAATGCTTCTATTCTCTTCTAGCATCTGTAGCCCCTCTTGGGAGAATTGGTATAAGGGGGCCAAACCCGGACGCCACTGCGTAAGTCCTGCCCTTACATGCAGACAGTCTCCAGTACGAGCTTGATCAGGCTTTTGTCAGTAAGAACTGGCCATTACCGTTGTACTCACCATCGCAAGTGGCGAAGATGGTACCCAATAGCAACAGGTAGAAACGCCACATCCGACGAAACTTGGCGTAGTCCATGCCGTAGTTCAGATCCTTAACCGCATCTTGACTGGCATCAAAGCGCTCTAACCATGAGGTTAATGTTTTGTGGTAGTTGATGCCGTTCATGTACCATCTCTGAACTGTTTTCAAATCGCGATCGCAACTCGGAATGGCATCAAAATTCCAATACCGACCATGAGGAAAAATGTATTTGTGGGTGAACCCAGAGGACATGTTGTTAGGAATCCGCACCGTAATGATGTGGATAAATATTTTGCCATCGTCCTTAATCATGGACGCCATTTTTCGAAAGGCCTTGGTCAGATTCCCCACATGTTCGAAAACCCCAATGGTGAGAATCTTGTCAAACTTTTCTGGAAATTCGACCTGATTTAGATCGCCTTCGCAGAGGGTGAAGCGCTCCGAGCTGAGATAGCTCTTAGTATCCTGAATTTTCTGTCGAATGTACTGGCATTGCTCGTGGCTTAAGTTCAGCCCCGTGAATCGCACATTCGGGAATTTAGACATGATGTAGTTAGGGACGCAGCCCCAACCACAGCCAAAATCAAGAATGCGATCGCCATCCTGAATATCAAGGCGTTCGATCACCTGATCGATCATATGCATCTGGCACTCTTCTAAATTCTCCGCCCCCCATTCCCAAAATCCTGTGCTGTATTTGGGATAAATTAACTCCCAATCCCCCAACATGCGATTAAGCATGGCTTGGGGCAAATCATACTGAAGGGCCATCAGATCTTTAGAACCCTCAGCTACCTGATCGGTTTCCTGCAGCACCCATTCATAGGGCGCTAGTAAACTCGGGAAATGCTTGAAGAAAACAGGCATACTCGCATGCATACTCGCCCGCATAATGCGATCAGGCACTTCCAAACCATTCATGTAGGCTTCTGCGAATGCCATTTGAGCGGCGTTAAAAATCCGGCTAACCGCTCGATTAGCCTTGTAGGCGATAGGGCTTTTGGCATTAACATCTCCGGTCAAGGGGAGGTGCCTTTCAAACGTCACGGATTGTTGAGCAGAAGTCATAGAGCCACCTATTTGTTGAGGACTGTTTCACGGAACGGATTAGAAATCAGCCTGCCAACTCGCTGCGATTAGAAATCCGGTCTCTTAGAAACTCGACGACGAAATTTCATCACAATTCACCACACCATTCGCGGAAGTAGATTGTCTGGACAATAAATAAAGGCAGCTTGATGCTGCCACTATTCACAACCCTTATACCAAGTCTGGCTATTTGGTTGCCGGATAAAAATTAAGGATTGCAGATAATCTCAGGAGAAAATAATCAAATCGAAGACTATAGCGGCATTTCAGTCTTTCTAACTTTTTCTAAGGGCTTTTTTTTTCTGAGCTGAAGCATTTCTCTTGGCCAGCAGCATACCCGAGACTAATTCTCTAGAAATGGGATTTAGAGCGTTAGGGAGATCAATCAGACCCAGTTCAACCTGAGACATCATCCGGCTGAGCACGACTTTATATTTTTAATATTTCAAATGAAGGGAAGGCCATGTCGTCGCAACATCGAGCCCTCCTACAAAAAGGGCAAAAATTCAAAGGGGGAATATTATTTCTCCCAGAATCGTTCGGGATAAAACCGAATCTGGCGGATACGACGGTGGCGTTTAAGGAGAAAGGGCTAATTAAACCAGCCAGGCGGTGCGTTGGCCTATCACCACAACACACCGCCTGGCTGGTTTTGGTGCGTCATCGCTGGGCGTGACGCACCCTATGCTCATTAGGGCGACCCACTGATTTTCCTGAAGCGTAAGCCCTGACTCAAATCCAAGATTTATCGCGTTACCGTTGGCTCCGGCTGGTTGCCTGCAGAGGGCTCAGGCTGATTGCGAGGATTTGCCCGAGCTAGTAGATTAGCTTCCTTGGGCACCTTGACTCGAGTGGCTAAGCCCACCCCTTCCAGCAGCTTGATAAAGCGATAGGTCGGGTCAGGCAGATAGGCCACGCGATCGGCTCGCAGCGTAATGCCATGGCGACTCGATGACGGAAACGCATGGTGCAAGTTGTGCCAGCCTTCGCCCAACGTGAGCAAGGCCACAAATCCGTTGTTGCGGCTCGTATCGTCGGTTTGAAACGGCTGCGTGCCAGCTAAATGGCTCAGGGAGTTCACCGTTTGCACCCCATGAAACAGCACCGTCGTACTGAGGAAAAACGCCCCCAGATACTCTAAGCCCCCAATCCAATAGGAGACTGCGCCCAGCGCTACCAGCGGCACAAAGTGCAGGCGATCGAGCAGCCGTAGGAAGGCATCGTTTTCGACATCGGCGGGCAGCTTGGTCGGAAAAAACTGGCGCGATAACAGCCAGCCCCCTTGCGACCAATAAAATCCGTTGACCCCTCGGGGGGGGAGATACGGCGAATGGGGATCGTTCAGCTGGTCTGCATGTTGGTGATGGGCGAGATGATGGGCTTTCCACCAGCTCGGCCCCATTTGCCCGGCTGCTGACGTCACGACACAGCCAATCCATAACAGCGGTTTAGGAGCCTGATAGCTTTTGTGGGTAAGCAGACGATGGTAAATGCCTGTGGTTCCTAGCATCCGCAGCACGTACCAGAAAACGGCCCAAGCCACGGCCCCGACTGACAAACCGGTCATGAGTAGGAGCAGTGATCCGACATGGCTGACGAGGATCAGCGCTGGCCCAATTAGATAGAGCACAACCGTCAGCCGAGAATATTGCCGCATATTTTTCTTTGATTGTCCGGTATTGAGTAAACCTCAGTCTACCGGCATCTGCCTCTACTCAAATCCCCCGAAGGACAATCCACCCTGGTCAAAGCAGATGGGGGCGTTGAATTCAACATCATGCACGGTAAACGCGAGACGCCTTACCTCTATAGCGTTCCCCTGCTATCAACCGGCTTTGACACGGGCATCGTTCGTCGCAGGTGGAACCCGGGTCAAATTTTAGGGTCTTAACAGGTAGAACGCAGCAATGCGTTTCGCAGAGGATTAGGGCGGATGAGCGTTCCTCGTAGACCTACAGGCAAATCGATAGGTGGCTCATCGCAGCATCACCCGCAACGCATTCATTGAAATATGGCTAACTAAAAAAACACAGATGCAGAATTCTAGTTTTATCCAAGAGGTTGTTCGGCTGACGAACGAGTTTCGAACCCAAAACGGTCTGGGCGTACTCTCCGTCGACATCGATCTGACTGAGGCGGCCCAATCCTATTCAGCAACCATGGCACGTGGGGACTTTTTTAGTCACATCGGGAAAGATGGCTCACTGCCGTGGGATCGGGCGGAGGCCGCTGGGTACGAAAGTGGCATCATCGGCGAAAACATCGGGATGGGCTTTTCGACGCCAGACGAGATTGTGGACGCCTGGATAGACAGCAAGAGCCATCGAGCCGCCATGCTCAATCCTCGATACAACGAGATTGGCGTGGGTTACTACTTTCTGAAAAACGATACCGGCTCGGTCAATTACAACTCGTATTGGACGCAACTGTTTGGTCAGGGCGACATCGAAGTGCTGGCCACTGACCACAGCACCACCGTCTTTGATCCAATCCAGTATGGGGCTTCCTATAGTGATTTGATTGCCGCCTATGGCTACGATCCGATCTCCTTTGAGCAGCACTACATCATTTTTGGCAGAGCCGAAGGTCGGATTAGCGATCGCTTTGACGAAGAGCGTTACTTAGCCTCTTATGACGATTTGATCGAGGCGTTTGGCTACGACCCCGCGACCGCGACCGCCCACTACATTCAATTTGGCCATCGCGAAGGCCGCTCTGATGACGGGTTTAAGCCGCTGCAATATTTGGCATCCTACGGGGATCTACTCACTGCCTTTGGGACAAATGCCGAATCTGCCACCCAGCATTATATTCAAATGGGCCATCGCGAAGGCCGCTCTGATGAGCTATTTGATGCGGGCCGCTATTTAGCTTCTCACGCTGACCTGATTCAGGCCTTTAGCTATGACACCGAGAGCGCATCGGCCCATTACATCCTTTTTGGAATCAGCGAAAATCGTTCTACCACATCATTTGACCCTGCCGTCTACTTAGGGCTACATGCCGATTTGCAGTCAGCGTTTGGGAGTGACCTCACCGCCGGCACTCGACACTATATTCAGCTGGGATTCATTGAGGGCAGGGCGACGGGCGCTTAGGGTCTGCGCGTTAATCAAGGCCCCGAACATGGCTGTGGATGGGTGGGAAGGCATCAGGGCCAGCCCCTACGGCATGAACATGAAGCAGTCGGAAGTCGGAGGTCAGAATACAAAAGCTGATCTGATGGTGATTTCAGGCATTGGGGGTGACCTGATCAAACTGCGACTTGACATAGCAGCTGAGAAGAAGTCTTCCACCAGATAGACCGCAAGGTTCCATCACGTCAAAATTGCGCCGCCCATCAGCTTTTCGTAGCGGCGCTTGAGTTCTTGTCGCAGAATGGGAAACTCTGACAGTTCAGGATCTTTGTCGATCAACGCTTCCGCAGCTTGGCGGGCGATCGCCAGTGCATCTTGATCGGCCACCAGACTAGCAAGGGCAAAGTCCGGCAGGCCCGACTGGCGCGTTCCCAACACCTCACCTGGCCCCCGAAAGCGCATGTCCATTTCGGAGATAAAGAAGCCGTCTTGTGATTCTTCGAGCACCTTGAGCCGCTGCAGCGCGATGTCGGTACGGGTGCTGCTCATCAACAGGCAAAAGGATTGCGCCGCGCCTCGACCGACACGGCCCCGGAGCTGGTGCAGTTGCGATAGTCCAAAGCGCTCGGCATGTTCAATCAGCATGACAGTGGCGTTGGGCACGTCTACGCCCACTTCGACGACGGTGGTGGAAACGAGAATCTGACTGTGGCCGTCGCGGAACTGAGTGATGGCGGTGTCTTTTTCCGCAGAACTCATGCGTCCGTGCAGCAAGCCCACTTTAAATTCGGGAAACACTTCTTCCTGCAGTCGTTGGTGCTCGTCGATCGCCGATCGCAAATCGAGCTTTTCTGACTCTTCGACCAGGGGCAGCACGACATAGATTTGCCGACCCTGGGCGATCTCCCGGCGAATCAGGTCGTAGGCATGGGTGCGATCGCGGCCCTTGAGCAAGGTGGTTTGAATCGCCTTGCGCCCCGGTGGCAGTTCATCGATTTGGCTGACTTCCAAGTCCCCATGCAGCGTTAGCGCCAACGTGCGGGGAATTGGCGTCGCCGTCAGCGTCAGCACATGGGGATTATCGCCCTTGCGCTGCAGCCGCGCCCGCTGCTGCACGCCAAACCGATGCTGCTCATCGATTGCCACTAAGCCCAAGCGTTGAAACTGCACGGGGTCTTCGATCAGCGCGTGGGTGCCCACCAGCAGCGGCAGTTGCCCCGTCACCAGATCTGACAGAGTTTGTCGTCGCTTGGCCGCCCGAGTCGAACCCGTGAGCAACTCCACCGGCAGGCTGAGCGCGTTAAACCAGCCCACCAGCTTGCGGTAGTGCTGCTCGGCCAGCACCTCGGTCGGGGCCATCAGCGCCCCCTGATACCCCGTTTGAATCGCCGCTAAGATGGCTACCACCGCCACCACCGTTTTGCCCGAGCCGACATCTCCCTGCACCAGCCGATTCATCGGTGTCGGTTGCTGAATGTCGGTCAAAATTTCATTCACCACCCGCTGCTGCGCGCCGGTGAAGGCAAACGGCAGGTTGTCATAAAACTGGTCAATCAGCGCTCCCGTCGGCGCTAAAATCACCGAGGTCGCTTGCTGTCGCCGCGTTTGGCGGCGTTGCAATAGTCCCAATTGTAGGTAGAAAAACTCGTCAAACACCAGGCGGCGGCGGGCCTGCTGCAGCGTTTCATCATCCTTGGGAAAGTGAATGTGGGCGATCGCTACCGGCAACTCAACCAGTCCAAACTCTTGACGAATGGCAGCGGGCAACGGATCTGGGAGGGCGATCGCGGTCGGCAACGCGGCCACCACCGCCCGCCGCACCAGCGCCGCACCCACCCCTTCCGTGAGGGGATACACCGGCACGATGCGACCCACGGTTAACGATTCGGCCTCTCCGTCCGGCCCATCCAGCACCTCCAAATCGGGACTATCGAGGGTGATGCCATACTTGTTCTTTTTCACCAATCCCGAAGCCGCGACCACGGCCCCGACTGGATACTGCCGCTTCTGACTCTGCTGCCAGCCCATGTTACGAAAGCGCTTGCCCGGCCAGAACTTGGTCAGGCGAATCTGGCCCGTCGCATCTGTCAGCACCAGCTCTTGAATCGTCAGATTCGGATTTCTGGGGCTGCTAAAACAGCTCGATCGCTTCACCGTGCCCACCAACGTCACCGTTTCCCCCGGCTGCAGCTCGCGGATGGGCACCTGCTGCGCGTAGTTGATGTAATCGCGGGGATAGTAATGCAGTAAATCTAGCGCCGTCAGCAGGCCCAGCTTCGCCAACCGTTCCGCATTCTTGGGGCCAACGCCTTTGAGATAGGTGACGAGCTGCTCAGGCGGCGATACCTGGCCGTTTCGCCCGGCTGGCGCCGCTGGCGCTGATGGAGCGGTTTTTGAGCGCCCGATCGCAGTCTTCGTCGCCCGCCCATTCTTCGCGGGGCTACTCGCCTGAACCTTCGCCGCAGCGGGTTTCGCCTGCTCTAAAGATTTCTTGGTTTCGTAAAGGGTTTGTCGCGTTTCGGCCACCAAATGCTGCCGCGCGGCAAAGCTCATGTCGCGATACCGGCCATAATCTGCCGCCAGCGATCGCCACTGTCCCTGTTTGTCCGCAGGCAAGGGGGCGGGCGGAGCCGACAGTTCCCCCTGCAAAAACTCACTAAAACGCTGTTGGTGCCCCTCTAGATCGTTAAACCCGCGATCGGCTTCGACCATCAGAGCCTTTTGTAGGCGAGTCCAGTCAGGCGTGGTTGCATTGTGGAGAGTTTCGCTCATACGCCCAATCGACAAAAGTCTTAAAAGCTAACAGACTCAAAAACTAAAGGGAACCCCAAGATTGCTCAGGATTCTAACCCGAGAACGGCTGAGGCGGGGAAGCTCCATTCTAAAACTGCTCGCCGGTCATCTGTTCACTATCAGCATCGATTCATTCAGCGATCGCCGCCGCATGAGAGCAGCCCAAAAAAACTCCCAAGCGTTGATAGCTTGGGAGGATTAAGTCGTATTCAAAGGAAGTGTAAGCAAGAAAAATTAGCACCCAAAGCAATCTAGCTGTGGCAATTAAGCTTCAGCCTGACTGCCTTTTTGTCGCCGCCGCGCCACCGTAGCGACACCAGCCAACACCATTAAGCCAGCAGCAGAGGCAGGCTCAGGAACGGACTTTGGCTCTAGATCTAAGTTGATATCAGACTTGGTGAGATTTTTATGATCATCAACGGTGTAAGTTTCAACCAGCGTTCCGTTGACATACAGCTCGCCCGTATAGCCAAACCAAACAGAGAATCCTAAGTCCTTATCTTTGTCGTTAGCACCTTCGCCTAACTGACCAACATAGGTGGGATTGGGGTCACCGCCGTTGTTATCCAAATGCTTTTGATAGGTGTTTTCGCTTGAGGCCCGGTTAAAGAGCTGCAGTTCAGAGCCCGCATACTCGCCCTGACCAATCAAAGTACTGTTATCGGTATCAATGCTGTAGAAATCCCAGTTAGTTAAGGCATTCTGGCGTCCCCCGGCGTGACTGGCCCCCTTCGTACCACCAGTCCAGCCGTCAATAATGTCAAATTTCAAATCCAGATCAAAAATCTGGTTGCTATTGCCCTTGTTAGACACGGTGCCCATGAGTTGGATGTAGTCAACATCACCATCATCATCAGCATCCCACTCGGTCAGCATGCCAGGAGTATCAAAGAGAAAATCAGAGCTCGCAGCATAGCCGGCATTCTTCAAACCGTGCAGCCAGACCGCGTGCTGGCCATCCTTATATTCGTCGGCTTGATAGCTACGCAAGGCGGAAGCTGCATCGGCTTGTCCGGCAGCGCCCAGTAGCGTCGAGCCAGTCACCAGCATTCCTAAAAAGACTCGGGTTAGTTTCATAGTCCTCTAAAAACCTGTATCAGTATTTCTTCGGCGCGCCATACAAATAATGTATCAAAAAAGACTAATCTAAACATGAGCGTACGTGTTTATGCTGTGTGTTTTTGATGAAGACTTTAGAGCGTCTAGCGACGACCAGAGCGTTTTCCGCAATTACTGGCAATCTACAGCAGAGTTTCTGGGATCAGCCCTGACGCTGGTCAGCAATCTCACTGCCTTGACCGCGATCTCCCAAAACCGAAGGCAATCAGCATTAGCAGGGCGAGCAGAGTGGGATGTCCTGCAGGCGAGCTTTGCCCAACTCGAAGGAGCAAACCAGAGGGGTCTCAACACAAAATTACCGACTGTTGAGTGGAGCACTCAACAGTCGGCAACGAACGATCGCTCACTCGCGATGCATGGCGATCAGAGCGATCTTGGGTAAAACGATCCGGTCGAAATATCAAACCGAGCGATCAGGGCTCGTAGATTTGAGCTTCGATGCCTTGATTGTTTAACTCTTCGGTCAAGGCAGCGGCGCCTTCTTCACTGCTAAAGGCCCCTAATTGGATGCGGGCACCCACGTCAAAATTGCGCACATAGGCATCGTCCACAACTTCACGGGCCTCATCTAAAGACGGATCACCCGTATAGTCTGACACCACATAGTAAGAACTCACCGGTCCTGGACTCGCAGCGGGAGACGCATTGCTGGCAGCAGGGGCTGCCCCAACAGTTGCGGGAGCCGGTTGAGTCGCGGGAGCGGGAGCGGGGGCTGGAGCCGCAGCAGGCTCTTGATAGGTGGGGGCGATCGCGGCGGGACGCGGAGCCGGGGTAATGTTTTGCGGGATCTGATTGACCTGCTGTGGCGTCCCCGCAACGGCTGTCCCATTGGCGGCTGCATTGCCCGTGTTCGCTTGACCAGGCCCCAAACCGTTGGCAGCGCTAACGTTACCCGGTACGAGCTGAGCAGGCTGCCCCCCTAGCGGCGAGGTGTTGGAGGGCAAATTACTGAGCGTGTTGAGATCTAGGGTCGAAAATTCTCGCTGTGAGAGATCGGGGCCGAGGGCACTCAGCGGTGGCCCCTCAGGGCTGGCGATCGCGTCAGCATCGGCAGTCACCCCATCAACTGCTTCAACCTCATCAACCGCTGTGCTTGGCAAAAGGCGCGCCAGCGGCGTATTGCCGAACAAGTTTTGGGCTGCAGAGGGGTTGACGAGCACAAACCCAAACCCAGCGCTCGCGACGAGCAGCAGCATCAATGCGCCCAAGCCGAGCGGCGTATTGATGCCCTCAAACCAGCTTTTTGAAGTGGGTGAAGCCACTGGCCCAGGCCCTGCTGCTGGATACGAGTTATCAAAGTTTTGCAGTAGCGCCTCAGAAGACTCCAGATAATTGTCTGGCTGCGGTGCGGCCTGCCGAACGAGGGCGCTTCTCAGGTTGGCAACCTCTGAGCCATTGCCACTTGCTGCTGCCACAACGGTGGCAGGGGCCGTGGCCGTTTGCGAAATACGCGGATTGGGCGGTGGCGGCGGGGCGGCCGTCGCCCGCGCGGGCGATCGCACCGGTTTAGCGGGTGCCGGTACGTTGATCAAATTGAGCGATCGCTGACGCCGTGATTGAAATTGGGGCGGCGCAACGTTGGGCTGAGCTTCGCCTCGCTTGGCATAGCGATACCGTGCTAGCTCGTAGTCCAGATTGATGTTGAGACTACACAACGTACTTCTTAAAGGGGGTTTCAGTCCTTCTAGCAGGGCGCTATTCGCCAACTGCGATTGAGAATAAGACTGCTGAGGGGCAGTGGAGGGGGTCATGGGGCTCGCCTCACAGAAAATGCCAACACGGTTTACACCAACGATGCATACTAACCACAAATCGCTTTAGCCCTTGATAGAGGGCCTTTTGCCGATATCTGCGGTAACTCGCATCTAGTTATAGCAATGTCTGCGTAAAAGTGAGCATTCTTTTAAAACAAGATTTACTCATCATGAGTAAGCGATCGCTATATTTAGGGGAGTGTGAGGGATAAATCACGCCATCCCTAGCGACTTCACCGCCTGTCGTCGGGGTAAAGTGTAGGACGACGCCTACCAGTTACCAGGCATTGCCCTGATCCAAACTGACACCCATTGTCCATGCGGCGTCAGCCACCCCCCTCAACGCCGTCACCGTAGAGCATCATCTGCCTAGCAATGCCTCCTTGCTAGGGTGTGTTCTGTTTGCCCCTCTCGCCTGTCCGGCGTTAATCATGAGCCTTTAGCGATGCAGTCGATTCAAGCCCTGATGAATAATCTGGAGCGATCTCCTCAATGGCAGGCGTCCTCCGGTTTGCGCCAGGTGTTGGCGATTTGGCCCCAATTGGTTGGCAACGCCGTCGCTCAACACAGTCAGCCCACCAAGGTTTATCGAGAGGTGTTGCAGGTGTCCGTGTCGAGCGCGGCTTGGGCACAAACACTGACCTTTGAGCGCACCCGCATCCTACAAAAGCTGCACCAAAAACTCCCCTCGCTGGAAACCAAAATTCGCGATCTGCGCTTTGCCACTGCTGAATGGCGGCGGCTCACGCAGCGATCGCATCCCCTCACCGTGAACTCCCTAGCCCATCACCCCAGTTGGGCCGCCTTGAATCTTGATGCTTCCCCCTTACCCCCAGCAACGGCTAACGGCGCTTTTCAAAAGTGGGCTGAGCGCAAACAGGCTCAGTTAGCAAATCAGAGCCAATGCCCCTGCTGCCACAGTCCATGTCCGAGCCAAGAGCTGCAGCGATGGCAAGTCTGTGCGATTTGCCAAGCTCATCAGTGGCACACACTGCAAAGCCAAGATCGTCAAGAGACAAAGCACAAGAAAAAGATTTGAATTCAGGGTTTCAACAGGAAAACCAAACCGCAATCCATTCACCTGAAATCCAAAAAAATCTAAGCGGCGAATAAATGCTCAATATTTTCCGTCCTTTCTCTCATCTCATTGGCATCCGAAAAGCTACTGAATTCATTTAGCTAAAATCATTTAAAATTCAAATATTCGGTGAAAATCAGGAGATTCTTCAGAGGCAGTGACAACTTTTCATTCCTCACAAAATCCGATCCCAGACTCCATACAATCAATTCAAAGTGGTTTTACCTCCACGCCGGAGAGTATAGATTCCTGAAGAGATCATAAAGAGAATATAAAACCACTTATCGGCGCTATTCACGTCGAAACGATTGAGGGGATTAAGTCTGCTGCTTTTTCCCTGCCAAAATGAGCAAAATCATTTAGACATCATAGAGAAGCTCTGTTTTTGGATGATTTTCTAATGGACGCCAATCAGTTAGATGTCTCTTGTTGTCAACGCTGCCGTCACTTCACCCTGGCAGGCCGACGAGGGGGACATTGTAGCCAGCTCAACGTACCTGTGCAGGGTAGTTGGTCTGCCTGCTCTTTGGCCAATCCCGTATTTCTAGTAGAGTCTGTCAGCACCGTGACTCAACCTCAGATGGCGGCTTGGCCCGCAGGTTTAAAGGTAAGCACCCACGACTTTGATCCAGCAGAGCCCAACCATTTGGTAGAAGCAGTCCAATAACCAAGCAGTTCAAGCAATTTTGCTGCCTTTGGCCATACTTTTCAAAGCAAAACGCTGAACCGTGATCAATTGGTTCAGCGTTTTGTTTATGGCAACCAGGGATATTGATCAAAGTCGGGCGATCGCTTGTCTAAAAACGCCTGTTTCCCCTCGGCCCCTTCTTCCGTCATGTAATACAGCAGCGTCGCGTTGCCCGCCAATTCTTGCAGACCGGCTTGGCCATCACAGTCTGCATTAAAAGCCGCTTTGAGACAGCGAATCGCGATCGGGCTCTTGCTTAAAATTTCGCGCGCCCACTGTACCCCTTCAGCCTCTAAAGATTCGACTGGCACCACCGTATTGACCAGCCCCATAGCCAATGCCTCTTGGGCGGAATACTGGCGACAGAGAAACCAAATTTCTCGGGCTTTTTTCTGCCCCACAATCCGGGCCAAATAGCTGGCCCCAAAGCCTCCATCAAAACTGCCCACTTTCGGGCCAGTCTGGCCAAAAACGGCATTGTCGGCAGCGATCGTCAGGTCGCACAAAATATGCAGCACATGTCCCCCGCCGATCGCATATCCGGCCACGAGCGCAATCACCACTTTTGGAATGGAGCGCATCAGTCGCTGCAGATCCAGTACGTTGAGTCGGGGCATGCCCGTTTCGTCAATGTAGCCGCCCTGCCCCCGCACGCTTTGATCACCCCCCGCACAAAAGGCATACTTGCCATCGGTGTGCGGCCCCGCTCCGGTCAGCAAAATGACGCCAATTGAAGTATCCTCCCGCGCGTCGGCAAAGGCGTCGTACAGTTCCACGACCGTTTTAGGACGAAAGGCATTGCGCTTATGGGGCCGGTTAATCGTGATTTTTGCTATGCCCTGACTTTTGTCATAGAGAATGTCCTCATAGGTCTTGGCAGCTTGCCACTGTATATACATGTCATTTGACTTAACAGGTCATGGACTAGCTTAGAGGTGATTTGTCACCGCTGTAGCGTTCTCAACCGGCGAGAGCATCGGCTTTGCTTCCTCAGCAGGGCGAGACAGCAGCTTCTCTCTAAAGGCAACTGCTTAGCATGATGACGTCCCAGGTCAGCTTGGTGAAATCTCTCTCATTTCCCCCTTAATACCAACTCTCAGTAATCGGACTCCCGATGCAATCTTGGCAATACAGGGGAGCCGAGGGGCAAAGGAGCCAGATCTGTAGCCTTGTTTCAGATAATCGGTATCACTCCGTTGAAACTCCGGTTCCCCGCCACACGCAGACCCCCATTAGTGATAGAGAAATCTGTTCCATAATCAACGAACCACGCCGAACAGAAGCGACACGACGAGGCTACGACCGGCGGCGCGATCGCGGCTTCTGGCCCTTGCCCGGCTTTTTGCCCGTTTTGCGGGGACTCCCCGGTGCCGTGCGGTGAGCGCCGAAATACTTTTCACTGCGATAGCGCAGCCAGACACGTAAGACCTGCGGAATCTTCTCTTTTTCCGCTTTAGTCAACGTGTTGTACAGCGCTAATGCCCGTTCCCGCTCTTGGCGACAGGCCGCATTATTATGGGCATCCCAATAGCTGCGCGCCACCCGAATACGGCGACACACTTCTTTCACCAGGGCGTCCCCTTCTAGCGGTCGGTCAGCTGCAGACATATTCTCTAGTGCCAAACATCAAAGCATCCTCAAGGTTCGTCACTGGTTATCTACTCAATATCCGGGTGACCTAATCCCCCTTTGACAGCCTAGCGGGCTTCTTTCTGTCGCCGCAATATGACACCATCGATGACGGGGCAACGCTGATGACACGGCTCTACACCATCGTGATGAGGGATGATAGGTGCCGGGTCATCAAGCTGGGCTCACCCTTGGTGTCCCTGACATTTCGCAAGTTTGAACGCTAACACTTTATGCAAATCGCTACTTGGAACGTCAACTCGATTCGATCGCGCCTGACCCACGTGACTGACTGGTTAACGGCTAACCCCGTTGATGTGCTGTGTCTGCAAGAAACCAAAGTACAAGACGCCGATTTTCCGCTAGAAGCCATTCAAGCAGTGGATTATCAGGCCCACATCAGTGGTCAAAAATCCTACAACGGCGTGGCGATGCTGTGTCGTCAGCCGTTAGAAGACGTCAGCCTCGGGTTTGCCCCGATAGTGGGCGCTGATGCGGTCGGCGATTTAGATGACCAAAAGCGGGTCATCACGGGAGTCCTCAATGGGGTGCGCCTTGTGAATCTCTATGTGCCCAATGGCTCCGCGATCGGCAGCGAAAAATATGACTACAAGCTCCGCTGGTTGAGCGTCTTAAAGACCTATTTGCAGACCCTCTTAGCTGACAACGACCAGCTGTTGGTCTGTGGCGACTTCAACATTGCCCTAGAGGATCGAGATATTCATGATCCCAAGGGTAAAGACACCCACATCATGTCGTCGCCAACCGAGCGAGAAACCTTGAGCAACGTCTTGTCAGTGGGCCTGCAGGACGCTTTTCGCAAGTTTACCGAGGAGGGCGGGCACTTTAGCTGGTGGGATTATCGGGCCGCCTCGTTCTCCCGCAATCGCGGCTGGCGCATCGACCACCACTACCTGTCACCCACGCTCTACGATCGCGCCAAAAGTTGCACGATTGATATCGCCCCGCGCAAACTTGAAAAACCCAGCGATCACACACCCGTCATTGTGGAAATCTGATGTCTGAAACGGTCTGCCGATAGCGCCGCGCCCCAACGGCATAAACTAAACATCAACGTGTTACGAAACTGTAATGAACTCTGGAGAGAACCTACAAGAATGGCTATTTGTCATTGGCTATGTGTCCTTTCTCGTCTTTATTGCCTGGCGAGTGGCTTTCTCTTCGAGCGATCGCAATTAGGGACTCGCCAATAAATAACATCCCACTTTTGCTCCCCTGCTCCCCTCATCCCTCCCTGTCGAGAAAGAGCAGATAGAACCGACGCCCATCTTCCAACGATTTCCACAGCGACCCATGGCAGATCTGAAAGCAATCATCTTTGATGTCGATGGCACCCTGGCCGACAACGAACGCTACGGGCATCGCGTTGCGTTCAACCAGGCTTTTGAGGCTGCCGGCTTAACCTGGCATTGGTCACCAGAGCTCTATCGAGAACTCTTACAGGTAGCAGGAGGCAAAGAACGCATCCGATTTTTTGTCGAGCGCTATGCGCCACCCATGCCTGCGATCGATGATTGGGATACCTTCGTCGCGTCGCTGCACCAGGCCAAGACCCAGCACTATGCCGCCCTTTTAGCCTCGGGACAAATTGGTCTGCGGCCAGGGGTCAAGCGGCTGATCACAGCAGCGCGGCAGGCCCATATCCGGCTGGCGATCGCCACCACCAGCCGCCTCGAAAATGTTCTCACCTTACTGACCCAAACCTTAGCAACCGATGCGCCCCAATGGTTTGAGGTGATTGCCGCCGGTGATGTGGTGCCCCAAAAGAAACCAGCTGCTGACATCTACCACCATGTCATCGACCAACTGGCCCTAGAAACCAAATATTGCCTCGCCATCGAAGATACCGAACATGGTCTCACCGCTGCCACCCAAGCCGGATTGACCAGCGTTATCGCCGTCACCGATTACACCCGCACACAAAATTTTGCCGCCGCCGCTTGTGTCCTCACTCATCTTGGCGACCCCAACAATCCTTGTCAGGTGCTATCAGGGCCAACCTTGGCTCAAGGCTATTTCGACCTCGCGATCGCGGAATCGCTCCTGCCCAACTAGTACTTCCTGGCGGGAATGCCCCAACCATTTTCAAGCCTTCAAAGCCTT